>Ga0180007_10001958_pt1 | contig 25731 bp, 18 predicted proteins | sample MM_PC_MetaG_FD_121122 | JGI IMG/M metagenome (GOLD analysis project Ga0180007, IMG submission 121122) | Groundwater microbial communities from the Aspo Hard Rock Laboratory (HRL) deep subsurface site, Sweden - MM_PC_MetaG | ecosystem: Environmental > Aquatic > Deep subsurface > Groundwater... | reverse complement strand
TGTAGTTCTCGGGACCTACAGCGTCCTCATGGCGCAGTTCATTGCCGCCATGCGCGGCAAGCTGGATATCAAGCTGGCCTACCTCTCAGCAATTGTCTATGATCTCATCTTCATGCCTTTGTTTGTGCTGTATACCGGCGGGATAGATTCATCCTTCTACATGCTTTTCTATATCACAATTTCGGTCGCGGCCTACATTCTGACTTTCCCATTTGCTCTTGTCGCCACGATTGTCGTCTGGGGCACCTACGTTGCCCTCGTGATTTCCGATGTTTCCGTAAACAACATCTTTGACTTCACCATGCGTCTGGGCTTCATGTGGGTCTACTTCCTGGCCCTCACGTATGTCTCGCAGTATATGCGGAAATCGGAGAACCGGCTGCTCAAGCTGTTTGATACGCTGAATCTGCGCACGCAGGAACTGGAGCGTTCCCAGACGCAGCTTGAAATGATTTACGAAAACACGCGTATTCTAGCCTCGATTCTGGAACCCGATGGTGTCGTACGTGAGATCATGCGCATTCTGGGGCAAACGCTGGCCTACAACAACTACGCCGTGGTATTTAAGGGGCAGAACGGCCAGTTCTATTATCGGGCGCGGTGCGCCGATCGCGCCACCAGTTTCAGCCCCAAGGCGCTGCCTGATCAGGGAAACGATTTGCTGAAGAAGGTGGCGGGTTCTCAGGAAGGCGTTCGGGTCAATGATCTGGCCAGCCGCGATGACTACCACCCGCTGAACGAAAACACGCTGTCGGTGGCGATCATACCCATGACCTCGCACGGTCAGTCCAAGGGACTGCTGGTAGCCGAGTCACCCGAAAAGACCTATTTCACCGCCCGCGATGAGCAGTTGTTGTCGATTGTGGCCCGGGCCGCCGGTCTGGCGCTGGAAAATGCCGAGCTGCACCATCGTACGGAAGAATTGACTATCATTGACGCCCTGACGGGGGCATATAACTATCGTTACTTTGTTCAGAAGTTCCAGGAAGAAAAGAAACGTGCCATCCGGTATCGCATGCCGCTATCAATCATCATGGTGGATATTGACTGGTTCAAAAAGCTCAACGACAGCTACGGCCATGAGGTTGGTAATGTGGTGCTGCGCGATCTGGCGGGCGTGATCAAGCACTGTATTCGCGATGTAGACATCTTCTGCCGTTACGGCGGTGAGGAATTTGTGGTAATTTTGCCGCAAACGCCGCTGCAGGAAGCGGAACATATCGGCGAACGTATCCGTCATCAGGTAGAAGGTAATATTATTGATGTCGGTCAGGCCGGAAAGATCAAGATAACCGTATCGGTTGGCGTTTCGTCCTTCCCCGAGAACGGCCGGTCGGAGGAAGACCTGGTTTCGGTGGCCGACGAGGCGTTGTACCAGGCAAAAGACAATGGTAAGAACCTGGTATGTGTTGTATAAATCGAAAGAACGAACCCTGTCATAGAAGAATTCAGAGCTCACAGAAAGTCTGGGCAGATGATGAGCGGTAATGCAAACGGAATAGGGAGATTGTTTGTTCTGGGATTTCCGGGGGAGATACCACCGCCTCCCTTTCTGGATTTCATAGCCGAAGAGCGTATCGGGGGGGTAATCCTGTTTGCGGACAATTGCCCGACTCATTTACATGCGCGCGAGAACATCGAACGCATCCGGGCCGCCTGTTCTCACGCACCCCTGATTATGGTGGACCAGGAAGGCGGTCGGGTCTGCCGGCTGAAAGGCGCGCCGGCCGAGTTTCCATCGGCGGCATCGTACGGCCACTCAAACAACCTTGAACGGTTCCGCGAGGACTACCGTCGCGCCCTGGTTTTGCTTGATTCACTGGGGATAGATCTCAATCTTGCGCCGGTGGCGGATATCCGTCTGAACAACAACAACGCGTGCCTCAAGGACCGGTGTTTTGGTTCGGACCCCCGCAAAGTGGCCGAGTTTGTCGGGGCGGCCGTGAGCCTTTCCCGTGAGGTGGGAATGTTGAGCTGCCTGAAGCATTTCCCCGGGCTGGGAGCGGCGGAAATCGATCCGCACCTGAGAACAACCGAAGTGGATTTTGATAGTATTGTGTATCAACAGCGAGAGAAGATTCCTTTTCAGGTGGGCGTGGAAAAAGGCGCCGATCTGATCATGACTACTCATATGCATGCACCCGCACTTGACAATGTCATAGTCACGGGGTCGAAACGCGTAATTCAGGACTTTATACGCGACGGGCTTGGATTTGACGGCCCGGTTATCACGGATGATTTGCTCATGAAAGGCGCCGATGTGCTCGGCGAAATCGGCGAACGGACGATCAAGGCCTTCCGGGCGGGACATGACTACCTCCTGTTCGGACAGGACTATGAAAGAGCCATGCGGGCTTACGACTGTTTTGTCGAGAGCGCAAATCGCGGCGAGATTCCGGAGGCGGACCTACAGGCCTCTTTCGCACGCGTAGCCGGAATCCGGCTGAAGCTCGGGCGCTCGGCTGTGCGTTAGCATGACGCTTGCACAGCTCGTAAACAAAAAACGCCTTGTTGTCCTGGGTCTCAACTCAGGCACCTCGGCCGATGGTCTCGATCTGGCTGCGCTGAGGATCACCTCTCGCGGCCCGCGCCCGGCTACGTCGTTTATTGCCGGGAGCCATCGCCGATTCCCCCCTGCCCTGCGTGATGCCATCCTGGCGGCCAGCGACTCCGCCTCTCCCGACCTGTCTGACATCATTCATCTGGACACCGCCCTCGGCCATGCCTTTGGTCGGACCGCCGCGAGGTTTATCCGACATCTGGCCGCCCGGGGGATCCGGGTTGATCTGGTGGCCTCTCACGGTCAGACTGTTCGTCACCTGCCCGAGAAAACAACTCTGGCGGGTTTCACGGTGCGCGGGACACTTCAACTCGGGTCGCTGGAGTGCATCGCCGCCGCCACCGGCTTAATAACCACCGGTGATTTTCGTCAGGCCGATATCGCAATCGGCAACGAGGGTGCTCCGATAACGGTTGCGGCTATGGAGCAGTTGTTCGGCGATGAACGTCAGTCAAGATTGATTGTGAATATCGGGGGCATGGCCAACTACTTCTATTTCCCGGCCGGTAAGAACCGTAACGGCGTGCGGGCGGCGGACTGCGGCCCCGGCAACAGTCTCAGCGATCTGCTGACTCAGCGGCTGTGCCGGGAACCCTACGACAAAAACGGAACCCGTGCCCGGCGGGGCAGGGTCTCGAGCAGGCTGCTGAATCAGTTGCTGGGTGATTCGTTTTTTGGGAGCAGGATGGTGTCGACCGGTCGCGAGCGGTTTGGGGCCGCCATGGTCGAGCGGGTAGTCAGATTCGGTCGACGGTTTCGGCTGACCGATGACGATATGATTGCCACCGTTTCGGAATTCACGGCCCGCGCCATTGCCGACAGGCTGGAGCCGCTGCTGAAAGGCGATACGCGACTGACAAAATTGTATTTGACCGGTGGCGGAGTTCATAACACATTCATGAAACGTCGTATAAGACAACTGCTGTCGGGCCTGCCGGTGAGCAGTATCGCCCAACTCGGCATCAAACCGGATGTTGTTGAGGCGACAGCGTATGCGGTAATGGGAGCCGGTTGTATCTGGGGTACCGCAACCACAACCAGGTACGACGGCCGATCGTCTCAGCGGGTGAAACCAGTGTTGGGAAAGATCGTGCAACCACCCGGGAGAGTGTGACCAATGCTGGACTACCGATCGAAATCAGTTTCCTTCCGCCGCATGACCCGTCTCTTTGTGCGTATCGGCACCGGGCTGATCCTGCTTGTCCTTATGTGGAGTTGTGGGACAATCCCCGGCCTGCAGGAGGAATCTGTCTCCAATTTCATTCGGGTTCCCTTTGTCCGCGTCCTGCTCGAAGAAACCACGGACAAACTCGTGATCACCGCCGAGTCGGCTTACGCTATTGAATGCCTGACCGACGGCGAACAGGAGATCTACTATTCGAGTCGTCCGGTAGCGATTGTGAACACGCGGGGCCTGCTGAGCGTGACGGATTCCCGGGGCGACCGCATTCAAAGCGGTATGGGCGAGGTGAACATCATCCCGCGCGGTAACGGCAATCGAGTGAAAATAGGCGGAAAACGTTACCGGGGTATCATGCGGATTCTCCCCAACGGTCAATCCGTGCGCGCTATCAATGTGATTTACATGGAGGACTATCTGCGCGGCGTGGTGCCGCCGGAGATAGGTCCCCGGGCCGACAGCGAAATAGAAGCGGTCAAAGCTCAGGCCGTGGCTGCCCGCACCTACGCCATGGCGCATTTGAAGCAATATGCGGGACAGCCGTACGACATGAAATCCAGCATCATGGATCAGTTGTACGAAGGAGTCAATGTTGAGACGCGTCTGGTCAACAAGGCTATCGATGCCACCGCCGGGGTGGTGATCTCCTTCCAGGACAACATGATCAACGCCTACTACCATTCCACCTGTGGCGGTCGCACCGACGATATTGAAGAAGTCTGGGAACGCCAGGAGGTGGGCTATCTCAAGGCGGTAGATGACAGTTCGGCCTGTTCCTGGTCCAAGTACTTCACCTGGCGCGAGGTGTTCACAGAACGGCAACTGCGGGGTCGCATAGAACAGTATTTGTCGTCGGACCGCGGCAGGGATTTGCGCATCAGCCCTGTAACGAACGTGGTGGTGATGGATCGCTCGGCCGGCGGGCGTATCAAAAAGCTGCTGGTCCATACGGAGACCGATGTGTACCATTTCTCCAAGGACAAAATCCGCTGGGTGGTTGGCCGCACTTCCAACCCGGACTTGATTTTGCCCTCGAGTAACTTCGATGTCGTACTTGATCGCGATGGCGCCGGAAAGCTGACCCACATCACCTTTAACGGTCGCGGCTACGGCCACGGCGTGGGCATGTGTCAGTGCGGAGCTATCGGTCATGCCCGCGACGGCTGGGGATATGAACGTATCCTCACCCTGTATTACACCGGAACGGAAATCAAGAAGCTCTACTGAGCGTTGAGTTTAAGTTGATTTGTCCATGCGAACCTCAGAGATTCCAGCCATGCGTCGAATAGTCCTGCTACTCTGTATCGTGCTGATAGCCGGATCGGCCTCGGCCGATTATCGGTACTCGCTGGGAGCCGGCTGGGGTATGGCCTCGCCCGGCGGCGGCGACTTCTTTGAACTTGGTTCCGACGACGCCATCGGTTTTGCCCTGGGGCACCGGCTGGCCGACCGCTGGACTTTCCGTTTTGATGTCTCCCGGTTCCGGTTCAGTAATGATATCGATGTCGCTCTGGCGGACTCAATCGGAACCATGTACAACAACGCCGAAATTCATTTTGAACAGATGCGACTGGGTGTGCTGTTTGACCGCATGTTTCTCGCGCCCCGCAGCCGGATAAACGTTGCGGTCGGTCTCGGCGGCGGACTGATGGTCTGGAAAGGCACTGATGCCTCCGCTGACACAACTCTGACGGTTCTGGGCAAAAACAACGAAACGACTGACTTTGCGGCCTCGGAGCTGTATCTGACAGGGGGAGCTGCTCTCATCATTCGGCCGACTGAGCGTATCTCCCTGCACCTGCAGGGGCATGCCGACTATCTCACCGGGGCGGGCGCCGAGTTTTCATCGGACATTGCCGATTCCCGTGATCGCTGGCTGTTCGGCGTGGCCGGTCGACTCATGTTCCATTTTGGCGGCGGGGGGGGCGATGATCGCAACCGGTGGCCATCGGATAGTGCCTGGCGCGCTCAGACACCAAGCGACGAACCGATCCGTATGCGAACCGACCGGGATTCCGACGGCGACGGTGTGGCCGATCGCGACGACCGCTGCCTGAATACGGCCCGGGGCGTCATTGTCGACAGCTACGGCTGTCCCCTGGATTCTGATCGCGACGGTATCCCTGATGGTCTTGATGACTGTCCCGGCACAAACGCCGCCGCGCTTGGTCGCGTAGATATCCACGGTTGTCCGATTGATTCGGATTTCGACGGCGTCCCTGACTATACCGATGCCTGCCCCAACAATGAAGTTGGTGCGCTGGTAGATTCGGCGGGGTGTCCGATAGATTCTGATCGCGACGGTGTCCCTGACGGTCTCGATGACTGTCCATACACGTTACCCGATGTAGAGGTGGACAAGTTCGGCTGTATCGACCTGGAGATGTTTTCGCAGCCGATGGTGCTCAATATCGACTATCCCCCGGGTTCGTTCGAGGTTGACCCCCGGACCAAGGACCGGTTGCGTCGCCTGGCCGGATTGCTGAATTTCGTGAAGGATATCAGACTCGACATAAACGGCTACACGGATAACATCGGTACCCCGGTTGCCAACAAGAGCCTTTCGGAGAAGCGGGCCGAACGGGTGCGCAACTTCCTGAGTACGATGGGTGTTGATGCCTCGCGGATGACGGTGCATGGCCGCGGCGAGTCCAATTTCGTGGCCTCCAACCAGACGGCTGAGGGGCGGGCCATGAATCGCCGTATCGAAATCATATTCTACCGGTAATCTGATTCAGGAGTGTACTCCGAGCAATGAGTTACGACTACAGCGGCTCCACGATAGACAAAACGGATCCTCGCCAGTACGCTGTCGTACTGTATCTGCCCAAACACCTGGACGATGCTGTCACACCGCTTCGTGAACGCTTTGACCCGGACTATAACCTGGTGGCCGCGCACATTACGGTGGTGTTCCCGTTTGCGACCAGCCAGCCCCTGACCGTTGTTTCGGCGGCCCTTCGGGCGGAAGTGCGACAAATCGAACCGATTCAGATCGAACTGGAATCCGTGGGCGACTTTTATCCCGATGTCCCGGTGATTTACTGGCAGGTAAAAGAAAACCCCGCTCTCAACGCTCTGTACAAACGCTTGTATGCTGCTCTTGAAATGCCGATCCCGTATCGGACCTTGATTCCCCATGTCACCCTGGCGCGCGAGATATCCGCCCACCGGGTGGTCCTGGTCAAAGACACGATAGCGGCCTACCTAACCCATGAAATCTTCATTGCCGAGTTTATAGATCTGGTGTCGCCGGTGGCCGACAATCACTGGGTTTCGGTGCGCAGTTTTCCGTTGCAGGCGGCAGGCCCAGCGGGATGATGTTTCGGATCGCCACGCAATTAGCAACAAACAACGGACATGATGAGACGTCTTATATAGTAAGGACTTACAGTCATTTCTGTTTGTGAGCGACGGGTTGTGGAATCTCATGCAGGGAGCAACGCGGATGCCTTCCGAAGCCGCAAAAAAGGGTTTGTTAGGGAGAAATACCTTGTCATTTTCTGCAAAATGACCTAGAATTGCGGTGAGATAGTATGAACATTTTGATCGTTGCACAGCATTTTCCACCCGAGCGGGGGGCCGTGCGCCGCCTCTTTGAATTCGCACGGTACTTTGTTCGCAGCGGAAATAAGGTCTCTGTCCTGACAGCGATCCCCAATTACCCCGATGGTGTCGTACCGGAGAAGTATCGGGGCCGTTTTTTCTACACGGAAGAAATGGACGGGGTGAAGGTGTATCGCAGTTGGGTTCTGGCCGCTTCCAACCGTGACCCGGGGAAGCGGATGATTGGCTTTGTCACGTTCTTGTTTAGCTGTCTGATCAACTCGTTCCGGGTCAAAGAAGACTTCGACCTCATCCTGGCGTCGACCCCTCCGGTCAATACTCCGGTCATCGGCTGGATGCTTTCCAAGATCCGACGGACCAAGCTGATCATAGAAATCCGTGATCTTCAGCCGGAGTCCAGCGAGGACTTTGGCAACCTGAACCGGTCGCTGTTTACCCGGACATTGAAGAAAATGATGCACGGGCTGTATCGTCGGGCGGACAAAATTGTCGCGGCAACCGATGGTATTGCCAGCTATGTCAAATCGCTCGGCATTCCTGCCGAACGGGTGGAGACCATCAAGTCCGGTTACAGCGAGACATTCACCGCGGCACACCCGAACGGGATTCGCAAGTCGTTCGGATGGGAAGACAAGTTTCTTATTCTGTATTCCGGAACGCTGGGGTGGGCACATTCGCTGGAGACCGTTATCGAGTCGGCCCGCCAGTTGACCGACCAGCCCGATGTTCAGTTCGTGTTTGTGGGTGAAGGTGAGAAGCGCAATGCCCTGGAAGGCATGGTGCGCGACTACGGATTGAAAAACGTGACTTTCATCGGTTCGCAGCCGCTGGAAAAAATACCGTATTTCCTGAAGGCGTCGGATGCCCTGATTGAGAGTCTCCGCGAGGTACCCATCACCAAGGGGACCTTCCCGGCCAAGCTGTTTGAGTACATGGCTACCGGACGGCCGATCCTTTTTGGTTCGAGTCGCGGTGAGGCCATCAATGAACTGGAAGAGGCCGGCGGTGCACTCAGGTTTGGAAGCGACGATGCCGACAGTCTCAGCGCCCTCATTCTGAAGTTGAAAAACGGCGAAATCGACGGCGAGCGGCTGGGACGAAGTTACCAGGCCCATGCCGAGCGATTCCATCCGCGCGAACGATGGGCCCACAAGTACCTGACATTTCTCGACAGCAAGTAGCTGTCGTTATTCCTCATTCTCCCGTACCATACTCTATCTTGCCGTAGTATATTGTAAGTAATCACCGGTAGTTGCCGGTGCGTCCAACTTCCGCGGCCGGCATCTGTATCTTCTCATCCTCGTTACTGACTACAGTCGACGTACCTGCAGCCCGGTCATTACCTTCGCAGGAGGTACCCGATGAAAACGTTCGTGCTCATGACCAAAATGGCGGCCCGCGATGCCGACATCATGGAGGTTGCCACGAAGCTGAAAGCGCGGGTCCGCCGTGAGGCCGAATGGGTTCAGGCCGTCAAAAAAGCCTGCCCGGATGTCCAGTTCCTCGCTCACTACGCCCTGCTGGGGCAATGGGATTTCATGGACATTTATGAGGCGCCGGATGAAGAAGCGGCGGCCGTGGTGTCGCTGCTCAGCCGTGCTCACGGAGCCCATCAGGTAGAGAGCTGGGTTGCCATCCCGAACAGCCGTCTGCTGGCGATCGCGGAAGCGTTTGACCCGGACCCGGATGAGGGTGTTGCAACCGACGCGCCGGACTAAACGATGCGGGCCCAAAAAACAAAGCGACGGATCGATTGTTCGATCCGTCGCCGGTGCCTGTTCGGAGACATGTTTCGCCTGATTAGCCCATGAAGGGATACTTGTAATCCCGCGGCGGGGCAAACGTCTCCTTGATGGAACGCGGTGAGGTCCACCGCAGCATATTCTGAATACCGCCGGCTTTGTCATTGGTGCCGGAGGCCCGTCCGCCGCCGAACGGCTGCTGACCGACCACTGCGCCGGTGGGTTTGTCGTTGATATAGAAGTTGCCGGCCGCGTTGCGCAGGGCGCGTTCGGCCAGGGCGACTGCCTGACGATCGGCGGCAAACACGGCCCCCGTGAGGGCGTACGGCGACGTGGTGTCGCACAGGTGGAGCGTGTTGGCGAACTCGTCGTCCTCGTATACAAAAATCGTCACCACGGGACCAAAAATCTCTTCTTCAATAAGCTTGAAGTGCGGGTCGGTCGTGACCACGACGGTTGGTTCGATGAAGTACCCCTTGGAATCATCGTATTTGCCGCCGGCGATGACCTCGGCGTCCTTGGACTCATTGGCGTAATCAACGTAAGCGATAATCGACTCGTACGCGGACTTGTCAATAATGGCATTGATGAAGTTCGTGTAGTCCTCGGGATCACCCATCTTGAGTTCGTTAACCTGTTTCAGCAGGGTGGTTTTCACTTTGGGCCAGGCGGACCTGGGAATGTAGCAGCGAGAGGCAGCAGAGCATTTTTGCCCCTGGAACTCAAAGGCACCGCGAGTAATGGCGGTAGCCACGGCTTCCATGTCGGCCGACTTGTGCACAAAGATGAAGTCCTTGCCGCCGGTCTCTCCAACAATGCGCGGATAGGACTTGTACGTGGCGATATTCTCGCCAATCGTCTTCCACATGTTCTGGAATACGCCGGTCGAACCGGTGAAGTGAATCCCGGCCAGATGCGGGTTTTTCAGGACCGTGTCACCAATGGCGGCGCCGCGGGCAAAAATCATGTTAATAACGCCACCCGGCAAACCGGCTTCGCGGAATATCTTCATGATCAGGTGCGACGTATAACAGGCCGTGGAAGCCGGCTTCCAGACCGCCACGTTGCCAAGCATGGCCGGCGCCGACGGCAGATTGCCGTTGATAGACACGAAGTTGAACGGTGTCACCGCAAAAATGAAGCCTTCCAGCGGACGATGATCCAGACGGTTCCACATAGTGGGGGCACTGTTCGGCTGGATCTCATAAATCTGCTGCATGTAGTTGGCATTAAATCGCCAGAAGTCCACCAATTCGCAAACGGCATCGATTTCCGCCTGGAAGATGTTTTTGGAATGAGCCAGCATGGTGGCCGCATTCATGATATGCCGGTACGGACCGGCCAGGAGATCGGCAGCCTTCAGGAAGATCCCGGCCCGATGCTCCCAGGGCATCAGCGACCAGGCGGCCTGAGCCTCGAGAGCGGCATCAACGGCCTGCTTGACTTCGACAGCCGTGCCCTGGTGGTATTTGCCCAACACCAGTTTGTGATTGTGAGGAGCGGTTATCTCGATTGTAGTGTCGGTCGTGACATCCTTGCCACCGATAACCATGGGGATCTCAAGCGGATTGGCCTTCAACTCGGCCAGTGCCTTCTCAAGAGCAACCCGGTCCGCCGAACCCGGTGCGTAGCTTCTAATCGGTTCGTTCTGCGGGGTCGGTACGCGAAATATACTCATATCAACCTCCAGGGCATCGGAATCGTCCGGGCGATCACCAAATGCCTGCTAGCATACAAAGTGTTTGTTCTACCAGATCACTGCCCGGTTTCTGCAGGGGCAGACTGATGGGGATGATAAGCAGATATTCGCTTTCGAGCAAGGACATTAGGCCCGGGAGAGTGGCCGCCGGGGCCGATTCCGCCGGACGAAAAAGCAGGCTAATTACGCGCTAGTCTCGAAATGACGACGTCATGACCAGATACTCTATGTTGCGGACGTCCTCGGGAGAAATGCGGCGAAACTTCATGCCTGTGGCGTGCAGATCGGGGTTGATATCGCGACCTGTCCAGACGCTGGTGGCGACAAAGGTGACCTCGGTGCCGCGACGGCTCCCGGTCGGCAGGATCAGCTTGAGTTTGCGACGACCGTCGGCCTGCACCGGCTCGGGACCGATCAGCCGGAGTCCCTCGGTGTTTATGTCGGCGACACGACCAATTACCCGGTTGGTTTTGGCATCAACCACGGCCGGATAGCGGGTCAATTGCCACCGCTTGAGTGTCCTGTGATCCTGAGTCATCCCATGTTCCCTTTCACGTGCGCCTGTTTAGTCTCTTTCTGGTATATCGGAAGGATCGCGGCCGAAATTACTGCCGCCCGGCCGCTCTCCCTGCCGTTTTTCCTATCGAGAAGGGAACTTAATAGTAATGCTTCTCATTAAAGCATATATGAACGATAAGCAAACACAGCCCCGGTTTCAGCGACGGACGGCTCAGCGTGAGATCATGCTGCGCACCCTTCGCACTCTGGCCACCCACCCCACGGCAGCGGAGCTGCATGCGGCGATTCGGGCGGAATTGCCCACTATCAGTCTGGGTACGGTGTATCGCAATCTGGACCTTCTGGTGCGGATGGGACAGGTTACCAAACTGGAGTCATTGGGTAACGAGGCACGTTACGACGGTATGCTGGAGCCGCATTACCATGCCCGGTGTTTGCGATGCGGACGGGTTGATGATATCCCGGTGAGGACATCGGCGGTGTCGGCCGATCGGATCAAGGCCCCGAAAGGCTATCACATCCTGGGACATCGGCTGGAACTGGTCGGGTTTTGTCCGGCCTGTCGATCGACAGATCGTCGGAAACGGTCCGGGATTCTGCCTGACACAGGAGAGGACCTTGATAATCGATCAGATAATCGCTAATATACCGGGGATCCGTCGCGATCGCCCTTAAGTACAGAAGATACACGAGACACTATTCGTAAGATACTGAGGAGACAAGACATGATTACAAAGAAAATGCAAGATGCTTTCAACGCCCAGGTGGGTGCCGAATTTTATTCTGCCTTTTTGTACCTTTCCATGGCTGCCTACCTGGAAGACATTGATCTTCCCGGCGCCGCCAACTGGATGCGCATTCAGTACCAGGAGGAAAAGTCGCATGCCGAGAAGATTTTCGAGTATGTGATTGAGCGGGATGGTCGCGCTGAGATTCCGGCCTGGGAAGCTCCGAAGAAAGCATGGAAAGATGCCATGGACGTTTTCGAATCTGCCTATGCTCACGAGCAGAAGGTAACGGCGCTGATTGGTGGTCTGGTAAAAACGGCCCGCGCCGAGGACGACCACGCTTCAGAGATTTTCCTGCAGTGGTTTGTCAACGAGCAGGTCGAGGAGGAAGCCTCGGTGAAAGCTATCATTCAGCAGCTCAAGATGGTAGATACATCGCGCGGCGGCCTGTACATGATCGACCGCGAACTGGCATCGCGAACCTTCACGCCTCCGGCTACGGCATAACACACTGCTCGAATTCAGCGAATGATAGCAATGGGCTTCACGGTTACACCGTGGAGCCCTTTGTTCTGTTTGTTTTCACGCCGGCTGGGAGTCGAATTGCATGCCGGGGGCATCGTCCGGGCGAACCACAAAGCCGAACCTGCGGTAGAAACCGGCTTTGCCCCGGGCGCAAAACAGCTGGATGTCGCGAATGTTGTGTTCCCGACACCGCTCAAGCAGGTCGGTGAGGATGCGACCGCCGATTCCGCGCCCCTGATACTCCGGTAACACAATCATGTCAACAATGAGGGCATGCATGATTCCGTCGGAGATAGTCCGGCCAAATCCCACCAGGTGGTCAGCGTCAAAGGCCGAAACCAGATGCCAGCTTTGTTGAATCGACGTGTGCAGTTCCTCGGCCGAGGCACCGTACTTCGTATTCCATCCGGTGGTCTCAAACAGCCGGTGGTAGCTCTCCCGATCGGGTATGTCATTGGTGTAGGTAATGCGTGTGTTTTTCACAGGGCTACCTCCCTTCTCTCAAAACGGCGCTCGTTCAGTATATTTCGGACGGATCAAAGTCGATCATCGGCGTTTGGTTTTCGATTGATTCGCGGCGACCGGAGAGGAAGCGCCGACGCCATTCATTCAGGTGGTTCATGTCACATGTGCGATACACACCGATATACTGACTGACTTCACGAAACTTCAACAACACCGGTATGCGTTTCAACCACAGATCCTCTATTGCTTTCTCCATACGGTAGCCCGCAAGGAAAGTCCCGAGAAATCGGCGCCCGAAAACGACCGGGCTTTCTCCTCCGGGTGAATCCAGCAGCACAAAAAAGAGAATCGAGGCAATCTCGCTGGCATACCATTCGTACCGGCAGTCGTCGAAATCAAATATCATGATGGTGTCGCGGTGGACATGAAAGTTCGATGGATGCAAGTCGCTATGGATCATGCCGAAACAGTCGGGCTGCGTCGACCAGGAACGGAGTTCGGTGCGATACTCCACCACCCGGTCGCGTACCGCCGTTTGGTCAGGCGGAAGGTATTGCTCCGGTTGGGCGATGTCCGGATCTTCATCCCACATTGGTCGGATGCCCTCGCGGAAGGTGGGCCGATAGTCGGTGCCGGAGGCGTGCATCCGCCCCACCAGCGCTCCCCAGTGACGAACGAGATTGTCAGAGAACTCGTTCACATCAAGGCTCTTGCCCGGTGCCCTTTCGAATGCCGATACATGGTAGGATACACCGTCGACCTCTATCCTTTCGATCAGGGCGCCTTCCGGCGAGGGTATTGGTCGTGCCGCCGGGACGCCTCGATCGGCCAGGTAGCGTATCCAGTGGAACTCCGCCTGGAGCATTTCGGGACTACGACGGTCGGCGCGAGCGATACGCAGGACAATCGGGAGACCGTCAAGACGTCCTTCTCCCAGGTAATTCTCGAACCCCCCGATGACTCTGAGCGTGTTGTTCGGCACACCAAACCGTCTGGCGGCGGCCGGCAGGATTGCCGCCGGCCACGCGCCGTTGGAAGTTGCGCCCATCAGAGCAGTCCTTTCTTGCGCAAATCCTCTCTCTGCGCCTGTATCTGGTGAATCCGCTTGTGCCAGTCCCGCAGTGTCCGCCGGTAGGTTTTTTCGTCTTTGCGTGCTTCCAGGAAGTTGACTTCCTTTTGCATTTTGACAAAGCCTTTCCAACGACCGGCATCGAGAGTACCGTTCTCGAGTCCCTCGCGGATGGCACAGCCGGGCTCGTCGATATGCCGACAATCAGAGAAGCGGCATTGACCGATCAGTGCGATGATGTCCTCGAACGATCGGCTGAGGCCCTCCTCATCGGTCCACATCTGAATCTGCCGCATGCCGGGGGTATCGATGACAATACCGCGACCGGGCAGGACATACAGTTCCCGATAGGTGGTGGTGTGCCGACCGTGACTGTCATAAGCCCGCACCTGCTGGGTTTTGATACGATCCTCACCCAGGAGCCGGTTGATCAGGGTTGATTTGCCGACTCCGGATGATCCCAGGAAGGCAACGGTTGCTCCCGGTTTAAGGTACATGTCGAGTTGGTCCAGGCCCGTCTCCTGCTCTGCGCTGAGCGGCAGAATCGGCGCACCGATAGCAACCTGTTCGACCGCCGCTACCTTCTCGTCGATATCCTCGCATATGTCGGCTTTGTTGAGAATCACCACAGGGGCGGCCCCGCTATCCCAACTCATGGTAATGTAGCGTTCGATTCGGCGCACATTGAAGTCGAGATCCAGTCCGCTGACCAGAAACACGGTGTCAACGTTGGCGGCCACGACCTGTCCGTCCACTCTGCCACCGGTTTCCGGCATGCCGCCGGAGAGCACGGCTTTGCGGGTGAAACCGGACCTGCGCGGCAGCAGGGCATGAATGGTTGCCGCCTGCTCGTTTTCACGCCGGGCCACGGCTACCCAATCGCCCACGGCCGGAAAGTCGGCCCGGGACTCGGCCTCATGGCGCAGTTTACCGGTTACTTCCGCGATCAGATCACCGTCTTCGCCGAGGATATGGTACAGGGTGCGGTGTTCCTGTGACACGCGGGCGGGCACCAAACCTTTCCCGCGATACGGTTCGAAAAAAGCTTCGAAGTAGGGGTTCCACCCCAGGTCAGAAAGATTCATCGTCTCAATCCCGTTCTGTTCAGATCGGTCGGACACAATGCATGGCCCGTGCAGCAGGCGCGCGTTCCCGACCGATCACAATTGTTCGTTGATGGGTTGGCACATCGGGGTTGTGGCGCGGGAGGCACGACGGTATAAGCAAGTCATGCTGCCGAAAGGCAGCCGGACAGACCGGCAGAACTCCTAAAACGTAGTCGGTGAAATGACCGGCTCAGCAGATGAGACGCGGTCTCGGGAATCTTCTTAGAGGAGATTCGGGGTCGAGTTCACCGCCGGGCGTACCACGGCACAAACATTGGATCCTACAATAACCTTAAACACAGTGCCTCCTTTCGGTCCGGACGGTTTGTCTCGGTTCTTCGTAACAGCTAAGCGTAATGTTTCGTTTTTTCGCAAAAAGTCAAGTGTTAATCACTACAGGCCCGGAACTTCCGAGTTATCACTCCTCGCGATCCAGTTCTCGCCGCACCGCCATGGCTGTTGTTTTCAGGGTCAGCGGTTTGCGCACAAAAGCCCCCGCGCCCAGCCGCAGGGCCTCTTCCACCCGTTCGGACTCGGCAAAGCCGGAGACCATGATTGCTCGCTGGTGCGGATGATCGCGGCGGATTTCCCGGAGCGTGTCGGCCCCATCCAGTCCCGGCGGCATGACCATATCGAGAATGATCAAATCCTGCGGCCGCCCCCGGAGGTACTCGATGGCCTGCTCGCCGCTTTCCACGGCATTGGCGTGATAGCCCAGTTTCGTCAACAGCCGGATACTGACTTCGCGCTGAATCTGGTCGTCGTCAATGACCAGTACTTTTTCGGTGCCGCCGATGATTTCGTCACTGTCGGCCGGCATGGGGGTTTCCCGGGTGATCGGGAAATACAGGTAGAACGTTGTTCCTTCCACGACTGTGCTTTCAACATCAACATACCCGTGATGATCCTTCACGACGGCGTGCACAACGCTCAGGCCCAGCCCGGAGCCGCGCCGTTTGTCCGCAACCTTGGTTGTGAAGAAGGGATCAAAAATACGCGGCAGGATGTCCTGCGGAATACCGCAGCCGCTATCGGTTATCGATACCTTCACGTATTCACCCTGGGGAACCCGTTCGTACTGGTCGGCCACCGTGTCGACATACACATTTTCGGAAGTGATGCCCAGCCGGCCGATCCCCTGCATGGCATCCCAGGCGTTGGAAATCAAATTGGACATCACGCGGTGAATCTGCGAGGCCCCGCCTTTGATGTGGAGCAGGTTGTCCGCCAGATCGGTTTCAATCACCAGTGTTTCGGGGTGCGGGCCGATCCGCTCCAGAACCTGGTAGATGATGCTGTTGATATTGAGGGGCTCCTGGTTGTAATGGCCGCGTCGTCCGAGGGTCAGCAATTGCTGATTAATCTCCGCCATTTGTTCGGCGGCGGCCTCAATATCATCAAGATGTGTCAGGGCCGGGTGACCGGCCTCGAGTTCGTCGCGGATAAAATCAGGATATGCCAGCATTGGTCCCAGAAGGTTGTTGAAGTCATGAGCGACCTGGCCGGCGATGCGACCAGCGGTCTCGAGACGCTGCGCCCGGTCCGACATCTGCTGAAGCCGTCGCATTTCAGTGACATCACGAGCGATTCCGCAGAGTCCGACAATTCCCCCTGAGGAATCACGCATGGGGACTTTGACAACATGGAGACTGCGGCGTTGTCCCAGGATAAGTTGGGAGTCTTCCTCGTTTGAAATCTCGCCGTCGAGTACGGACGCATCAATCTCCTGGGTGTGATTGGCCGCCTCCAGACCGAACACTTCCCGGTCGGTTCGGCCGATAATCTGACTTGACGGCAGGTTGACCAGGCGGCACATGGCGGGATTGACACTCACGTACCGCATGTTGAGGTTTTTGATAAAGATGGCGTCCTGGGCCGTTTCAAAGACCGTCCGCAGTCGCCCTTCGCTTTCCCTGAGAGCTTCCTCGGCTTTCTTGCGCTCGGTGTAGTTTTCGACCGTACCCTCGTAGTACAGAGTGTTGCCGGCAGTATCGTGCACGGCCCGGGCGGACTCGCGGACGTACAGCAGGGTGCCGTCTCGTCTGAGCCAGCCGGACTCAAAGCCCTTTACCTCGCCATCCCGCTCCATCCGGGTGCGGAACTCGGTGCGGTGATCGTCCGGCCCAAAACCCTCGTCTTCAAGATTCCGATCACCGAGTTCGATGAGACTGGTGTATCCGAGCATGTCAAGCAGGGCCGGATTGGCCATCAGGATTCGTCCGTCGGGTGTGGTCCGGTAAATGCCGATGGTGCTGTTTTCAAAAATGGACCGGAATCGCTCTTCGGAAGCGCGCAGGGCGATTTCGGCCCGCTTGCGCTTGGTAACGTCAACGCCGATGGCCCAGGAACTCCATCCGGGAAGGGGAAATTGACCGGAGATGTTGAACCAGGCGATGGTGCGCACGGAACCGTCCTTGCAAACAATGTCCCATTCCATCTCCCGGAAGTCATTGCCAATGTCTGCCCAGAGTTTCAACATGTGTTCGCGGTATTGCAGATCCGGATACAGCAGATCCAGGGCCCTGGGATTGCCGACTATTTCATCGGCCGAATAGCCGGTGACCCGTTCGCACTCGTCGTTCCAGGTGAGGATATTGCCCTCTTCGTCCATGGCATCCATCATCACCGGCATGTTCTGAACGATTCGGCGCAGCCGGTTTTCGCCTTGTTTGCGTTTAGTGATATCGCGGGCGCTGACAGTGAGTCCTACCACTTCATCCGCAACCACGCGTGGGACAGCCCGGGATTCGAAGTAGATCGTGGTGTCCCCAGGCGTCTCCAAAGTCGTCTCATACGTGATCGGTTGCCGCGTTGAGAGTACCCCCTCAAGCGCGCGCCGCACATCGTCACGTACCTCCGGAGGATCAAAGGAGTAGAGTGGCTGTCCTACGATGCTTTCCATGGTAAGACCGGGCGCGACGTGATTGGCGTACAGGATTCGCAGGTCGCAATCGAGCGTGACCACATAGTCCGGTGAATCCTCGGTAAGGGATCGCCAGCGAGCCTCGGAATCCCGGATGGCGTCCTCCGCCCGCTTCCGGTTGAGGACGTTGGCGAAAACCTCGGCAACCAGGCGGAGCCGCTGAACGATTTCATCGGACCAGGTTCTCTCTCGATTGATACAGCCAAAAGCGACAGCCCCCAGAATTTCCCCACCCACTGAGAGCGGAATGGCGACTGCCGACCTGAGATCGCCTTTGGCGATTTCTTTTCGATCGGCCGCGGCCTCCTTTGGAAGGTCGTTATGCGATTCGAACAACACAAGCTCGCCACGGCGAAGCTTTGATACTATCCATGGCAAATGGTCGGCGCTGACAACACCGGCTGAGGGCGATTTGGTGTCAACCGTCCACGCGTAAATGATACGGGAGCCGCGCGGGTCGTCAACAAATTCCATTACGGTGGAGCGGTCGATGTCGAGGAAGTTAACGAATCGGGCAAGCCAGCGCTCGATTTCGGTGGATAGCTCACTGGCGCGTGCGCCAACAAAAGCGGCCGACAAATCCGCCAGCAATGTTTCGAATTTCAGCCGTTCCTCCACCGCCGCCCGCGCCCTGGCCCGTTCCTCTTCGAGCGACAATGCCTTGGCCATGGTGGATATGATCTCAATGTCCGTTTCCGTAAATTGACGCGGCTTGCTGTCGACGACCGCCAGCACGCCGATTGTCTCACCGTTTATTCGCACCGGGTGCCCGAGATACGAGCGCAGTCCAAGCCGGTCGATTTGCGGATCGACACCGGCGAAGTCGCTCTCCGCGAGATCGGGGATGGCAAGCAGGTCGCTTTTGCCGTTCACGGTCATCGCAAAACACATTGGGTGGTTCGGAACATCACGATCCTCCCCGATCGCCGGAGCGTTGACATCGGACCAGTGGGTCTCGAATCGCTCGGGATGGTCCAGGCGATTGTACAACGACACAACGCCCTCAAGCAGATGACAGGTTTCCCGGACAATGATTTCCGTGTTTTTTGCCGAGTCGACACCAAGTTCCACAAAGACATCGTTGATGCGGGAGATTTTCTGTTCGACCCCCTTGCGTTCCGAGATGTCCTTGATGACGCCGTCGAAATGGGACACGGTACCGTCGGGTCGACGGACGGCCTGACCGCTGATGGCCATCCATACCGAGGAACCGTCTTTCCGTTTCATTTCGAACTCGAGATTGGTGTCGGATCCGTGTGTCGACAGGCGATCCACCAGGCGATGGCGCTGCTCCGGATACACGTAGAGGTCCCAGGCGGGAACAGCCATCAATTCATCCGGCGACTCATATCCAAACATCCGGGCCATGGCGATGTTCACGGAAAGCAGTTGGCCTTCGGGCGTGGAGCGATATACACCGATGGGGACATTGTCCTGCAGTGTGCGATAACGCTCTTCCGACTCGCGCAAGGCCTGCTCGGTCCTTTTTCGATCCGTGATGTCCAGATGGATACCTGTGGCCCGCAATTCAGTACCGTCGTCGGCTCGCTCAGTGACTTTGCCCCAGTTGAGGATCCAGCGCCATTGACCGTCGCGGGCTTTCATGCGATGTTCGACCTTGAACTCGGGAATCTCGCCTGCTTCGTGGGCAGCCGCGATCTTCTCCGTGAGAGCCAGGTCATCCGGATGAATGAGTTGTTTCCAGCCCTGATCGGTGGGAGCGATTTCGCCCGGCGCGTAGCCGAGCATCTCTGACCAGGTATCGCTGCGAACGACTTCACCGGTTCTCAGATTGTGATCCCACATTCCCAGACCGGCACCCTCCATGGCGAGTTGCAGTCGCTCCTGGCTTTCGATCAACGCCGCCTCGGCGCGCCGTCGATCGGTCACATCATGCATGACGCAATGCGTTTGTCTGAAATGACCCTGGTCGTCGTAAGCGATTCGCCCGTCGTAGTCCACCAGAAAACGAGAGCCGTCCTTGCGCTGCAGCTCCAGTTCGGCGCCGTGAATCTCCCCTTGAGTCCTGAAACCCGAAAACATGGCGGCGAACTTGTGCCTGTTCTCAGGAGTGAAAAAGTCCCCGAACGAGCGTCCGAGCACTTCCTCCCGCCGGTATCCAAATATGCGCAGCCACTCGTTGTTCACTTCCTGGACACACCCGTTCTCATCCAGCGATTGGTAGCCCAGGGGGGCGTCCATGTACAGCGCCTTGAAGTTCTGCTCGCTCTTGCTCAGCGTTTCGTGAATCCGCCGTTGTTCGCTGATATCCCGTGCCACGCCGTCAAAATACAGTATCTCTCCGCTATTGTCGCGGGCGATGTGTACCGAAGATGATATCCAGAAGGTGGAACCGTCCTTACGACGCATCTTGCTTTCGTGATGACCACTGGTGGGAGCGGTTTGAATCAGGTGCAGCAGAGTCTCCCGTCGCTCCGGATCAGCGTAAAGATCGGCTACCGGCACGGCCATGATTTCGCCGGCCGATGAATACCCGAACATTTTCACCATAGCGTTATTGACAGAAAGGAGTCTGCCGTCGGGTGACGTCCGGTAGGCGCCGATTGGCAGGTCTTCCACCAGAGCCCGGTACTGTTCTTCGGACTGCAACCGGGCTTCCTCTATTTGATGCAGGGCAGTAACATCGACCAACATCGAGCGACTGCCCAGAAGCTTCCCGTTTTCGTCAGTCTCGGGATGAACAGACAAACTGATCCAGCGGAGTTCACCGCTTGACGTTTCAAGCAGCAGTTCGGCATCGGTGATGGGCTCTCCCGCCTTGAATTTTGCAAACAGCTCGCCGGCGCGGGCCTTTCCCTGAGGGGTATCCGGGCACAGATCGAGTACATGCTTGCCTGTGAGCTGCTCGTCGGAATACCCCAGAAGATCCCTGGCACGCTGATTGGCCCGGGTAATATGACCATCCGCATCCTTGACCAGGTACGCCGCGGCCCCGTTCTCGCTGAGATGCAGATATCGTTCCTGCGTCTGCTCGAGTTCCTGCTTCATGCGCCGGAGTTCCTTGAGTTGCAGCTCAAGTTCGGCCTGACGGGACTTTACGTCACGAAAGACTTCGTGAAGGCGATCGGGCAGACGATTGGGCTGTTCCGGTAGAACTGGCGCCGCAACGCCTGTGCTCTTGTTTTTGCCGCGAATACCGGCACCCTGGCTTCTTCTCATGTTTCGTTCAACTCCCCGGTACCAAAAAAACGTACGACCGGAGCCGCACCCGGCTGTGTCGTGATCACCCTCGGGAGTGGGGCATCCAGCCGAAATAGGCGACTCCCGTGTCCACTCCCTGCGCACAGGAAGAACCGTCGGGCGGTCACAACGCAGGCATTGCCTGGGCGCTCGCGGGAGCGGACCGGTTGCGGACTTGCTGTAGGTCGGTGACTGCACAAATGTGGTAGGACCGGCCGGTTTGAACCCGGATTGATGCCGATGAAGATGCCCCGCAAAAGATGTCGCTCAATTCAACCCGTGGTTGCGCAACGATGTCTATAAACATTGTACGGATAAGAAGTTCCCGGCCCAAGGGATAATCGAAAATGCCGACCAATAGCGTCACATTTTGGAGAGATATCCTCTTTGAGAAAGGAGACAGTCAGGCGCAAAAAAACGACCCCGACGGGACTCGAACCCGTGTTGCCGCCGTGAAAGGGCGGAGTCCTAGACCACTAGACGACGGGGTCTCTAACGAATTATGAGGCCCCATTATAGTAGTTTTCAGGGTACTGTCAAGCACAGAATAGCTTCGTGCCGGCATTATGATAATGCGGCGTTTCCAATAGTAGATTCATCGCCCTACAAACCAGGAGATTCACGGTGCCCATAAACACTCACCATAATCCCATGAATAACAGGTGGTTGGATATAGGTAGTTTTTCGGTTGACACAACTCAATGGTATTCATTACATTAAAAGCGCAATCACCTACTTGTCCAGGTCTGGCCGGGCTCACCTGCGCTAGCAGTTTGGGATTCCAGGGATCGCAAGGATGCGACCCGGTCAGACTCACTACTCATTCGCAGGGACATCGACAACACCCGAGTGACTATGAGCCGGATCGTCATCAACCCGTATCGCGTGCCTCGCCCAATGATCTCCCGGGTCATTGATACTGTCTTCCGGTCTCAGTCTATTCCCGCGGTCCACCGGTCCCTGCCGGAGTATGCACCGACCCCGCTCGTGTCGTTGCCGTCGCTGGCGGCCCGTCTCGGGATTGGACGACTCCTGGTCAAGGACGAGAGCTATCGTTTTGGTCTGGCCGCATTCAAGGCCCTGGGGTCAACCTACGCCGTGTATCGCCTGGTGTGCGGATGGGAAACAGAATCCGGTCGGCCAGAACCGAGGCCCGAGACGTTCTACTCGGAGGAACCTGTTCTCTCCCCCGGTACCGTAACCCTGTGTACTGCTACCGATGGCAACCACGGACGAGGGGTAGCGTGGACGGCGCGCAAGCTGCAGCAGAATGCGGTCATATACATGCCCGCCAATACCGTCCCGGCCCGGATAGCAAGCATACGCCGGGAGGGGGCTGAGGTTGTAGTCGTCAACGGCAACTACGATAACGCGGTGACTCGGGCGGCCCATGACGCCGCCGCCAACGGATGGCACGTGATTTCGGATACATCGTGGGAAGGTTACGAAAACATACCCCGCCATATCATGGCCGGTTACACAACAACGTTCGCGGAAATCGACGAGCAACTTTCCCCCGATGATCGACTGGATGTGGTCCTGGTGCAGGGCGGAGTGGGAGCTTTGGCCGCGGCGGCATCCTGGTATTATCGACGATCCGATGCGACCCGCCGACCACACCTGATTTCGGTTGAGCCCGATGATGCCGATTGCCTGCTTGAGTCGATTCGGTCCGGCGACGGGAAGCCTGTCACAACCACCGGCAACACGGATTCCATTATGGCCGGTCTCAACTGCGGGACACCGTCGCCGACGGCCTGGCCGCTTATCCGCGACGGCTTTGATGTGTTCATGTCGCTTGATGACGATGCCTGTCGGCGAGCCGTCAGGATGTACCATACTCCCCTCGGCGATGATTTCCCGATTGCATCTGGGGAATCCGGCGCGGCCGGTCTGGCCGGTCTGGTGGTTCTGGCCGGGGAGAGTGTGGGCCAAGGCATGAGAGAGAGAATAGGGCTGACGCCCGATCGTACGGTACTCGTGCTAAACACTGAGGGAGTAACGGACCCGGTGTCACACAGGACGATTGTAGGCGGATAGGCGGCAGTCGTCGTACAAAACTGGACTATTTGTGTCTCTAATCGAGCAGACGTCACCGCTTGTCGATAATAGTTGTCTCAATTCTTTGCTTACGGCTGGATGTGCCGATAAATTGACTAGTCGTCTCGGCGACCCGGAATTAGGGCCGGTTCCGCCTTCTGAGACGGCAGGTTGCGCGGATGTTTTGACGGGCACGCACAGCCAAACCGCTGATACCGGATTATTCGTTTGTCACAAGGAGCTTCAGATGAAAGAGGCCGACGGAACCCCGCCGGAGAGTAAACAAGACGTGCAGGCCGTGTCTGCCGGTGCGCCGGATATCGTTCCCGGGACTCCCATGACCGCCACCGATTTTGATCTGTCGCGGGAGATCCGGTTCAATGTAGATACCGGACTTACCGTATTTCGAAACAGTCGATTGGTGATTTTTGATGCCAATGCGATCGGGCTGTTGCGCCAGAATCTCATTGAGACGCTGGGGTATCCAAAGGCCCGGGCTTTTCTGCTGCGCTTTGGTTATCAGAACGGCTACTCCGATTTTCTGCAGATGAAGCTCAATTATGAATTCGCTACCGAGATGGACTTGCTGGCTTCGGGGCCGGTGATTCACACGTACGAGGGTATTGTCCAGGCAACCCCTCGGGAGATTCAGTTTGATCGTAAGACGGGGGAGTTTTATTTTACGGGCGTCTGGACCAACTCCTACGAGGCCGAGCAGCACCTTTCGTTCAATCATCACGCCGATGAACCGGTGTGCTGGACCCTTATGGGATATGCCTCGGGCTGGTGCACGGCCTTTTTCGGTTCTCCCCTGCTGGCTATCGAACCGCTGTGTGTGGGCAAAGGGGACGATCACTGCGAGTGGAAAATACAGCCGCCCGAGAAATGGGGAGCTAAGGGCGAGAAGTATGCCGAAGCCCTGAGTGACTTCTGGGAAGTACTCAAGGCATAAAGGAGCTGCCCTGTGGGAGAACAGCTGGTAAAACTGTACAGCTTCGTTGCCAGTAAGTACGGCCTGTCGGCCCAGGTAAAGCTGGCCCAGGAAACAAAAATACCGTCGACCAAGGCGGCCCTGGAACCGGATACGCCCGATACAATCGAGCTTTTCAAAAAGGCCATAGAGAAAATCACCGGTGAATCCTCCACCACGGCCTAAGTGCCGCAAAGAGGGAGATCACTGCTTTTTTGCCTCCTGATCACAGAAGGACTCCCGATAGATTCGGGAGTCCTTCTTGTTTATGTTCCAGCGGTTCACTGACTAAAACTGCCACTTTTTCTGCCGATAATCTATCTGAGGGATTTTGTTGGGGCTGGGACTACACGTCCGGGGGGGCGGGCTACCGTGAGACGGAATCATCCTGGCCGCAGGCTGAGTCACTCAAAACGTGCGAGACAATCCGATGTCGGACCGGCAAAACGCCAACCCGTTCGAACCATTGCTCCACTTGCTGAGCACCTTGCTCAAACCTGTACGGGCGACGAGCGGTCGGGGGACCGGTAACTGGCGCGAGGAGATCTTCAACGTTTGCCTGGCGGCGGCGGCGATACTGGGCGTAGTGGCGTATGTGCCCAGCGTTGTGCAGTCCATCCGAGCCGGTGATTGGGGCGCCGTTTTCTTTTCGTCGCTTATCTACGGCCTGATTATCGTCCTTATGATCTTTCGCCGGATCCCTTTTGCCTATCGAGCTGCCACTGTAACCATGGCCTTGTATTGTGACGGCATCTTCTACCTGGCCCTTTACGGACCGTTTCGTCCGGGCCTCTTCTGGCTTTTTGTCGTACCGATATGTGCGGGGCTGTTCATGGGAGTGAGGGCAGCCATCGCGGCTCTCGTCCTGAATCTCCTGACAGTTGCCGGCCTGGTCGTGTTTGTGGATTCTGTGCAACCGGCCTGGGCCGCGACCCCGGGGTTCACGTTCGACCTCTGGCTGGTGCAAAACGCTGACTTCATCATGCTGAACATCACGGTGGCCGTGCTTATCAGCGCGGCGGTCAAGCGCCTGGAGTCATCGCTGGAGTCGGAGACGGAGGTGCGGGCATCGCTGGAACGGGAGGTCGAGGATCGGCGACGGGCAGAAATGTCAGCGCAGCAGTCCGGGGAGCGTTTCAAGCAGCTGTTTGAGGAAGCCCCGGTTGGCTACATCCTGGTTGACATCCACGGCAGTTTTGTCGATAGCAACCGGGCGGCCGAGAACATTGTGGGTTTCAAGCGCGACCTGGTGATCGGCAAAAGCGCCCTGAATGCCCCGTTCGTGCCCGCCTCGGAACGAGCCAAACTGGCCGCCCTGCTGCTGGACAGCCGTCAGGGTCACCCGGTTGAGCCCATAGAGGCGGAACTGCGGCACAGCGACGGCACCCCTGTCCTGGTGGAAATCAGTTCGGCGTGTTTGCCGCTGGGACGCAGTCT
>Ga0180007_10001957_pt1 | contig 25735 bp, 13 predicted proteins | sample MM_PC_MetaG_FD_121122 | JGI IMG/M metagenome (GOLD analysis project Ga0180007, IMG submission 121122) | Groundwater microbial communities from the Aspo Hard Rock Laboratory (HRL) deep subsurface site, Sweden - MM_PC_MetaG | ecosystem: Environmental > Aquatic > Deep subsurface > Groundwater... | reverse complement strand
TCAAGCTCAAAATCCAAAATCCAAATTGAAGAAATGTATTCTTTTGACATTTGTCATTTGGACTTGCCTGTCCTGAACCTGTTGAAGGGATTTGACATTTGGATTTTGACATTGGGATTTTTAAAAAAACTTATGTCCAAAACAACACAAGCATCAGCGCAATCACAAAAAACGCAGACGCAAAAAGAATACAAAAGGGATGCTGACTTGCGCATCATTCCCTTGGGCGGACAGGAGGAAGTCGGCAGGAATATGACTGTTTTTGAATACAACAAAGATATTGTCATAGTTGATATGGGGATTCAATTCCCGGAAGAGGATATGCCCGGGATTGATTACATCATCCCGAATATCAGCTATTTCAAGGGAAAGGAAAAAAACATCAGGGCCGTTGTTTTTACTCATGGCCACTTGGACCACATCGGCGCCGCTCCCCTGCTCTTAGAAAAACTCGGCTTCCCTTTGGTCATCGGGCTCCCTCTCACTCTTGCCCTTATTAAGCGCAGAATGGAAGACCACCAAAAGGGCTCTTCTAAAAGACTAAAGACCATTCAAATCAGTGACATTAACCAGAAAATAAATCTCAATGATTTCAAGTTGGGATTTTTTGAAGTGGAACATTCCATTATGGATTCTATGGGAATAGTGCTTACTACGCCGGTGGCAAACGTTATCCATATGGGCGACTGGACCTTAGGCACGGACTCGTCAAGTAAAAAAATAATCTCTTACCATCATCTTTCCCAGCTTGCCAAGCCGACAATTTTGATGATTGAGAGTTTGGGAGCGACAAACAGAGGCGTTCTGGCCACTGAAGAAGATATGTGGGAAAACTTAAGAAAAATCATCACCGAAGCGCCGGGGAGAATTATTATCGCCACCTTCGCCACTCAGGTTAAGAGAGCCAGGGACATTATCTCTTTTGCCCAAAAACTTGGCAAAAAAGTGGCGATTGACGGGTACAGTATGAAGACGAATATAAAAGTAGCCCAGCAATTGGGATACATTAAAGGCGCAAGCAATTCCTTAATTGACATCAAGAAAATAAACGATTATCCAGACAATAAAGTCATTATTCTCGGGACCGGCGCCCAAGGGGAGGCCAGAGCCGTGCTTTCAAGAATCGTGACCGGGAATCATAAGTATGTAAAGCTTCGCAAAAACGATACGATAATATTCTCGTCCTCCGTTATCCCGGGCAACGAAAGGACTATTCAGCGCCTTAAAGACAACCTCTACCGCCAGTGCGACAATGTCATTCATAATGAGATAATGAACATCCATGTAAGCGGGCATAATAATGTTGAAGCGATCCAAGAAGTTGTTAAACAAATAAGACCCACTTATGTCCTGCCGGTCTATGCGAATCACTATCTTTTGAAAGAAGCGGAAAAAGTCATCAAAGAAATCAATTTTCCGGCAAAAAACATCATTGTGCTGGACAACGGGCATATTATAAAATTCAACAAACAGAAACCGCCGGTTATTGAAAAGAAAAAGGCAGACACCGGTTATGTCTTCATAGACGGGCTTGGGTCCAAGGACCTTGAAGCCGTGGTATTGCGCGACCGCCGGGCTCTTTCCAATGACGGAATTTTTGTGATTATTGCCGTGGTTGACAGCCAAACCGGCAAAGTGACAAGCTCTCCCGACATCATTTCAAGGGGTTTTGTCCATCTTGACACTTCTAAAAACCTGCTCTATCAAAGCCGCAAAAAAGCAGTGGCGATTATTGAGGCAAGCACTGGTTCGGGACAATCGGTCAACTGGTCGTTTATTAAAAACAACTTGCGGGAAAAAATCGGCGACTTTCTGTATCAAAAAACAAAAAAACGGCCAATGATTTTGCCGGTGGTGATAGAGGTATAGAAAGTTAAAAGTTAGAAGTTAGAAGTTAAAAATAAGAAACAAAAAAATGAAAACTGCCCTTTCGCAAAGGGCGGTTTTTAGATCATCATAAGGATGGGCCTCGTAGTGTTATCTTTTAATTATTTTTTCCAACTCATCCGTTTTTTCCTGAAGCAATTTTTGCGTCTTCGCCTCCACAATCAAGCGGAGCAACGGCTCGGTATTGGATAAACGGGCGTTAAACCACCAATCGGCGCCTTCCACCGTGAGGCCGTCCAAATAAGACCGATTCTCCTCTTTATATTTCTCCTCAATCCTTTTCATTGCCCCTTCTTTATCAAATACCTCAAAATTTAATTCTCCGGAATTAAAATAATTCTGCATCGGCTTAATCAGCTCGCTGATTTTTTTGTCTTCAACCGCTAAAACCCTCATCAGCCGAATCAGGGTCAAAAGAGCGCTCTCGGCATAAGAAAAATCCTGCCAGAAAAAATGACCTGATAATTCTCCTCCCACAAATATTCCTGATTGGCGCATCAATTTTTTCACATGCGGGTAGCCGACTTTTGATTTAATTGCTTCTATCCCAAACTTTTCTAAATATTCTCTTGCTCCCCTGCTCATCCGCGCATCACAAACTATTTTTTTATTATCCGAATCAGCCGCAAAAAACTTTCCCAAGATGCCAATCAAAAAATCGTTTTTTACCGGCTGTCCCTCTTCCGTCAGAACCATCAGCCGGTCTCCATCTCCATCAAAAATTATCCCGAAATCAAAATCGTCGCCTCGCATCAATTCCTGAAGCGATGTTATGGCTCTCTCGTTTAAAGGGTTCGGCTCGTGGTTGGGGAAATCGCCGTCTGGCTCCATAAATATGCCCTGGTCCTTAATGCCTAATTTATCCGCTAACCTCTTGAATTCGGGTCCAACCATACCGTTCCCGCAACTGACAGCGATTTTGAACTGCGGAATATTCATCCCTTCTGCTTCCTTGACCAAAAAATCCAAATATTCGTTTAAGGCCTCTTCGCCTTGCTTCTCGGCTTCCCCTTCATAAACATATTCATCATTTTGAGACATCCCTAACGCTATTTCTTTGATTTTTTCTACCCCGTTTTCTTCCGCTAAAGCCACAACCTTTCTTAAAGAAAATTTCAGTCCGTTATATTCCTTGGGATTGTGAGAGGCAGTAATCATTACCGAGGCGTCTGCGCCCCGCTTCCAATTGGCGAAATAATTTAAAGGCGTGGAGCAACAACCAATGCTGATAACCCTGCAATTTTCGCTATTTAATCCGCTTACCACGGCTTCAAAAATTTCTTCTGATGATTTTCTGATATCATAACCGACTATAACGCTGGGGGCGGCAGAAGAATAAAAATCCTTAACAAAAATAGCGAAGGCCTTGCTGATTTTAAAGGCCGCCGACTTATTTATTTGGTCAGGCCATAAACCGCGAATATCGTATGCCTTAAAAATAGATGTATTCATATACTTTTATTCTAACTCATAAGTTTGGAAAAGGCGAGATTTATCCGAAAATCTTGACCTATAAAGCATTTCTTGTTAAAGTAGTGCTATGACTAAAAATTACCAATTAATCTGTCTCGTATCCGCTTTGGCAGAGCCCGCGGAGAGAGAACAAATAATAGAAAAAATAAACCGCCTTATCCGGGAAAACGAAGGGAAAATATTGGCTAACTATCCTCCCGATGAGCGAGTTTTAGGTTATCCCGTTAAAAAAGAAAAAAATGCCGTGCTTTTGGTTTTTGACTTCTCCGGCGACCAGAAGAGAATCCCGGAATTGCAAAAAAGCATATCAATAGAAGGACTAATTCTCCGCTCCTTCTTAAAGGAAGTGCCGGAATATAAGGAGTGGACTCTCTCTCGCCGAAAGTCCGCCGCGCCAATTCTCGCAGACAACAAAAGCAAAAAGCTAACCGAAGGTGATATAACTGGAAATATATCTGAGAAAGAGCAAAAGGTCGAGCTCAAGGATATTGATAAAAAAATAGAAGAAATTTTCAACACAAAAGAAAATGAATTTAAATAAGGCCTTCTTATTAGGCAACTTAACCAGCGACCCGGAACTGCGCAACCTCCCCTCGGGACAGCCGGTATGCAGTTTTCGTATGGCGACTAACCAGATTTGGACAGATAAAGAAACCGGGCAAAAACAGCAAAAAGCCGAATATCACAATGTTGTCGCCTGGAGAAATTTAGCGACCATAGCGTCGCAATACCTTAGAAAAGGAAGTTTGGTTTTTATAGAGGGAAAAATAAGCACCCGGAGCTGGGACGACCCGTCGGGCGTTAAAAAATACCGCACCGAAGTAGTGGCTGACAATATTCAGCTTGGTCCGAGGTCAGCCGGAACAACGCCGAAAAGCAGTGATTCCGGAGACGATAATCCAAAAGACGCCTCCCCTTCTGAAGAGATACCAACCATAGAAGAAGGAGACGATATTAATATAGAAGAAATTCCGTTTTAAAGATATTCCGTTTATCTGTTTAGCTGTTTAAGCGAAGCGTTTGTTTAATTGTTAAATTGTTTACTTGTTTAATTAAAGTATGAATTGTTTTTTCTGCAAACAAAACATTAAAGAAATTGATTTCAAAAAAACCGACCAGCTGAAGAAATTTCTTACTGGATTGGGGAAAATAAGGTCTCGGGAAAAGACCGGGCTTTGCGGTTATCACCAGAGAAAAATGGCTAAGGCGGTAAAACAAGCCAGACATTTAGGGCTTTTATCTGCCACCAAGAAGTAAGCTTGCGTTTGTTAGGGTGCGACCCTAACAATGGCGTTCTTACAACGAAGTTAGGGTGCGACCCTAACAATTCCAAACAAAAAACTGCGTCTCGCAGTTTTTTGCTATCGCCATTATTCAAATATATGATCAGGATATGCCTCTCTTATCTCCTGCTCTGCCTCTTCTTCGGATATTCGGCCACAAATATCATAATAATTCTTTCTTTCAAAAATTTTATCTTCTAATTTTAATTGCCAATCTTCAAATTTGTTTTTTCTCTCAATCATAAAATCATCTACCTGTCTCACGCTATCAGGGTTGATCCTGACTTCGTATCTTAGATACTCATAAGTAGCATATACAAAAAGAGAAGATAATTTCTGAACATTTCCCGATTGTATAATAAAACGCTTGACGAAGTTGTCATTTTCCAGCTGTTTCAATGTCCCTCCTTTGATCTCTACTTTCATAATTTGATTCCTTGATTAATTCTCTAATCCTTAAGTTATCCACATTTGACGACTTTACATGTTCGGTTTATGTTCGGTATAATATAATAATACCACTTAGTTTAAATCAGTGTCAACATGTTAACTCCTAAACAAAAACTAATTTTTGAGTATATTAAAAAATATATCGAGAAAAAGGGATATTCTCCTTCTCTTGAAGATATGGGAAGGCATTTTAGATTGGCAAAATCCACCGTCCACCAGCATGTGGAGGCCCTAACGGCGAAAGGATACCTTAGAAAAACAGAAAATATATCAAGGTCAATTGAATTAAATGAAAAAGAGGGTGGTCGAGGATTGGTAAATATTCCCATTGTTGGAACTATCGCCGCCGGCCAACCGATAGAAGCGATAGAGATTCCCGATAAAACAATCGCCGTGCCCAAGAATGAAATTAGTAAATTCTATAATCATTATGCCTTACGCGTTCAGGGCGATAGCATGGTTGATGATGGAATTTTCGACGGCGACATTGTCATCATCCGCAAACAAGAGACTGCTGATGATGGCCAAACAATAGTCGCGATTATCGATGACGATGAGGCTACTCTTAAAAAAATTTATAAAGAAAAATCCCGCATCAGATTACAGCCATCTAATCAAGAAATGTTACCGATTTATCGCAGAGAGGTAGAGGTACGCGGTGTAGTGGTCAAAATTGTAAGAAATTTAGAAAGCGGCATCCAAGACAATACTCTCGCTTATAAGAAAAAAAGGTTCTTAGACCGGATAAGAAGCTCCAATCCAAATAGTCAAAATAAATATAAAAGGGTTGCTCTTTCCCCGATTAGATATGCCGGGGGAAAAAGCTTAGCGGTTGGTCACGTTATTGAGCTATTGCCAGAGGATACGGAAAGAGTCATCTCGCCATTCTTCGGCGGAGGTTCAGTTGAAATAGCTATGAGTAAAGAATTAGGTTTAGAAGTTATCGGTTATGATATTTTTGATATCCTCTGTAATTATTGGGAATTTCAAATAAAAAAACCTGAGCTTCTTTATAAAAGACTGAAGGAATTAAAGCCCAATAAAAAAACATTTGAAAAAATAAGATTGATATTAAACGATGTTTGGAAGAAAAAAATAAAATTAAATCCGCTGACCTTGGCGGTTTATTATGTTTATAATTTTAATTTGTCCTATGGGCCTGGTTTTATGGGTTGGTCTTCTAAAATTTACCTGAATGATAAGAGATACAAAAGGATGATAGAAAACATCCGAAATTTTGACCCGAAAAATCTGAAAGTGGAATGCGCGGACTTCCAAGAGGTGATTAAAAATCACCCCAACGACTTCCTTTATTGCGATCCTCCTTATCATATTGGCAAGGATTCGAAAATGTTTAGGGGGATTTATCCGATGAGGAATATACCCGTTCATCATAACGGATTCCCACATGAAGCCCTAAGAGATTTATTAAAAAACCACAGGGGCGGCTTCATCCTCTCATATAATAACTGTCCGACTATAAGGGAATATTATAAAGAATTTCAGCAATTTTTCCCTTCTTGGCAATATACTATGGGTCAAGGAGAAACAAGAATAGGCCTAAACAGAAAAAATGGCAACGGTAGCCACATAAAAGAATCCCACGAGATAGTAATTTTCTGTCCACCAAAAAAATAGCACTATTTTATCTTTAACCTATTTCGGTGGTATAAATTGTGTTTCCTGGCTAAATCCGGCGGGTACGGTTTATGATTCTCTTGGAAGTTCCAATCGGGATATTTCTTTTCTCTTGAATAATAATCAGATTTACAGAGATCTTCCATTTCTTTAAAACTTGCAATCTCTACTCTTTTGGGGCCGAATAATCCATTAACCGTGGCCAATGTCTTGGGAGAGGTTATCATAAATAACCCTATCTTTGATTTGCCTTTAAGCGCCCTCTCAATCAGTAAATGAATCACAAATCTAGGCACTCCCGGACTACCCGTCATAGCAGAAATATAAAACATCATAGTTGCTTTAATCCCTCCTTTTGACGTAGAGCCACCGATTTTTTTAATAATCCCGTCTTGAACTATTAAATAAATCCTTGCCGAATTATCAGAAAGTATTTTCTTATCAATATTAGACAAATATCTAATGTCTATCTTATTCCTCTGATTTCCCCTTAGTATAAAATCTCCTATTTTAATTGCTGTTTTCACATCTTTTATATTCATAAAAGTTTTGTGTTAAAAATAATATCTTCATGATAAATCTAATTGCTCTCCAGAAACGTTAAGAATACAGAGTTTTTCGGTCGCACATCCTATCGCCCGCCCGGGGCAGTTTTTTGTTTTATTTCTCTGAATTGAAAATTTCCTGTCCTCGTTGGGCGGGGAAATTTAATATTGAAAATTATATCCCCTCCTCTTTCATCTTGTCCATCACCGCTTTCTTAACTCTTTTCATAAGTTCTTTATCGTCTTTTAACGCCTGTTTCGCTCCAGGCATACCTTGCCCTAATTTTTCTTCGCCAAAAGTGAACCAACTCCCGCTTTTTTTGATAATGCCGCATGTCAAGCCGGCATTAATAATATCAGCCGTATTGGAAATTCCCTCATTATAATATATGTCAAACTCGGCTGTCTTAAATGGAGCAGCCACCTTATTCTTAACAATTTTTGCCTTAATGCGAGACCCGACAATGTCTTCTCCCTGCTTTATCTGCGCCCTCCTTTGTAAACGGATTCTCACTGAGGCGTAAAACTTTAAAGCCATCCCGCCAGGAGTGGTTTCGGGATTGCCGAACGGAATGCCGATTTTCATTCTCGTTTGATTCAAAAAAATAATAATAGTTTTCGATTTTGAGGCGATGCTGGATAACTTTCTCAAGCCCTGACTCATTAACCGCGCCTGAAGACCGATGTGCTGGTCGCCTATTTCTCCGGCGATTTCTCTCTTGGGAGTAAGCGCCGCCACCGAATCAATGATTATCATATCTACTTGGTTTGACCTCACCAAGCTCTCCACGATTTGCAGACCCTGCTCGCCGGAATCAGGTTGGGAAATTAATAATTCTTCCACTTTAACCCCAATTTTTTTGCCGTATTCCGGGTCAAGAGCATGCTCGGCGTCAATAAAAGCAGCCACCCCTCCTTTTTTCTGGGCTTCTGCGGCGCAATGCAGGGCTAAGGTACTTTTACCCGAGCTTTCCGGCCCGTAAATCTCAACTATTCTGCCTCTCGGCAAGCCCCCTGTTCCCAAAGCAGAATCTAAAAAAATCGAGCCGGTTGAAATTGCGTCAACATCAACCGCCTCAACTTCCTGTAGGCGCATAATAGCGCCCTCGCCGAATTCCTTTTTTATTTCTTCAATTGTCTCCTTTAAATCAGCATGCTCAAACTTTCTTTCCGCTGGTTTTTTCGTTTCTTTAGCCATAGTAGTATTAATTATAGATTGTAGATTGTAAATTGTAAATTGTGTTTCGTAAATTGAAAATTAAATATCCTCATGCTCCTCATCCGGCGTGTATTCATCGCCTCCTTCTGGCTCAAACTCGTCTTCATTCTCTTGGGTTGTCTGGCTCTGAGGCCGTCTCAAAATCGCCTCTTCATCAATAAAAACCTCTCTGGGTTTGGCTCCGTCAGCCGGTCCCACTATTCCTCGTTCTTCAAGCATATCCAAGAGCCGGGCAGCGCGGGCATAACCGATTCTCAATTTCCTCTGCAGAAATGACGCCGAGGCCTTCTTGGTTTCAAGGACTAATTGTTTTGCTTCCAAATAAACAGGGTCAAACTCCGCCTCCCCTCCTTTAGCCACGGTTCCGAAACTCTCCAATCTTTGCAACTCGCTGTTTATGCTGTCTGCTAACTCATCCTCTCTGTCTTTTTTATGATTTTGTTTCTTGATAAAATCAACCACCTGCTCTACTTCTTTGCTGGAAACATAAGCGCCTTGTAATCTTTTCGGTTTGGAGTATTCGGCTGAAATAAACAATAAATCGCCTAATCCGAGCAGTTTCTCGGCTCCAGACGCATCCAATATTGTTCTTGAATCAACTTGGGAAGCCACTTGGAATGCGATGCGGGCAATAATGTTCGCCTTAATCAATCCCGTAATAACCTCTACGGACGGCCTTTGGGTGGCTAAAATCAAATGAATGCCGACCGCTCTGGCTTTTTGGGCCAATCGCACTACCCCGGCCTCTATTTCCCGGCCTTTCGCCGCCATAAGGTCCGCTAATTCATCAATAATCAGCACGATGTACGGCATTATTTTTGCCTCTTCCTGCTTGTTGCCATTATTCTTTATCTTCCTGTTATATTCATCAATATTTCTGTTCCCAGCGTCAGACAAAATTTCAAACCTTCTTTCCATTTCGTCAATCAGCCATTTTAAAACGCTCAAGGTTTTTTGGACATCAAATATAACCGGACTTAAGAGATGAGGAAGCCCGTTATAATTTGAAAATTCTACTCTTTTCGGGTCAATTAAAATAAGGCGCATCTGCTCCGGCGAATTCTTGTAGAGCAAGCTTAGGATTATCGCGCTTAGACAAATTGTCTTTCCGCTTCCGGTGGAGCCAGCCACCAAAAGATGAGGCATCTTGCCTAAATTCGCATAAAACGCTTCTCCGACAACATCCCGGCCTACGGTGAAAATCAAAGTTGAAGGGTCGCTTTGAAAAACAGGATTATCAACAAGATTCCTCAAGCGAACCAGTGTTCTGCTTTTATTCGGCACTTCAATGCCGACCAGAGATTTTCCCGGAATCGGCGCTTCAATCCGGAGAGGATGGGCGGCAAGGGCTAAAGCCAAATTATTATTCAGCGTGGTTATCTTTGAAAGCTTCACTCCTTCGGCCGGCTTTAAGGTGTATTGGGTTACTGTCGGGCCGATATTAATATCTGACATTTGTACCGAGATGCCAAAATGTTCAAGCGTCTTCTCGATGATTTCCGCATTTGTCTTAACATCCCCGGCTTGAGGCGTGCCTCTATCCTGCGCAAGCAAATCCAGGGATGGAAACTTCCAGTCCGTTATGGCGCTCTCCGCGCTCATTGCCGACGGAACGGCCGTCCCGATAACAGGCGCTGCTCCCGGCTCTTCGGTTTCTTCTGCTTCTTTTTCTTCTTTCTTTTTAACCTCCTTTTTGTCTTCCACTTTGCTTACTTGAAATTTGGGGGCAAACACTCTGCGGATGAGGGGCTTGCGCAGCTCTTTCATTTCTTCGGGTCTAAATTCCTCCTCTTCTTCCTCTTTTGACGCTTCCTCTTTCCGGCGCGAAGAATAAATAAAGAACCAGAAAATCAGCCCCGCAATTATTATCAGGGACAATAATATTATCAAGGTTAGCCAAAAGCCGAAGACCTTCATCAACGGCCAAGCCGAAATATTCCCTAACCATCCGCCTCGGCCGGCATAAAAAAATCTGAATCCGGCCTCCGGGCTATGGGACAAATCAAACAACCCCAAAATTCCTGATGTCCCGACCGCCAAAAGGATTACGGCTATAAAGATAGACCACCGGGCTTTTTCTCTTGAAAAAAAACAGGAAAGACCTCCTAATACGAATATCAAGGGCACTATAAATATTGCCTCTCCCATAAAGAAACCGAAAACCTTTAAAAACCCTTTGCCAGCCAGGGCGGTTAAATTAAAAAAAGAGAGAATGGTAAAGATGGCTGCAACAATAAGAAAGATACCGAAAACCCATGGCCTTATTTCATCAGGCAAGATTGCCTGTTTCTCTTTTCTCCTCCTGAACAAGCGCGAGAATAAAGAGAATTTTTGAGGCGCTCTTCTGGCTATTTTTCTTTTTTTCCGCCGTTTAGCCATAATGTGAAAAACCAAAAAATGAAATCCAAATGTCAAAATCCCAATGTCAAATCAAATCCAAATGACTCAATGTCAAAAGAATACATTCTTTCAATTTGGATTTTGGATTTTGAGCTTGATTTGACATTTGATATTTGGATTTTGGATTTTGGATTTTGGATTTTAATCTATTATATCTCTTCCTCCTCTTTCCCGCCACTCGCCTTTATTTCCATCTCTTTACTTTGCGTTTTGCGCTTTTCGTTTTGCACTCTCTTGTATCCGCTCCCGATAGGAATAAGTTTTCCAATAATGACATTTTCTTTCAGTCCCCGGAGCTTATCTTCTTGCCCGGAAATCGCTCCCTTAATTAAAATCCGAGATGTTTCTTCAAAAGAAGCGGCCGATAAGAAACTTTCAGTGGTAAGGGCCACCTTAGAAATGCCAAGAATCATATCCTGAAAAGCGGCCGGTTCCTTCCCTCCTTGCTTTAATTTTTTATTCTCCTCCATAACCGCTCTTAACTCAACTATTTCCCCCTCGGAGAAACGGCTGTCGCCTTGCTTCTTTATTCTTACCCTTGAAAACATCTGCCTCACAATCGTCTCAATGTGTTTATCGTGAATCGCAACGCCCTGGGAAGCGTATATTTTCTGGATTTCCTTCACAATGTATATGGCTGTTTTTGTCTTTCCTCCGACTTTAAATAATTTCTTTAAATCAATACTCCCCTCGCACAGCTGATGGCCGGGTTCAACATCGTCTCCCTCTTTCACCAATATCGTCCTCCCTGCCGGAATCTTATATTCCACCATCTCCATCTTCTTCCCCTTCTGGGACTTTTTCCCCTTCTCTTTTCCTTTCTTATTTTGGATTTTGGATTTTGAACTTTGGATTTTTACAGCGTCCTTGTCAATCTTAACTATTTTCCCGTCATAAAGAGCGATAATTGCTTCTCCTTTTGGAATCCTTCTTTCAAAAACCTCTTCTACTCTCGGCAATCCGTGAGTAATATCCCCTCCGGACGCGACCCCGCCCGTATGGAAGGTCCTTAAAGTAAGCTGCGTTCCCGGCTCGCCAATCGCCTGCGCGGCAACGATTCCAACTGCTTCACCCGGAACAATGGGTTTGTTGCGCCCCAAATCCCAGCCGTAACATTTCTGGCAAACTCCTTTACTGGATTTACAGGTTAAGGGAGATCTTACTCGCAGTGTTTTAATATCGCTGTTAACGATTTCTCTCGCTGCCTCCCAGTTAATAAATGTTCCTTTTTTAACTATTGTCTTATTATTTATTTTTATGTCTTCAAGAGCAGTCCGGCCGACAATCTTAAAAATGAAATCCTGCCCCACTTCGTCGCTGTCAATTCTTGAAGCCACGACTCCTTCTTCGTCCCGGCAATCATCCTCGTTTATAAAAACATCATGGGCGACATCAATCAAGCGCCTGGTTAAATACCCGGCCGTAGAGGTTCTTAAGGCTGTGTCTGCGGTGCCTTTTCTGGCGCCGTGAGTGGAGATAAAGTACTCCAAAATTCCGAACCCTTCCTTAAAGGAACTTTTTGCCGGAAATTCCATAATCTGCCCGGAGGGATTAATAACCAAACCCTTCATTCCGGCCATTTGGACCGGTTGAGACCAGCTGCCTCTTGCTCCGGCGTCAATGGCGGTAAAAACAATGCCGTCAGGAGGAAGAGCGTCAGGTATTAGGCGCTGGATTTCTGCTTTTGTTTTCTGCCAAACTTCTATCACCTGGCTCTTTCTCTCTTCTTCGGTCAAAAGTCCTTTCTTAAAATAGGATCCTATTTTTCTGATTTCGGCTTCAGCGTTTTCCACTAATTTCGGCTTTTCCGGGGGAACCACCAAATCATCCATTCCCCAACTCAACCCGGAGATAGTGGCGTATTCAAAGCCGGTCTTTTTGATGGCATCTAATGTCTTGGTCGCTGTTTCGTTGTCATATTCCTCTATTATCTGGCGGGCAAAATCCTTTATTTTCTTTGAATTCATTAAATCATTTTGAAAAGGAAATCCCTCTGGCAGGGCATTATTAAAAATTATCCGGCCTAAGCTGGTTTCTATTAATTGATTATCAACCAGCGCTTTTATCTGCGCCCTTAAATCAATGACTCCTGATTCATAAGCTAACATTGCCTCATTGGCAGAAGAAAACCATTTTCCAGTTCCTTTTGCCCCTTCTTTTATCTTGGTCAGCCAATAGCATCCCAAAATCATATCCTGTCTCGGGCTCACCACCGGAAGTCCGGTCGCCGGCTTTAAAAGATTAAGACCGGAAAGGATTCTTTCTCTCGCCTCTATTTGCGCCTCTTCTGACAGAGGCAGATAAACCGCCATTTGGTCGCCGTCAAAGTCGGCATTAAATGCCTCGCAGACCAAGGGATGAATCCTGATTGCTTCACCCTCAACTAATCTTGGCTTGAATGCCTGAATGCCAAGCCGGTGAAGAGTCGGCGCCCGGTTAAGCAAAACCAATTTATTCTCAATAACCGTTTCCAATGCTTCCCACACCTCTTCGGTTCCCCTTTCTATTAAAACCGCTGCTTGACGGACATTATAGGCAATTTCTTTTTCTAAAAGTTTTGCGCTGACAAACGGCTTGAAAAGCTCAAGCGCCATTTTTTTAGGCAGACCGCATTCGCTGAAAGCCAACTCCGGGTCTCCGACAATTACAGACCTGGCGGAATAATCAACTCTTTTTCCCAAGAGATTCTGGCGGAACCTTCCTTGTTTGCCTTTGAGCATATCGGCCAATGATTTCAATAAGCGGGCTTGGCCGGTAGAAGCAATCGTTGTGTGTCCGCTTCTCATCCCATTATCAATTAAAGCGTCGACTGCTTCCTGCAGCATTCTTTTCTCATTGCGCAAAATTACTTCTGGGGCATTAATTTCCAATAGATACTTAAGGCGGTTATTGCGGTTGATAACCCTCCGGTAAAGGTCGTTCAAGTCAGAAGACGCATATCTGCCTCCGTCCAACTGGACCATCGGGCGCAAAGCCGGCGGCAAGACCGGTAAAATGGTCAAAAACATCCATGCTGGCTTGATATTGTTTTCCAGTATGGCTTTGAGCAGAGTCGTCCTTCTTAAAAGCTTTCTTCTCTCGGTTCCAATTGCCCCCTTCTTTTTACTCTCTAACTTGTTTATCAGTTCTTTCACCTCCATATTTGAGAATATCTCCTTAAGCGCTTCCGCGCCGGTGCCGGCTTCAAAAATCTCGCCGTATTTTGAAGATAATTCCAAAAATTCAATTTCGGAAAGAACGGCTAAGGGCTTTATAGCCTCCAACTCTTTCTTCGCCTCTTCTCTCGCCTCTTTCAATCTCTTCAACATTAACTCCCCTTCCTTTTCTTCCTTCTTTGTCATTTTTATTTTGCGTTTTGCGTTTTGCGTTTTGCACTTTTCTTTATATTCCCTCTCCACTTCCCCTAAAACCCTCTCTTTTTCTTTTTGGTCAACTCTTATAATAATATATGAAGCGAAGTAAGCAATTTTTTCCAGTTGCTGCGAAGATAAATCTAAAATTGTTCCCATTACCGAAGGAACGCCTCTTAGGAACCAGATGTGAGAAACCGGGCAAGCCAATTGAATGTGCCCCATTCTTTCCCTCCTCACCGAGGCCTTTGTAATTTCTACTCCGCACCTATCGCAAGTCATTCCTTTGTAACGGATCCCTCGGTATTTCCCGCAATAGCACTGATAATCCTTTTCCGGACCAAAAATCTTTTCGCAAAATAAACCGTCTTTTTCCGGACGTTGAGTGCGATAATTGATGGTTTCCGGTTTTGTCACTTCTCCCTTGCTCCATCCTAAAATCTCTTCCGGAGAAGCCAGTTTAATTTTGATGGACTTTATATCTTCAACCTTCATACTCGTTTTTATAAATAATGGTTATTTTGCCAGTATTAAAAATCCCAATGTCAAAATCCCAATGTCAAATCCCTTCGACAGGTTCAGGGCAGGCAAATCCAAATGACTCAATGTCAAAAGAATATGTTTTCTAAGTTTGGATTTTGGATTTTGAGCTTGATTTGACATTTGAGCTTTGGATTTTGGGTTTTTAATTTATTTCTCATTGAGGTCCACATTTAACCCCAGCGCTTTCAGCTCGTTAACCAATAATGAAAACGAGGCCGGAATATGCGGGCTCTCTATTTTCCTTCCTTTTAATATCGATTGATAGGCGGCGGCTCGGCCAATCATATCGTCTGATTTTATGGTGAGCATCTCCTGTAAGGCATAAGCCGCGCCGTATCCCTGCAAGGCCCAAACCTCCATTTCGCCGAATCTCTGTCCGCCGAATTGCGCCCTTCCTCCAAGCGGCTGCTGGGTTATTAAAGAATAGGGACCAATGGAGCGCATATGGATTTTATCCTCAACCATATGAATCAACCTCATCATATATATGTAGCCCACTGTTATTTTCTGGTCAAACGGCTGTCCGGTCCGACCGTCGTAAAGCACCACCTTGCCGCTTTCGGGCAATCCCGCTTTTTTCAACTCTTCTTTAATGTCTTTTTCATTGGCTCCTGATAATGACGGGGAAATTGCCCGGTATCCCAATTTATGGGCCGCCCAACCAAGATGGGTCTCCAGCACCTGTCCGATGTTCATTCTGGAAACGACTCCTAATGGATTCAAAACAATATCTACCGGCGTTCCATCCTCCATAAACGGCATTTCCTCTTTTGGTAGGATTTTTGCCACAATGCCTTTGTTCCCGTGCCGGCCGGCTAACTTATCACCCACGGTAATCTTTCTTAATTGAGCGACCTCCACTTGAATCCTTTTAATAACTCCGGGCTGAAGCCGGTGGCCTAAGTCCCGGGAAAATTCCTTAACCCTTACGACTCTGCCTTTCTTGCCGTGTTCCATCAGAAGCGAAGTATCTTTAACATTTTTTGCTTTCTCTCCGAAAATGGCCCACAATAATCTCTCTTCCGCGGTAAGGTCTGTTTCTCCTTTAGGGGAAATTTTCCCGACCAAAATGTCATTCGGCCCGATTTCCGCTCCCATTCTCACCACTCCTTCAGCGTCCAAATCCTTTAATTTCTCCTCTGAAACATTCGGAATGTCTGCCGTAGTCATCTCTGGCCCTAATTTTGTTTCGCGCATATCGCAAGCCAGTATCTCAATATGGATACTGGAAAGCAACTCTTCTTCCAGGACCCGGCTGGAAAGAATAATCGCGTCTTCGTAATTGTGCCCTCTCCATAATAAAAATGCCACCAAGAGGTTTTGCCCCAAAGCAAGACAACCGTTATCAGAGCCGGTTGGGTCGGCTAAAATATCCCCGGCTTTAACCTTTTGGCCCTTGTGGACAATGGGCTTATGGTGAAAATAAGTAAATTGGTTTGTCGGGTCAAAATTCCTTAGTTGATAATTTTGGCTTTTGGCTTTCAAATTTTGGCTTTTTTGTTTTGGGTTTTGGGTTTTGGCTTTTGGCTTTTGGCTTTTGATAACGATATGTTGGGCATCAACTTCTTCCACTATGCCATCTTCTATGGCCGCCACTGCCTTGCCCGAATCCCTCACTACTCTCTCTTCAAGACCAGTGCCCACCAGGGGCTTAGAGGCCCTGATTAAAGGAACTGATTGCCTTTGCATATTGGAACCCATTAAGGCGCGGTTGGCGTCGTCATTTTGTAAAAAAGGAATAAGGGCAGTCGCCGTGGAAGTAAACTGTTCAGGCGCAACATCAATAAAATCCAATTTGTTTTTATCAACTATCCTTGGCTTGCCCTTGTCTCTGGCCTCTATTTTTTCAGAAAGAATATTTCCTTTACTGTCAATATCAATTCCGGCATCGCTGATTATGTATTTTTCCTCTTCAAAGGCGTTAAGATAATGAATCTTATTAGTTACTCTGCCTTTTTCAACCTTAAAATAGGGGGTTTCTATGAACCCGTAGGGATTGATTCTGCTGTAAATCGCTAAATGCCCGACCAAGCCGACATTGGGCCCTTCCGGGGTTTGAATCGGACAAATTCTGCCATAGTGAGAGGGCTGGACATCCCTCACCTGAAGGCCTGCCCTTTTGCGGGTCAAACCGCCCGGACCACCTGCGGTCAACCTTCTCTTGTGCTCGAGCTCTGCCAAAATATTCTCATTATCCATAAACTGGGATAATTGGCTTGAGGAGAAGAACTGCTTAACCACTGCCATAAACGGCCTTGGATTGATAATTTTATTGGGAGCAAGTTCGCTGGCGTCTAAAGTAGTCATCCTGTCTTTGCTGATTCTCTCCACTCTGGCAAGTCCAACCCTTAATCGGTCTTTTAAAAGTTCTGATATTGTCCTTACTCTCCTATTCCCTAAATGGTCAATCTCGTCCGCCTCGCTCCCAGGCGTATTGTTAAGCCGAATTATTTCTCTTAACACCGCCACAATATCTTCCACTCTCAATACCCTGTCCTCTACTGTAATCTCTTCCCCTATTCTCTTTTTTGGGTTTTGGATTTTGGATTTGGTTTGATATTTGGATTTTGACATTTGGGTTTTCAGTTCTGACAGCCGTTCCAGCGTCTTCCACCTCCCCACTTTTGACAAGTCATACCTTTCAAAATTGAAAAACATATTTTCCACTAATTCTTTGGCGGTATCAGGCGAGGCCAAATCCCCGGGCCTCAACCGCTTATAAATCTCTACCAATGCCTCTGCTTGATTGTTGGTGGCGTCTCTTTTAAGGGTCTCGGCAATATAGTTAATCTCGCCCCGGTCTATATCGGTAAATTGGCTCTTAATTTTCTCGTCGCTGTCTATGCCGAACGCCCGCAAAAGAGTAGTGGCCGGCACTCTTCTTTTTCTGTCTATCTTGACGCCGATAAAACCAGAAGGGTCTGTTTCAATCTCCAGCCAGCTTCCGCGGTTTGGAATAATTCTGGCTCCGAAATACTTCACTCCTTTTAACCGCCTTGAAGTAAAAAATGCCCCGGGCGAACGAAGCAATTGAGAAATAACCACTCTTTCCACTCCATTAATGACAAAGGTTCCTCGGCTTGTCATTAACGGAAAATCGCCGAAAAAAACTTCTTGCGTTGTTTCTTCTTTGGTCTTAAGGTTAACCAATTTCACCAAAATTTTCAACGGAGCGGCGTAAGAATCCTCTTGTTTCTTTGCCTCAAATTCATCGGTATAATGAGGTTCCCCCAATTTATAATCCTCAAACCAAAGCTCCAGCCATTTGCCCGTATAATCCCTTATCGGAGAGACCTCTTCCAGAAGCTCTTTCAAATCCCTCTGCCAAAATTCTTCCCAGCTGGCTTTTTCCACTTCCAATAAATAAGGCAATGGCAGTCGAATTTTTGATTTAGAAAAATCTTTTGTCTGCATAGAGGAATATGGAATTAAAATATTTGACGCCTAACGACAAAAACTCTCTCCCTATAACTAAAAAGGGAGAACTTGTTAACTTGTTCTTTAGAAATAATGAATATCCAAGGTCACAAAATAAGTGTGAATTCTATTGTACACGCTCCCCCCAAAAAGTCAATAGTTATAAACCCAAATGTCAAAATCCTAATGTCAAATCAAGTCCCAAACTCAAAATCCAAATTACTTTTTCATAATCGATGAAAATATCAATGCTAATTCATGGGCTTCTTTCCATAATATCCGACATTCTTTACTTTTATCGAGATTCGCTTTGGCAATCATTCTTAACCAATGCATTGTTTCTTTCGCCTCTTTCTTGCAAATAGCAATTTTGTGTCTAAAGTCCTTTTTAGATTCGGCTCCATCCGCCTCACAATAGTTGGCGCCGACACTTGTCGCAGCGCGTATCCCCTGACTAACAAGAGAATTATTAATTGGACTTTTAGTTAGGGATTGAGATAATTCAATCATCTTTTCTCCGAAGATAGCGGTGCGCTCTCCTAAATCATACTTCTTTTCACTATTTGGATTTTGGATTTGATTTGACATTTGAGATTTGGATTTTGGATTTTAACCTTGTTGTTTTGCATTTTTCGTTTTACGCTTTACGTTTCCTGTTTTGCATTTTACGCTTTACGCTTTATTCGGTCGGCTGCTTCAATCTGGCAATTCTATCTTTCACCTCTTGAACATTCGGATTCAGAGCCAAAACCGCCTCAAATGCCCCTATCGCCTCCTTAACTCTTCCTTGTTTCTCGTATGCTATCCCCAAAGAATATAGGGAATTTGAGTGGTTTGGATTTGTTGTTAAGGCCGCCAAAAACTGCTTGACCGCTTTTTCTATTTCGTTCTGGTTATAGTACATTCTGCCTAACTGGAAAAGGACATCGGCGTTAGTAGGATATAGAGAGGCAAGCCATTCAAGTTTCTTTGTCGCCCCCTCTATATTCCCCTCTCCCTCCTCAATAAGGGCTAAACTGGTATTCGCCGGAATATAGTCAATCTTCTGCTGAATGGCCTTGTTAAATGATTTTTTGGCTTCGTCTCTCTGCCCTAAAAACAAATACATATTTCCTATTTGGGTATAGATATCAGGATTTCTAGGCTCTAATTCTGACGCTCGAGTCAAGGCATCGATTGTCAAATTAGCAAACTGCTTGCTGTCCTGCGCAATCGTAATAGTTTTTTGGTATAAATCAGCCAAGCTTTGCCAGGTGCTGATTTGCTGGGGCGTAATTTGGGTAGCGTTCATGGCAAACATCTGGGCTAATTTTATATTCTCTATTATTTCCTGCTCTGTCTCCCCTGATCTTTCCGCCGCCAAACCCTCCTGGGCTTTAGCCAAAAACACTTTGGAGAGAACCATCTGATACCTGACTTGCCTTGGATTTAGCTTGATTGCCTCCTGTAGCGCTATGATTTTCCCGTCGAGCTCCGGATTATTTAAGGCCATTACATATTTGGCGTCTGCTAAATAAAACTTTATTCCGAAAAAGCCCACTACAATAAAAGCAAGGGATAGGACTATCAGCAATGTTTCTGTCACCAAAGCCATCTCCATAAAATCTTTGGACCGGAATCTTATTGTTTTGGCAAAAGTCCATTCCCCTCCTGCCAATTGCTCCGCCCTCCACCCGACTATCATGGCGGCAAACAGCCAAAACAAAAACCCGAGAACCAATGTTTGGTAATAACTGAAATGAACTAAAATAATGGCGGCAAAAACAATCATTAAGAATGAGGTGCCGTGGTCTAATTTAAACTTGGAATTCTTGGCCGCTTTTTTGTTAAACAGACGCGCCAAAATTCCGGAAGGCGCTAAAAACACCGCTCCAATTAAAGCAATCAAGCTTAAGAATCCCAAAACTCCCGTCATTACCAGAACCTCGGCGAACACATTGCCGGAACGGTCAAACCTAATAGCCCATAATCCGCCTTCATTCATGCTAATCGGCTTATATTTGGAAAAGGCATAAGAGAATGTCCCCGGCCCGCTTCCGATTAGGGCATTTTTAAATCCCCCCGTCGTGGTGTTCAGGGCTGTTTCCCACGATTCTCCCTGACTAAGATTTCTTTCCGGCATAAAATTGTAATAAAGATTGGCATTATTTGTTACCAACCCGCCCGCCAGTCCCCTAAAATTCAAAATCATAAACAGGATTGAAACAATCACTAAGGCAATCGGAATGATTAATTGATGGACTTCATTTTTGAGAATTCTCTTTTTAAGAATAATCGCCACTAAGGCAACCAATCCGACCGTCAGAATGACCCAGGCCGGAGTATAATCAGTCACCATTAAAAGGATAAAGCTCAAGAAAACGAATATCCCGCAAAAAATTCTAAATGCTTTTCCGTTGCTCTTTTTCTTTTTTTCCTCAATCGATTCTGCGGGCGAAAATCCTGACCATTCTTGTCCTCTTAAAATAACGAATACGGCCAATATGAGCATAACGACCAAGAACATTGCCATTGATTGGGCGGTCAGGCCTGCCGGACTTACTCTTAAAGCTATTTTGCCTATAATAGAGACCGCCCCAGGTCCGATTTGCGCTATTTTTGCCCAGAGCCCAAACAAACTGAAATAGGCAAAGATAATAACGACTGCCGCCGAATAAATCAATGTCTTGATAATCCCGCTCACGCTCACAATCCCCTCTCCCTCGCCCCCCCGAGGTCGAACCTCCTTCTGGAGGTTCGAGCTCTTAATATTACTCTTTGCGCTTCTGCCGAGGTTGTTCACCACCAGAAAATAGAACGCGGCAAAAGAAAGCGTACCCGCCAGTCCCGTGCTGAACCTGCCATAATAGCCGAAAATGCTTGATAATTTGTCAACCGAGAATATTGAGGAAATAATGCTTACGGCGACAAAAGCTAAAACAAGATAGTCAATCAAGGATACCCTTATTCTAATTTCTTTATCCCGCACTATCATCTTTAAAAGCCATAACAGGACGGAAAGCCACACCAAGAAAAATAAAATGTAAAGCTTGTTAAACTCTAAAACCTCAAACGAGAAAGGCAGAAAGAATACCGGAATCAGAAACACAATAAGATAGATGAGAACTTTGAGAATTTTATTCAACATGTCTTTTAATTTTTAATTATTAATTTTGAATTTTGGTCATTGGGTTTTATTTGTTATTTGTTATTTGTGATTTTTAATTTTAGTTTCCGAGTTTTATCGCAAACCCCCCATTATAGTCAATCAAAACCTGGCTGGCCGACCTTGCGTAGTTATAAACGCGCACATCTATTGCCCTGTCAAACAAGGTATTAATATTACCTGATTACCTGAAGTGTTTTCTTTAGTTCCGATGTATAGATTTAAAAGATTCTCTTCTCCCCGGCGTCTATTTCTCCATTAACCACTTCCATAAAGGAATAAATTTAATTTCTTTATCTTTCATCTCTTCTACCTTTTCTATATCTTGGTTAATAATCATTAAATTATCGCATTTAAGCTCTTTGCTTGCCCTAAGGAGGGACTTTATTTCTCTGTCTCGGGTAGTGGAATCATTAATGTCATAACAAACCTGAATTAATTTTTTAATTTTGAGTCGGTCTCTTAAAACAAAATCAACCTCTCTGCCAGTTCTGTCCTTCCAGTAAAAAATCTCTGTCTGATAGCCAGTCCTTCTTTTTAATTCTTGAAAAACTAAATTTTCATAAAGCCGGCCAAAGTCCTTTGAAAATTTTGTAGATAAGGCAGTGATGAAACCATTATCAACAAAATAAATCTTTCTTGGGTATTGAAGCTGGTTTTTAACTTTATAAGAAAAAATGGGAACGCTCTCGGCAAAATAGGAATTCTCAATGTAAGAAAGATAATTCAAGAGGGTTGTCTTTCCTATCTTATAATTGAGGCTTTTTAGAGTGTTATATAGCTTGGTTATTGAATAAGAAGTAGAGTTCAATATAAGCAGCAATAAGGCCTTTAAGCCCTCTTCGTTTTTAACTTTAAATCTTTGACTAATATCTCTTCTAATTACAGTTTTATAATAACCTTGCAGGATTTCTATTTTTCTTTCTACCGGGGCTAACACTACTTCCGGCATTCCTCCATAAAAAAGATATTCTTCCAGTGCTTTAAAAACTTTGGCTTTCTCATTCTCCGAGTAAGGCACTCTTTTAAAGTCAATCCCGATGTCTTTAAATTTAAGAAACTCCTTAAATGACAAAGGAAAAATTTTTATTTCCAAACACCTTCCTCTTAATTCAGTGGGAATTTCTCTACTGGACATTTTTGAAGACGAGCCGGTAACGAATATTTTTATTCTTTCTTGGTCATAAATTCTTCTTATCCATTTGCTCCAGCCGGGAATTTCTTGAATTTCATCTAAAAAGAGGATTTCAGAAAGCTTTTGAAATGTTTGTTTTACAGTAGGCAATAAGTCAGTTAAAATTTCTGTTCTTAAAGGAATCCTTTCATCTTCAAAATTAATATAAACTATTTCTTCTCTATTTTTTTTCTTCAAGAGCTCTTTTATCAACTGAAAAACTAAGTAAGTTTTCCCTACTCTTCTAAAGCCAGTAATTGCTATAATTTTAGGTGGCTTTGTTTGCAGATATTCTTTCAAATTCTTTTCTCTTCTTATTATCTGAGGCAATTTTCTCTCTTTCCATTCATAAAAAATTGTTTTTAATATTTTTTCCATAGTACGATAAATATGCTAAATTGGACTACTTATAGTATAATTGGTCTGATTTTGTTGTCAACTACTAATCCTTACTCTCCCAGCCACACCGCAAACCCCCCATTATAGTCAATCAAAACTTGGCTGGCAGTTCTTGCATAGTCATAAACCCGGACATCATCTATTGCTCCGTCAAACTTAGTGTCCACACTTCCTCCTGTATTTTCTTTGCCTCCGATATACAGATTAGAAACATTATCATCAATAGACGCCGGCACGCTTGAACTTTTCTGGGTTGCGTCAAGTTTTCCATCTACATAAACATCCATTGTGCCGGCATCGTCGTAAACTCCCTCTATATGATACCAAGCGCCAGCAGAAAAAGTGGTGGCTGTGCCGATATGAGTAACAACTGCCGAGCCGTCAGTGGAAACCGAAAAATTAAGATTATTTGAAGAATCCAGCCACAAGCGATAACTCCTGTCATCAGTCCCTGTCGTCTCGTCCCATTTTCCCAGAATCGTCTGTTCTTTGGAAACTACATCAGGCCTAATCCAAGCAGAGATAGATAAATCGCTTGTAATGCTTAATGAAGTAGAATCAGAAGCTGTAATATAATCATTTGTGCTATCAAAATCAATAGCATTCCCATATTTCCCAGCTGTCCAATTATTCATAGTAGAGCTCGCCGACACATTCCCATCGTTATTATTCGCTGAATCGTCGTAAATCGTCCCTCCCTGCCCTTCATCCATCCGCCAAAAAGCAATTGGCTTGTCCGCAACCTCCTCTCCCCCCCAACTTCCCCAAGCAGGTTCAGTAGCTCTCCAACTACGGATGACAATATCATCAAAAAAAGCATCCGTAGTTAATCCCGACACATATAACCATGACCTAAATTGACCATCTCCGGCATAAGCCGAAGCATATACAGCCAAGTCTTCACCTACCTTCACCCCATTCAACCATAAATCAGCTGTTTTATTGGTTTCGTTTATGTCAGTCCATTCGATTAAATTCCAGGCGTCGGCATTAATATTGGCTCCAGTATCAACGTAAGCTGATCCACCGGCATTCAAATAGCGAAAATTTTCATCAACATCTATACTGCCTACCATCGCCATCGCATCTAATGACATTGAAATTCTATAATTACTAGCAGCGGCTTCTTTATAAACCCTAAATCTAACAGCCGTGTTCGCATCTGGGCTCATTCCGAAATCCGAATCTGCCCGCGCATCAGTAGCGCCACCATCGTCCCCGACAAATTTAGCCGACCTTGTCCCCCCATAAGCCTGTTCTGTCGAAACATTCACTTCTGCGCTAGTTTCTACCCAAGTTATATTACCCCCACTATCACCAATAGAATCGCCATTTATCCCCCATTCAAAATTTTCAAACCTGATAAAAGTATTTGCCCCACTACTTACCGCACTTGCCCCCGCATTTCCATAATACATATAGAAAGTAGTTGGCTCTGTTCCTATAGAATCAAATTCAATCCATATTGTGGCTAATTGATTCGGAGTTGTTCCTGATATGGATTCTATCCAATAATCAAGTAATGTTGTTCCATCAGAAGTTGTAAATCTTAAATCATCAAAATCAGTCTGGACGTGAGCGGCACAGTCAACATCTTCCCCAGCAGCCCCCGAACTCTCTCCAACCAAAAGTTTCATCTGATAATTTGTGACAGCGCCAGAAGCGCGGCTTAATGTAATTGATTTGCGGTAACTCCAACCAGTCAGCCAATTAGAAGCCGGCTTTGTCCCTCCTCCCAACATCACTGCCATTCCTTTGTTATAATCCACCCTCACTTCCGCTGCGCTGCGGGCGTAATTGTAAATCCGCACTTCGTCCAAAACGCCGGAGAAATAATTTGAACCGTCAGAACCGAGGCGTAAAATTTGGGCGCTGGAATCTGCTGGCGGAGCATTTGCTCCATTAACTACTCCTCCCAGTTGTTTGCCGTCAAGATAAAAAGTGGTTGAAGTGCCGGATAAACTGACTCCAAAATGATGCCAAGTATCATTGGTTAAAGAAAATGTCGTATCTGATTCATAATCAGTCCCATCAATCTTTAATGCCATAGTATTGGCGCTTGTGCCAAACCCGAAGGCATAGCCAGCTGAACCCGAATCCTTGTGAACAATCCATTGCTGGGTGGTAGTGGCGAAATCAGTTGCTTTCACCCAAGCAGAGATTGATAAATTTCCCTGAATATTTATGCTTGTTGAATTAGAACTTGTAGCCACATCATTTACCCCGTCAAACGATAAGGCATTTCCAAATTTCCCCGAACTTATCCAACTCGCCCCCGAAATCGCCAAATCATTATTATTAGTAGTGTCATCATAAGCAGTTGTCCCCGCCCCAGTATCCAGCCGCCAATCCGCCACCGGTCCCGTAGTCGTTCCTGTCGTGTCCGCTCCAAATTGTATCGGCAAAGCGGCGGATAATTCCGCATTGTAATTCCTCAAAACCTGGGCCGCGGTCTGGGTATAGTTATAAATATAGATTTCATCAAGCGAGCCAGTAAAATAATTGGCAGAGCCGGTATAATCAACGCCAACATAGAGATTGGCGGAAGTTGAAATATCAGCTGATGAAATGCTTGAAATATCAGTTGAGCCCTTATTTTGGCCGTCAACATACATCACCATATTGCCGTCTCTATCAAAAGTGGTTTCAATATGATGCCAAGCGTTGTCATTTACCGTATTTGAAGAGTCAACAGTTAAAGTAGTTGTTGCAGAGGCAATAGTTGCTCGCACTACCCCGCTTGCCAATGCCTCAAGTTTATATCCTTGTTTTTGTTCCTCACTCCCCCAACTCACCAACCCATCTGTTTGAG
>Ga0180007_10001955_pt1 | contig 25743 bp, 21 predicted proteins | sample MM_PC_MetaG_FD_121122 | JGI IMG/M metagenome (GOLD analysis project Ga0180007, IMG submission 121122) | Groundwater microbial communities from the Aspo Hard Rock Laboratory (HRL) deep subsurface site, Sweden - MM_PC_MetaG | ecosystem: Environmental > Aquatic > Deep subsurface > Groundwater... | reverse complement strand
CGGAAGACCTTGCCCCCTTGGGAATAAAGCTGCTTTTGGGCGGTGTTTCCGCCCCCGATCGGGCCAAAAGGGAATAGACCTCATATTCATATAAAAAAGAGCGTCCTTCCTGGTCAGCCCGGGCAAAGGTATCTGTAATACTGTCAAAATCGATGGGAATGTCCACTGAGTCCTCCACTCTTTCAATAGGGGGTGTTGATGTCCGATTGACGGCACCCCAAAAAAAACCAAAAGGGAACCCACGCCATCATTAACGTCACCCGTTTGATACCATTCCCGGCAAAAGGTGTCAATATACACAAGCCTCTCCTAGTTTTCTCTCCAAACAGGAGCAACCGGGAAAAAAAACGATATGCCGGAAACGGATAAAATGAAATTCTAGGGATGGATTGTTTTTATAATATCCATGTGTTACCTAATTGTCGTGGATCGACACTGACCCCGGCAAGAGACTGCCATGGCAATACCCCCGGTTCCCACGTTCTCAGTATCCTTCCACCCAACAGGTAATACCTTTACGGCCACAGCCTTTAACAATCACAAATGGAGGGTATCATGCTTGTAAAAGTCATCATCAAAAGGGACATCACCCCAGACAGGGAAAAAGAATTTTTTTCCCAGCTTAAAACGCTGCGTTTCACTGCCATGGACCAAAAAGGCTATATTTCAGGAGAAACCCTGATTTGTGCTGAAAACACAAATAAAGTGGTGGTAATCAGCCAGTGGGAGACGCTGGAAGACTGGAACAATTGGAAGGCAAATGAAAAAAGAATCCAGATGGATGCCCGGCTGGGCGAACTCCAGGAAAACCCGACCATTTATGAACCCTATGTTTTTGGCAAGTACAAGGCTGCCGCCGGCCAAGGGTTTCCGCCCCCGCTCCAGCGACAGCGTTCCTGACACCTTATGGGCTTGCGTTATCAAAAGGCTGGCCATCAACCGCTGACCCCACCTGAGGAACCAGGATGCAATTGATAAAAAAAATACTTTGTGCAACGGATTTGTCCGGAGTTTCCGATGATCTGCTTTCCGCCTGCATCTCGCTTTGTTCGCGATTTGATGCTTCCTTGATTGTCTTTCATGCGGTACCGCCCCCCCTGGGTTCAGTTGCCAGACAAATTGAATTTGAAAGGGGCGGCGAACGGCGGGAAAGGATCTCAATGGCCCGAAAACAAATCAAAAAAGCCATGGCGCAGTTGGACATAAAATGGGAGTCCATCGTAACCTATGGGGATCCTGTGCTTGAAGCGGCAAAGGCCGTTAAAAAGGCCAACCCGGATATGGTCGTTGCCGCAAGCCATGGGCTATCTGTCTTCCAGCAGTTTTTTTTGGGCTCGGTCATAGGGCACATGGCACAAACCCTTTTACAGCCGCTCCTGGTGCTCCCCCCGGGCCATACTCTTTTTGATACCGCCTGTCCCCAACCGGAATCTGCCCATATCGCCATCGCCTGTGCCCTGACCCCATCCGATGCACGGCTGAAAAAACATGCCGCCGCTTTTTCAGAAAAATTCAATTGGAAACTCCATTTGGTTCATGTCATGGAATCTCCGGTGAACGAAAAGCTCATGGCCCATCCTTCCGGGCGGTATGGTGAAACCCAAAGGCTTTTGGAAGATACCATAAAGAGGCACCTCAGGTGCCTGATGCCCGGCGAAGCCGTCATTCTCCACGGCGTTCCCGGTGAAGCCCTGGCAGCCTATGCAGGGCCCCATCAAATCGCGTTGATAATAGCCGGTGGGGATGAGCGCCCGGACGGGATCATCCCCACCACAAGTGCAACCTTGCTTCGGCACTTACCCTGCCCTGTGCTGATAATTCCCGCTAAACCTTAACGTGTGGAAGACGACAAATGGCATTGAAAACCGGTATTGTAAGAGGAGATATCTTTTTAAGACATATTCCCGCAGATGGATGCCCGGACACGCCCCAAAGACTGAAAAGTCTGTATCTGATGCTCCAGGAGCCGGACATGAAGACAGTGTTTGTTGACGTGGTTCCCCGAAAAGCCACAAAAGAGGACATCCTTTTGTTCCACACCCCCGGGTATTTTGAAAAAATTGCCGAGACCCAAGGCAAAGACACCATCGCATTTACGGCAGACACCCATGCCGGTGAAGACAGTTTTGAAGCCGCATTGTATGCCACAGGCGGGCTGTTGACCCTCATCGCCCAGGTGGTGGCCAAAACCCTGGACAATGGCTTTGCCCTGGTAAGACCCCCGGGACACCATGCAGAAAAAAGCCGGGCCATGGGCTATTGCCTGTTTAATCATGTTGCCGTGGGGGCGTTTTTTGCCCGAAAGCGTTTAAACCTAAACCGGATACTGATAATCGACTGGGATATTCACCATGGAAACGGTACCCAGCATGCATTTGAAAAAGACCCCGGTGTTTTGTTTTTTTCCGTTCACCAGGCCGGGCTTTTTCCGGGCACGGGCAGCTTTACGGATACAGGGTCAGGTCCGGGAGAGGGATATACGATCAATCTGCCCATTCCCAAAGGGTATGGCGATGCCGAATATACCGCCATCTTTGAGCGGTTGATAGAACCGGTTGCCCGACAATTTGCACCGGAACTGATCCTGGTTTCAGCAGGATTTGATACCCACACCGATGACCCCATGGGGGGCATGCGCATGACAGCGGATGGGTTTGCAGGATTAACCGCCTCCGTAAAAAAAATTGCCGACAAGGTGTGCCAGGGGAAACTGGTGATGTCCCTTGAAGGGGGCTATAACTGCGGGGCGCTTTCAGAATCGGTAAAAGCGGTGTTAAAGGAGATGGCGGGCGTTACCTGCTGTGATGTTGCGGCAATGGCGGCAAAAGCGGACAAAAAAAAAATGGCCCATGTAGTCCGGCGCTGCACGGATGTACACAGGCATTCTTGGCCTTTTATTTAAATGAGATACCATCAAGGATCATCATGAATAAAATCAAAATCATGGAAGCTGCGGTAAAAAAATGGCAACGGATTATCGACAGAAAAGGATCTGACGGAGGGGTATTGGATTGTCCGCCGTGCAGACTATATTATTTCACCATCTGCATCGGGTGCCCCATTGCCCAGTATACCGGACAAAAATTTTGCAAAGGCTCTCCCTATATTCCGTGGTTCCGGCACCAGCTGGAACAACACGATAAACTGTTCAAAAAAATATATTGTCCGGAGTGTGAAACCCTTGCCCGGGATATGCAAAATTTCATGCAAGAGATACGGGATCATCTGATAGAAAAGCAAGGACAGCAAGCAGGGAACAAAGAGTGCTGACCGCTGTAAAGCATGGCGTGCTGATAAACGCGCTGTTTTTTGCCTATGTTTTCAGCCTGTGTACCGCTGCTTTTTTTTTATTTCGCAGAAAGGATCACACCTTTGCAGAATCCGCTTCATATGCCATTATTACGGTTTTTATGCTTTTGTCTTTTGTCCGCCAGGTATCGTTTATCACAGGGTATCCCGTCATTTCCACAACGACGGAGTGTTTCTTCCTGGTGGCTTCATGGGGTTTCATCGCAAAAGACCGCTCCCGTCTTTTCCGCATCTTTTCCACCTTAAAGCGCTTTGGATATGCAAATCCCTTATCCTTCACCTGTCTGGGGCTTTGTCTTTTATACATGGCCGCCCATGGGCTGTTGCCTTTCCCGAAAGAATTCCAGAATGAACTTTGCACCCTGACCCTCTATACAAAGAACGGATTTTTCCCACTGAGCGACGCTTCTGACTTCCCGGGGTTTTTACCGGTGAACCATCTTATCTTGTTCAATAGTTTTCCGGGGCTTGGCCCCCATTCCGGCACAAGGATTTTTTGTTTTCTGGCCTATCTTTCCATCGGGTTTTCCACCTATGCCCTTGCCAGGCGATATTCATGGCAGACCACGGCCTTTACCGCAACCCTTCTGGTCATGTCCATGCCCAGGCTTGTGGTCCAGGCACTCTATCCAGGCACCCAGATCATATCCGTTGCCATTGCCTTGTTTTGTATTCTGGCCCTGTTCCGATCCTGCGAACTGCCAACCCTGACGGATCTTCTTTTATTAATCCTGGGATTGTTTTTCTCCATATCTGAAAACATTTCCAGCATGGTCTTTGCACCCATTCTTTTTGCACTGTCCTGTGTGGTTCTTTTCAGGAGGCATGGTATTATGGAATGGAAACGCCTCCTGGATAAAAACAGATACACTCTTTTGGCCCTTGTGCCGGCAGTGGTTTTCTCCCAATCCTGGCTTTTCTTGTCCAATCATTTGAATAAAAAAATTTGGCCGGGCTTTTTTGGGGCCACCCCCTTTAATCCGGATGGCATACAAGGCGCCCTGGCAAATTTTATACGGCATCTGTTTGAAAGTTTTCATTCTGCAATGCCCATTGAACTTTTTTCCGACAAACTTTTTAAATGGAGCATGTCAAAAAACCTGGAATCCCTGTACGATTTTTCTGTCATCCCCGTTTGGGGCAACAGCGGCGCAAGCCAGGTCTTTCATTTGACATGGAGCCCGGGCGGACTGTTTTCCTTCGGGCCTGCCGGTTTTTTTCTGGTGCTCCCGGCCCTGGTGTATGCCCTGGTAAAAGGTCCCCGAAGGTTAAAATCTGTTGCCATTGCTTTTTTTGTATATTTTTACCTAATCTCTTTGATTCTGGCATGGGCACCGGGCAGTGCGAAATTTTTTGAAATTTTTTACGTCTGTTCGGGGTTCAGCATTGCTTTTTTTTTCCCGCCATGGCGATTCACAAAAACAAAAAAACAAATTTTCCAGGCAGCAGGATGCGCGCTATTGTTTTTAACACTTCTGGCGGCTTGGTAATCAAGTTCACGGGGTCTCTTTTTCCTTCCTGGCTTTTATTCTTTTTTTTTCCTGGGCACAATGCAGGGCTTCTTCGGTGGAAAGTGTTAAAAAACAGCGGTTGCAGGAAATGCAGGAGGCTTTTTCGTGGTCTCCTGCAGCCCATCGTCTGACTAGGCCGGGTTCCCGGATAAGCGGTCTTGCCAGGGCAATATAATCGGCATGTCCCGATAGGATGACCGCTTCGGCAAGATGATAGGAAAGAAAACCACCCACCAGGATAAGGGGGATCCTTATTTTTTTCTTAAGCGCCTGGGCCGCCTTTCGATAGTAGACTTCCCTGTCTTCTGACGTTGATGTCCCTCTCCTGGAGGGGATAAGCTTTCCGGATTCAAAGGTCCCGCCGCTCATCTCAATGGCGTCCATCCCCAGATCTTCCAGCATTTTGCCAACCCGTATCATCTCCTCCAGTGTAAACCCGCCTTCAAGAAAGTCTTCTGAATTGATCTTGACCATGACGGGAAAGGACCCGCCAACCCGTTGCCGGATCTCCCGGTAGACTTGGATCAGCAGCCGTGCCCTGTTCCCAAGACTCCCCCCATAGTCGTCCTCCCGAAAATTATAATGGGCAGATAAAAACTGACTGAGCAAATAGCCATGGGCCCCATGGATCTGAACTGCATCAAACCCGGCTTTCACCGCCCTTTGGGCGGCATCACCAAAGGCCTTCACCGTTCTTTGAATATCTTCTGTTGTCATTGCCGAAACTGTTTTAATACCCTTTTCAAACACCTCGGAAGGGCCCAGGGGGGCATGGGCCTGTTTTCCGATACCCCTTTTCCCGGCGTGGGCCAGCTGAACGGCCACAACCCCGCCATTTTCATGGACCGCCAGGGCCACTTTTTCCAGGCTGTCCATCAGTGCATCGGAATAGATGCCCATCTGCCGGGGGCCTGCCTGGCCTTCCAATGTCACATGGGCATGCCCTGTAATCACAAGCCCTGTCCCTCCTTTGGCAAGATCTGCCATGCAGGCGAGCAGCCGGTCATTGGCAACCCCGTCAAGGTCTGCCATGGCCTCGTGGGTCGCTGATCTTACAAAGCGATTTTTCAATTCCATGCCATTTATCCGGGTGGATTCAAATAGGGGGGACATATCTCTCCTTTTTTCAAAAATTCATCGTCCTTAAAAACGATGGAAGTCGTTGTTTCATGGGTGTTAACAGATAAACCGTCCCCGCTTCCTGGGAGTTTCCTTCATTTGCTTCAGACCCCGGAAAAATGCATCCGGTATTTTCCGAAGGTCCTTTTAAAAAAGGCTCAGCCTCCTATGTTAACCTGGGGCCCGCTCACAATGTGAAGATCCCTCTGGGGAAAGGGGATAACCACATCATGTTTTCTGAAAAGCCGGTCAATTTCAAATCTTAAATTGCTTTCCGCATCAACAAAATCATCAATGGTCGACCAGAACCTCAACCTGAAATCAAGGGAGCTGTCGCCAAAGTTGATAAACTGCACCACAGGTTTCTTGGGATAGTCATAAACCTGGGGCACAATGTCTGCCGCCTCCAACAATAGTTTTTTGACAAGTTCGGTATCTGAGCCATAGGCCACACCGACTGCAAGATCCTTTCTGAGGTGGGGATCCTTGTGGCTCCAATTGGTCACGGTGGCAGAGATGAACTCGGAATTGGGTATGATGAGGGATGAATTGCTATAGGTCTGAACCAGGGTTGCACGGACATTGATTTTTTTCACCTCTCCCCAGACCCCTCCCACTTCCACAACATCCCCCACCTGTATGGGACGCTCAAACAGCAGGATCAGCCCGCTGACAAAATTGTTGGCAATATTCTGCAGCCCGAACCCAAGTCCGATACTCAGGGCACCAAAGGCAACGGTAATGGATGTGGTGTTCAGCCCGAAAACGCTCAGGCTGATCAGAATCCCCACCGCCCAGATAAGGTATATGGAGATGGTAATGACCGTTTCCTTTGCGCCTTGGGACAACCCGCTTTTTTTCAAGGCATGTTCTGTGACCACTCTTCTCCAGATACGGGTCAAAAAATAGGTCAACAGGAGCACCAGGAGCGAATAGGCGACTCCTGCAAGGCTTAGTTCAACTTCCCCCATCATGTATTTTTTATGAAACATCTCCATGGCCCCGGCCAAAAGGATGCCATAAACTCCCCATGAAAAGGCCAGACCTAACAGGCCAAAGGCAATGATAAAAAAATAAACGCCATTGGACAGCACCCAATAAAAAGGACCGGACAGGCCCGAAGAAGACGAGGATTTTGATTCGAGTTTTTTCTTGAATTTTTGGTCGATCTCTTGGATTGAATACATCAACATGACGCAGACACAGACAACCACAATGGAGATACCCCAGGAGACATACCAAAAGGCGGCAAATGATCCGTATCCGGCAATATCGGCAAAAAGGCCTAAAATTACGACTGCCGTTGACCACAGGCGCAACAGCATTGAGTCCAGGCCCTTGGCCGGGCTGTCCATGCGGTTATAGGCCTGCCAGAACAAAAACACCCCCACCACCAGCACGGCTTCTGAAAAAATCCGGACAGATACCAGAAACAGGGTTTCCAAAGAAAGCAACCGATAGACCAGCAGATACACAAAGGAATAGATCCGGATCCCGTAGATAAATTTATTTCTCCACCGGTACAGGACGTCAAAGAATACAGGTCCTTTTTCTATGGCAATCAGGCGAATGGAATCAGATGCGATCCGGGTCATCAGGATAATCATTAAAAAGCTTTTAAAAAAGTTGACTGCGTCGGGAAAAATCAAATAAATCCTGGTTTTTGAAAGGGTTGCGGCCAGGAGTATCCAGAAAATAAGTCCCAGGGACCGTTCGAGAACGATGAGGGGATATCCCGTCCGCCTGGTGAGAATCTTCTGGTAGGACGCTTTCTGCCGAAGCAAAGACACCCCCCTGAAACCCAAAAGGCTGATCAGCAGGAACCCGGCAATGATCACAATGGTATTCAGATTCATGTGTTCTTTGAACAGGGACCATTTTATTGACACTTGTTTGTAGGAAAACAAGTGTCTGACACTGGCAAATGAAAGGGTCGTCTCGGGCTTGAACAGTGTGAAAAACAAGGTTTCCAGTTCAACGTCATTCCGCTGGAACAAAAGCCCCCCTTTTTTATCTTTGATCTCCTTGATCAAGGTTGCTCTGATATCTTTAAATTCATTGAGCAGACTGGTGTTGACCTGTTTCTGGGAGGCCAGCAGCTCGGTAATCGTTAAAAGAACTTTCTGTTGTTTTTCCTTGATGGCCCGGTACTCTTTGAAGGCTTTAATACCGGGTTTTCTGACAATTGTATTGTCTTTTGCAGATGCTATCTCACTGATTCTCTGATCAATTAATATTATTTTTTCGTTTACCAGGGAAAGATTCTGACCGGCTTTTTTCTCTCGTTCCTCAATTTTTTGGAGCCGTGACTGGATAATGGACAATGAAATATCAACTTCCCCAATGCCGTTTTCGAGCACGGAAACCCTGATTTCAGGAACGATGAGAAAATTTCGAAGGGAATTCATCTGGATCTTATAAATCTGCTGCTGGTGGTGTTCTTCCCCAAGTATTTTTTTTTCAGCATTGAAATCGGCTTCCAGAATATCCAGCTCTTTTCCGGCAGCCTCAACAGCCTGTTCAAACTGAAGCAGAGATGTTTCATCCCGGGAATTGGCCTGGGCATTGATATCTGCCCACCCGGCGGACGGCAGAAAACAAACAAGGATCATACATAATAACACGGGGATCAGTTTCTTGGCCTGCACAGACATTGGGTCTCCTTGTGGATCTGTTGACGGTATTGTAATTTCATTCAATCAATTGTAATAGAAAAGAAAGAAATAATAAAGGGGCGATGGAGACCCCCTGATAATTTTTAGATCCGTCCTCATGGCTGCAAGCCACAAACCCATGGAGATTGAAAGGCATAAAAGAAATAAGATGCACAAAGAAATAAAAAAACGCATCCAGTCAATGGATGTTAAAAAAAACAGGGAAGATGCCCATACCAAGGCCCAGGAGATCTATGAAATGGGACCGGAAGCCATGGATGTGCTTGTCGAACTGGGTCGCGGGGCAAATGCCGACCAAGGAGACCAGGCCATAAGGAGGGGCTTGATCCGCAGCATTATTTTTGCCCTGTCAAAATTTGCAAAAAAAAGACTGTTCCGCAAGCCCCGGCTGCTTAAAAATCCGGATGCATTGGATTTACTCTGTGACTTCTCCGCCCAGGAATTTAATTCAGCCCGGACCCTGCTTCATCAGATTGATTTTTCAGATGCAGATATCCTGAAAAGAATTTTGATGTCCCTTCCCGTGGTTGACAAAAGAGACAATGAGCGTGAGATCTCCCTGGGCGAAGCGGTTCTGGAAATCAATCATCTTGAACCGGAGTCCCCCGTGAAAAAAATACAGAAACAAGGCTATATCATCGGTATCCAGGACAAATATTCCCACGGGATCTTCAGAACCGGAAAAAACAACTTTGCCTACAGGATCCGCAGGGTATGAGATCCCCGGCAGGCAACGCTTGTCAAAGCCATTTGATCCGCCTGAACCATAGAATCAACCCACCTGCAATTGCAATAATCCCAAGGCTGACAAGGGGAAAGGCCCATCGACTTTCAGCACCCGGTATCCCGCCCACATTTATGCCCAGAAGCCCGGTCAAAAGCCCCAGGGGCAGAAAAATGACCGTTACGATGGAAAGCAGATAAACAGCCTTGTTCATCTGCCGGGACATGCGGCTGTTGACCTCTTCCTGGGCGATAATCGATCTTTCCCTTGCCGAATCGATATCCTCAACAAAACGGGCAGTTTGCTCGGCTGCCTCATGGAGGTGGATTCTGTCCCTGTCTGAAATCCAGGAAACCCGCTCGCCGGGCAGGCGGATCAGCACATCCCTCTGGGGATAAATATAGCGCCTCAGGTGAATGGCAATTCGTCTGATATCTGAAATTTTGGGCTGCAGGTCAGCCGAATCAGCCGACAACAGAAGCTCTTCCAGTTCATCCACTGTCTCATCCAGTTCCTGGATCTCGTCTGCGATCCGATCGGCAATCCGCTCGGCAACCATGACCAGAAAATCCCCCTTTGAACCGGGTCCGTTGCCCGTTTCAAAAAGGGTTTGGATATCATGAACCGCCATGCTTCTTCGGTTGCTCAAGGTGAAGATGCGGGTTTCACAAAACAGCATTCGAAGGGCCACCATGTCCTCTGGATCATGGCCCGGGTTGGTGTTCACGCCCCTGAGAATCACCAGAAGCCCATCGCTTGTCAGGGCCGTTCTTGGCCGCGTCCCCTTGTCAAACAGCGATTCACAGGTCAAGCGGCTGATACCGAAAATCCGCTGCAGCCATTCAGATGCAGTTTCATTTGCAGAATTCAGGTGTATCCAAACCAGACCCTGGTCTGGACTCTTTTTCTCAACATCCCCAATGGAAAGCAAACTTCTTTTTCCATTGCCTTCAATTTTTGAGGCATGGGCCACGATACCCCGGTCATCCATATTCGCTTCCTTCGATTTAGGGAGACTCTGTCGAAATCCCCTGTTCTTTGGCCTTTCTGGATGCCGCTTCCAGCTTTGCCTTTTCTTTGATCGCCTTTTCCCTGGCAAGAATTGCCTTTTTCCGTATGGCAATGGACGCATTTATTTTTCCGATGATATCTTCGGCGTTCCCGGCAGTGTCCGACCCGATGGATGCCATTATGCCGCCGGCAGCCTCGGCCAGTTCCATGGCCCTTTTTTCAGCCATCTCCGCTCTTTTTTCCGCATGGACCAAGGCATCGTACACCGCCGTAAGCTCCTGTATCTCTCCCTCTTCCGGCGCTGCGTCAAGAGTGATCTTTTCCCCGGCCATGACCATGGCCGCCGCCTGGATATCGGGCAGAATCGCTTCAAAGGCATCACCGGTAAAACAGACCGGCGCTTTTTGCACCAGGATAAACGGAACAAAGACCAAATGGGAATCCCTTGATTTCTCCCTGATGGTGCCGGCATTCACCCCGGTGACAATATGGGGCTGGGCATTGATCCGGATGTCTTCCAAAATACCCAGCAATTGTGCCTTGTTCTTTTCGGAATCTGACGGATAATTGACCGCCAGCAGACGGATCTGGGCGGATTCCCATGCCGTGTGTCTTGTCATCAGGTAGGCAAGCAGGAGCATCAGGCGGCTGGTGTCGTCTCCCTGCCACCAGACATCTATTTGAATGGTTCCCGATTGCCCGGGATAGGCCGAACGATCCTTTATCTTTCGGGTGTCCAGCAGGACGGCATTGTAACCGTCCATGACGGCCCGGTGGATATAATGCCTATAATTTCGGCCGCCTTCCGTCCGGGCACCTGCAGTTGTCTGCTCATTCCAGTTGAGCAGAAGGGTATTGGCCTTGACAGGACCGATACCATATGCCTGGAGCATCACTTCAAACCCGGTTTCGATATCCGGGGTTGAAATGACCAGGGGAAATGCCCGGGATTCAATGCTCAAGATATCCTGGCGCAATTGCTGTGTCAAATTTTGTCTTGCCTGGGTGGCCCTGGCCCCCTGGCGGACAACCATATCCACGGTGGTGGTCAGGCCGCTTCCCCCCTCTATAAGGGAAGCAAACCAGAGCAGGGGGAGCCGATGATCGCTGCTGCCGGACAACGCCAGAATGGAAGGCCGCCATTCTCTGGGATGGGCAATGTCTTCCTGGGTGGCCAGCAGATTCTTCCGGATCTGCTGGAGGTGATAGGACCGTTGGCTGTCAGCCCATCGGGATGGGCCGGCGCTTGCCTGCAGGTATTGGTAAATGGCAAATAAAACCGCAATGGCAGCGATCCCCATCTTCAAATCAATGGCCATCATGACCCCGAGACAGACCAGAAACCCCAGCAAGCTCAGATTTTTATGGTACCAGCCAAACCTGGGCCTGAAGGAAGGGCTTTGGGTGGCGGCTTCAAAATAGGTGGCATAATTGAGCAGGCCGTAGGAAATCAAAAAAAACATGGAGACGATTCTTGCAATCAGGTCCAGCTGTCCCAGTCCGATGGTGCAAAGGGAAATCACCAGAGAAAACAGAATCGCCCGCCTGGGATTGTCCGAAGGGCCTTCACCCCTTGCAAAGGGATTCAAAAAACGGAAAATTTTGTCCCGTGCCAAGGACTGGAGGATTCTGGGGGCGCCCAGGAATGAGGCCATGGCAGACGACAGGGTGGCGGAGATGACCCCGGCATCAATGAGAAATCCCCATCGGGCCGTCTCTTTCATGCTGCTGTAATTTTCCGCAAGGTTCTCCAGGGAGTTGGAGGCGGCATAAACAACGGCAACCGCCAGATAGACCAGAATGGACAGAGCAACAGCCAGAAAGGTTCCCAATGGAAGACTTTTCCCCGGGTCTTTTAGATCTCCTGACATGCTGACCCCCTGGGTGAATCCCGTGACAGCCGGAAAGAAGATGGCAAACAGCACCCAGAAACCGGTTCCCCCGGTCTGGGGCACCCAGCTTGCCATCAAAAGTCCGGAATCCCACTTCTGGATACCGCCCATGAAAAAAGAGCCCAGTGCCACTAGCAGAAACGCCATGACCCCATATTGAAACTTTGTCGCAAGGTCCGCCCCCACCCAGGCAAGGGAAAACAGCAGCAACAGGGCGGCTGCGGCAATCATCTGGGGCAGAAAGGCCATATTCCCAAAATATCCCATACCGGCAAGGGCTTCTCCGAATCCAATGCAGTAAAAGGCAATGGAAACTGACTGTGCCAGGAACAGGACAATGCCGATGGCCCCGCCAAACTCAAGACCCAGGGTGCGTGAAATCAGATAATAATCGCCCCCTCCTTTAACCTTCAGGTTCGTGGCAATGGCGGCCAGGGAAAAACTGGTAAGAATGGAAATCAGATTGGCAATACACATGATGAGCAGGGTTTGTGCAAGGCCGGCCTCACCCAGGACATATCCCATCCTTCGAAAGAGGATGATACCCAGAATGGTCAGAATACTGGGGGTGAACACGCCGGCAAAGGTTCCCAGGGACCCCGTGCTTTTTGGATGGACAGCGTCTGACATAACACGCTCCGAAAATAAAAGTCAAAAACAGCGATGGCAGCAAAACCCAAAGTGCAATCATACGCTATCTTGTCCGCCTTTTCAAACGGGAAAAAACGCATCCCGATGCACTGAAATATAAAATTCAATCTGCTGATGGAGGCGGTTTCAGGAAAAAGCTCAATACCGCTGCCAGGGAAGTCAGACCGGCGCACAGCCAGAACCCGGCACTGAAACTGCCAGAAACCCTGCCATTGCAGGGCCGGCAGGGGAGCTGCCGCCAGATGGCGCTCTTTTCAGAATGGTGACCGTGAGCGCCCCCTGCCGTGCCACATTTTCTCCCGAACAGGCCAAACTTGGCTTGACCATTCCAAAATAGAAGGTAAAATACCGGACAGATTGCCCTTAACCCATTTTTCCCAAGGAATTCATGATGAAGATGAGCTTTAGATCCCATATCCCACCCATGATTTTAATTGTCCTTTTCTGCCTGCTGACCATGGACATCCTTCCTGCCAGCGCCAGGCAATACACCATCACCGGCCGAACCATGGGCACATTTTACAGTGTTAAATTCATTTCAACGACAGAACAATCTCCATCCCTCTGGCAGGAAAAAGTGAATACCCGGCTCAAAGAAGTCAATGCCAAACTTTCCATGTATGATCCCGCCAGTGAAATTTCCAGGTTTAACCGACATCCGGCAAACCGCCCCTTCAAACTCTCAACTGATTTTTACCAGGTACTCCTGGAATCCGCTCGCCTCCACAGGATAACCCATGGTGCCTGGGACGGAACCGTAAAACCCCTGGTAGATCTCTGGGGATTTGGCACAAAACAAAAAACAGACACCCTGCCGGAAACCGGCCGGATTCAGGAAGCCCTTGCCAGGACCGGATTCCATAAACTGACATTGACCGATCATCAATTGATAAAAAACCACGCTGCCATTACCCTGGACCTTGGCTCCATCGCCAAGGGCTATGGGGTGGATGCCGTTGCACGTTTTTTTTTAGCCTCTGGGATCAAAAATTTTCTGGTGGAAATCGGGGGCGAACTTGTGGGCGCCGGAACCAACAAGCACGGAGACCCCTGGGTGGTGGGTATCAGCAAGCCTGAAAAAAACGGCCTGAGCCAGGAACTATACAAAACCATTGTTCTAGAGGACATGGCCATTGCCACCAGCGGCAATTATCGGAATTTTTTTGAACGGGACGGCCGCGTCTTCTCCCACATCATCGACCCCAAGACCGGAGTTCCTGTTGAAAACCAGGTGGTCAGCGCTTCGGTGATTGCAAAAAACTGCACCCTTGCCGACGGGCTTGCCACAGCACTTATGGTCATGGATGTCCAAGAGGGAATCGGCCTTGTCAATTCCCTGGCCCACACCGAATGTTTGATCATCCAAAAACAGGGAAATGAATTTATATCCACCCGGTCAGACGGATTTGAGGCATTTGAAAAAAAATAATCCCTGCCCTTCCCCGGCTTGCAGAAGTTTCCAGCTGGAATCCTTTTGTCCGGAACATCTTCTCAAGACCGATAATTTGGGCGTGCGGACACGAGCCAAAGATATTGCTTAAGATTTTTTTCATCGGTTTATTTAATATTTCCAGATTATTAACCGGGTCGATCCTTTTTATTATTTGGCATTCTCAACACCAAAAAACAATTGACAACCGAATCTAAACTCTTTTATAATCACATGTGACTGAGCGCTCGCTCACAAGAACATGCTTTTAACAAAAAAGGACCGCAACCCGTGATCTTTTAAATTGTCAATCTTCAGTCGAAATCCTTCAATAATAAACCTGTGGCAGATTTCGATTTTGAATGGTTGAACGGAAAGGAAAAGAAAATGACAGACTTGTATATCGCCAAAGATCAATTGGCAGGCAAAAAAGTGGAACTCAGTGATATCAGTATCAGAGACGGCCTGCAGTCCCTGGAGACCGTTATTGATACCGACACCAAGGTTAAATATCTGGAAGGCTTGATTCTGGCGGGATTCAAGCGCATGGAGGCCACCAATTACGGTCACCCCAAATTTGTACCCTTTTTTTACGATGCCACAGAAGTATTAAAGCGCCTGCTGAACAGTGAAACCAAGGGGCCGGACGGCAGAACCATCGGTCAAATGATGAAACGCAACGGCGGAGATGTTGAGCTGACGGCAGTCTGCATCCATGAAAGTGGTGCTGAAAGGGTTTTTAAAGATGTGGATGCAGGCCTCGGCCCAGACCGCATCCTGCAAATGACCTCAACCTGCCCGGAACATCAGAAGGCCAATTCGGGTAAGACCCATGACCAGTACTTTGCCATGACCGAACAGGTCATTAAAGCCGCACACAGCCGGGGGCTTTTGGTAAACGGCACGGTCAGCACCATCTGGGGCAGCCCCTTTGAAAAATTCAACAAACAATACACCATGAAAGAGAAACTGGATATAGCCATTTCCTTTGTCAAACGATATCTGGATTGCGGGGCCGACGACATAGAACTTGCCGACCATGATGGATCGGTTACGGATTATCACAAATCCTATGAATTTTTCAGCCGTGTACTTGATCCCGGGGAAATGGGCAAAGGGCCTGATGGTCGGGACTATTCCGATCCCAAACTATACATCGCCCACTTTCATACCAAAAACATGGCATCGGCGCTTAGAAATGCAGCAGCAGCGCTTAAAGCCGGGATCATCCGGTTTGAGTCCTGCATGTCCGGCATAGGCGGCCAACCGGCCAACACAGTGGATGGTGTTGTTATTCAAGGACGCGAGGGCGATTACTACAGCGATCACTTTAACCATGGGCTCATTTCAACAGAGGATATGGTGACCATGTTCCATGAAATCGGAGTGGATACCGGTATCAATCAGGAAAAGCTGATTGCCCTGGCAAAAAACTTCAAGTCCGATGTGGTGGATATGTTTGCCGCCAACCAGAAGAAACTGGGTCGCGAATTCATGAACTGCCGCTCGTTCATGCTGACAAAAGGAGCGCTGCCCGAGAGCGTTACCAAATTATACGCCGAATAGATACGCGTAAAATTGACAGGATTTTTCAACTTGCCTGGGGAAAAAAAAGGAAGGGGATCCGTCACAGGGATCGGGATTTGCTTTTTATCAACCAGAACAACCTGGAAAACCATTCAAAAATTAAAAGGTTGCCATGGTCATTTAATCGCTGTGCTGGCCGGCATCAGGCACCGTGCAGTTAAACCCTAGTTTGATTGCACGGTGCTCAATTTTAAATACCCTTTTCAGGCGGTAGCGTCTTTGCATAATCTCCGGTAGGCCGCTTCAAACCCGCCTGGAACACAGCAGATCCCCTTTCAAAAAGCATCTATTTTATCATTGTCTTGCTTCTCAGCAGTCTCCGGCTCTCCAGCTGGGGATTCTGGGATGAAATCATAATCAGCTGGCGCAAAAAGCTTTCGATACGCGGATCGTAGATATCGTTATGATCACGTATCAATTTTCGGTCAACACGGATATTCATATAGGGATTGCGCCCAGTTGAGTCCATTGTCCGTTCTAACGTTGAGCCGTTAAAAACAATTTTGCTGCCAGGATGATCTTGCTCCCACTTGTCACTAACCGATAAAAACAGATCGACTTCCCCTGACAGATCGAAACCAGTTTCCGGTGTATCTGCTGATGCGGCATTGGCTCTGAGGTAGTGGGTTTTATAGTCATCGAAATGGCCGATGGCCGCTACATTGGCCATGCCCTGGTCAATGATTTCTTCCTGTTTGATCACAGGATTGTACCGGGTTGCCTCCCGTTCCTTTTCAAATAGTGTGGAAACCCAGCGACCTGCCGGGAATGCGAATTTGGTTGCATAATCTGCCTCAGAGGTTAACACGGCCAGCGCCGGAAGCTGACTGGAGAAATACGCCCCGCGCTCCGTAGACATATCGCTCAGACTGGTATATCGAATGGCTTCAAAAGCAGGATTTATCAATACGACCAGATCGGCAAAGCCGATGGTGCTACTGACAATGCCATCGGGTCCACGCGTTTGTACAAACCCATTTTCCAATATTTCGCTGAGGGCAGAAAAAACCACGGCACCACCAAAACTGTGGCCGACAACTATCAGGCGGGTGTTGTTTTCCCTTTTCTCCTGGCGGGCTATTTGATGTTTCGTTTTTTGCAAGAGTTCAAGTCGGCTGAGTACCTCTGTGGTTCCACCATAGCCGACCTTGTGGGCCGTATTCTTGCGGTCCCAAAACGTCAACTCTTTGAATACGGGCAGGCACATTGAACCTCCGCGCCAGCCTATATAAATGCCTGCAATTTTGCGTGGCACAACTCCCGAGTGTTTGCTGATAGCAGATTCCATTGCACTCAGGTGTTTTAAGGTTTCACGAAAACTGTTGATATTATCGTCGCCCGCTTTTGCACTGTGCTTCCAGCCGTGCACAAATACCACCATCAGCAAATCCTGGTTCTCACTATAAATGTAAAGCTGATCCAGCACCTTGCGCATTTGTTGACGGTCCCATAATTGCCCCTGATCATCGAACTCGACAAAACCCAGCAGATAGTCCTGGTCAGAGGAAACCGGATTCCTATACTCTTGTACAGTGCTGGTTTTGCAATCGGTTTCAGGGGTATCAGAAGTACACAATTGGTAGTCGCTGCGATACTGCTGATGGGATGTACAAGCAGACAGCAAAAATAAGGATAAAATCACCAGGTTCATACCGGCGAAGTTAAAGAAAGGTTTCATAACAAACTCCTTTTTATATTTATTACACACACGCGTGAAAATGCGTCCATTTTTATGGTGCAATACCAGGGCGAAAATTGTCACTTTTGAGCGATCATATTTGATGCCATATGGAGTGATCCTCCGCCGATACACCCCATTGGATTGTTGAGGTGATTTTTTGTGCAAGCTGTTTTGGCAAGCTAAAAAATACCAAAATATTTATTTAATTTCAGCATTTCTGACTCTTTTAACTCTTCATTGATTTTTTTATAGTAGGATAGAAGATAGGTTTCTATCGTTTCTCCGATCTGTAAATTGGGAAATTCAAGAAAAAATTTTGTGAAAAAATTTTTTCTGTCTTGGCACCCTTTTCTATTGCCATCGAGCGTTCCCATTTTTAAACATGTCCGCAATAGTCTTGCTTGCGCCACCGGTGTATTGCTATCGATCCAGCTTTTTTTACCTTCAGGGAAATAGCCAATCGTCGCTTCATGAATTAAATTGTGACAAGCACTTTGGTATGTATTTTCAATTTCAAGCAGAAATTCCCATAAAGCGGCAAAAACTTTATTGTTGGTTTTCTCGAAAACAATATTGTTGAGACGGTTTTTAATTATGTCAGCGATCTTTTTTATTTGCGTCTTATCCGGTTGGGCTTTCAAGCACAATATTGTTTCCATTAATCTCAAATCCATTTATTTGTTTGCCCTGTAATATTTTTCTTATGGATACCTTTGTTTCAGAATCAACATTTATTTCATCAATATTGACTATATCAAATGTAATGGGATCCCCCCTTAATGGAATAATCAAATTTTTGGGGATATTAACATAAGATGCTTTAAAATAACCCATATATCCCTTTTCGGGTGAGATACTACCGATATAGTAATCTTGATCAATATTGGGATTATTTTGGTGACCATCTAACAGCACGTAAAAACGGTTTCCCTTTGTGACATCTTTAAAATAAACTCTTTTTATATGAGGACTTAAAAAATGGGTATCGATGGAATCGTATATTTTGAATTCCTTACTCGGTAATACGGGGAGAGACACGGACCATTCGGACCAGATCAAAAAACATGATACACCCAGCATGCTTACGAACAGAAAGAAAGTAACTTTTGATCTAAAGGCATGCAAGGTATTCAACGGAAGGTGAAATTCAGGAAATTTAAAAAACCCTTTGAAATTAGCAAAAGTTCTATACCAACTTTTTATATGGGTGGTTGAAAGTCCAAAAAAAGTAAGGACGCTACCTAGAATAAAAAACTGGACTTCATCAATGACAGATTCTTTAAGATAAAGATCTCTATTCAAATAATAACACCAAAAAGCGCCGATAAACAATAGCAAAAACATCAGGAAAAAGTTGGTTGTGGTTGTTCTTGATCTATTTTCCTTTTCAATAGAGATGACCTCCAATAGATTCGACTTAAGATGAGGAATAACCTGAATTTTTAAAATGAGATTGGATTGGTTTATTAGCTTAAAGGATACGATTAACTCAATGTTTTTCCCATCAAAATAGTTTAACAGCTCATCGTCATTTAGGATTGTATCCCCAGAATTCATTGACCTGCTTAAACACATTTCAAAAGACAAAGGGTTATTATCATTTCCATCTATATTTTGGAATAATACAGGGTAGTCTATTTTCGGCCGTGCCGTATTTGAATTGTGAGAATATGGGTATGCTTGAACTTTTGTCAGTATTTGAAGTTCTTCAGAATTTTCTAAAGAGGCTTTTTGAAGATAGATCTGGTTAATTCCCTGTGCGACAGAAGATACCTCCGTGAAAGTTATTGGGATATTCAATTGGATACAATTATTTTTTGTTCTTTTTTTTCCCGAATAAAATTGACTTTCATCTATCGTACAAATCAGATGACACGTCCCATTCAAATCTTTGTCTATATTCATTTTGAACCCTTAATAAGTGCGTTTGGAATGATATTTTCCCTTGGTGAAAATAACGTTTCTCTTTCCGTCTGACCGCCGAGGATTCCCTTAACGATTAAATGTTCGGTTCCGTGTAATCTTCATCTTTTTTCTGGTTTGACAAAGAAGATGAAGCAAATCATAAAAATTCTACCTGGGAAGTGCAGAATTTGAACCGTCTCAAGATCTGATGTCCTGTTGAAACTCCAAAAAAGTCTTTTGCAAATGCAAGAATCGAAAGACTTCTGTACAGAATCCTTATACATAACGGGTAAGTTTATTCAAGGATTTTTTTGTTACGCCAATTTTCAAACCACACTATATATATTTTTTTAGGGTGCCACGCGCTTCAATTTCCTGGGACATGGGAGCAGTTGTTACCGGCATGATTAAACTTTTTCCAGCAAGGCGCTGTGTATGGCCAGCCGAAGAGCTGTTTTTTAAAGTTGATTTCCCCACCATAAAAAGCGTATAAGGAGATCTTGCGCATCTTTCCCATGGCTGGAAAAGATATTCAATTTTGAACTGGAAAAGGAAATGGACCGACGCTGCCCATGCTGAAACTGCCTCTGTGACGGCCCCCTGATTTGCTGACAATGGAAAAAAAAAGTTTGGCTGTGCTTTTGGTGCTGTTTGTCTTGGTATTGCCCTGTTTTGCCGACCCGTACAAGGTGGTGCGGGTGGTGGACGGCGACACCCTTGATATTGAGTATCAGGGAAAACGCGAAAGGATTCGCCTCCTGAATGTGGATACCCCCGAATCGGTTCACCCGGACCAAACCCGGAACACCCTTCTGGGAAAACAGGCGTCTGACTATACCCGGAAAAGACTTGCCGGCAAATGGGTGTCCCTGGAATTTGAAGGCAAGAAAAGGGGCCGATACGGCCGGCTCCTGGCCTATGTCATCCTGGACAACAAAAACTTCAACCTTGAACTGGTCCAAAATGGCTGGTCTGCCTATTACACCAAGTATGGTCAAAGCCAAACCCTCCATGGAAACTTTATCGATGCCCAGGCCCGTGCAAAGGCCCAGCGCCTGAATGTCTGGGCGAATTCCCCTCCCAGATCCTTTGCTGCCGCATCGCCTGGCCTTTCTGTCTCTGCCCCGGAGCAGATGGCGGCAACATCAGTTTTCCACGGAAATACCCAAAGCCACAAGTTTCATTTACCCGGCTGCCGGTATTTTCACTGCAGCACCTGCACCCGGATTTTCTCTTCCCCCAATGCTGCAAAAACTGCCGGTTATCTTCCCTGCCGATTGTGTTTACCGGGCCGTTAATAAAAAAGCGCCTTCCCCATCGGGTGGGCGGGAACCTTGTAGGAAGCCGGAGGTCCAGAGCACCCTCTGACCAGTTCAACACCGCCCACCCCCCGGCCATCAGACGGTCAAAAGAGCAAGACCCCGGGCCACCTGTTGTTTCTTTTCCACTGAATACAAAAGCGCCACCAGGGTGAGTGCAAACTCACAGGCGGTGCCGGCCCCCCGGCTGGTGATGCAATTGTTGTCTATCACCACATTTTGTTCAACAATGTTCCCCTTGTCAATCAAATCCACAAACCCGGGATGACAGGTGACCTTTCCCGGGGTTATAAGACCGTGGTGGTGCAGAACCAGAGCCGGAGAGGCACAGATCGCCCCGTATAATTTGTTCTGGGAGGCCTGCTTTTTTAACAGAACTTCAAGTTCTCTTGAATCCCGAAGATTTTGGGCGCCGGGAATACCGCCGGGAAGAACAATCAGATCAAACGCCTCTTCCATGCACTCTTTTATCAACCGGTTGGCCTTAAACTCAATGCCGCCGGAACCTTTGATATGGATATCATCCACAGATGCGACAATAACAGTGGCACCTGCCCTTCGGAGAACATCAATGAGGGTTATGGCCTCCATTTCTTCCGTGCCCTGGGCCACCGGGACAAGGACTTTTTTTTCCATGATATGCTCCTTTTTTTGAAGTTAAAAAAGAAAATCGTCAAACCTAACAGGGGTTTTCACGGAAGTCAATCCATTGAAATATTAACACAAAAGACCCTTGAAAGGACATGGCTTTTGCCTTTATTTCTCCGAAAAATAGATATCGCCATAGTATGTTTTGGCGTGGCCGTGGGCATTGTCGGTATCGGTCATGACGGCAATGGCATCAATAAAATGAACTTGGGTGCCAAACAGCCGCTTGAGATCCTCATTTACATTTCTTTTTTCAACGCACCAGGTGGACACCGGATCCTGCCGGTTCCGCAGTGCCATGATTTGCGCATTTTTACCGGCAAAGGCATTCTCCCATACTTCGCCTTTGGCGGCCCGGTTAGCCCACACATAGTTCACGGCCCTGGTTCTCCACAGAAAAATTCCGCCGTCAATAACCACATAGATTCTGGCGGCATAATCATCGCCGGATTTTGTTCGTTCGTCTTGTGTGTCCAGTCGATTTTCAATGCGCCAACTCCAGTTTAAAAACGGAAATTTTTCAATATCAATACGGACCTTTTTAACAAGCGCCGATGCTGTGTTTCGGCTTTGGGCCAATAAAACCTGTCGGTTCTCCAGCTGAAACACTTGATAGGAAGTGGACGCTTTAAATTTTTTTTCTTCCCATCCGTCAAGGCCGGATGCAGGAAAGTCAGATATATAAAGGGGCTTTGCCCAAACCATGGCCCCCATGCATAAAAAAAACAAAACGCCCCCACACAGGCAGGCATAAAAAAAGGCGGTTCCCCAAGATTTCCGTTTTTTCGGCAAAAGAATAATACCCCTTTGTATTAAAGCCGTTCTTTCTCTGGCATTTCTTTTATTTTTTTTCATCCCCTGCTCCCGGCTCTTGCTTTTTGATCTGTCCCCTTTTTCTTGACCCCTTTGAACGCCCTGGATACCATTTTCAAAGGTCTATTTATTTTAAAAGTGCAATCAATTGGTTTCATATTCTATGGTAATGGTCACTGTCCGGTTAAACGAGCGTCCTTCGGGAGTCGCATTGTCATATGGCGGATTGGAAGGCCCGTTTCCATTGGAAACGATTCTCCCGGTCATGGGGATGCCATTGTCACTAATCTTTTGATAAACTGCGTTGGCCCTTCGCATGGAAAGCAGAATATTGTAATCTTCCTTACCAATTATATCCGTATGCCCCATAATCGTTACCTTTGCGTCCGGCAATTCTCTAATCCGTTTCACAACACGGTCTATCACGCTTGTATTTTGCTCTTTGATAACCGAACTGTCATAGTCGAACAGGATTAAAGCATACTTTTCTATCACTTTATATTCCAGTTTCTGGGCCTCACGTTCCACTCTTTCCATGTATTTAATGGAAGTGTTTGCCGTTTCGGTTGTAAAGGACTGACCCGTAATATCTGTCAGGGTTGCGTTTATGGAAATCGTATCAATCATGGCCATTTCGCCAAGTCCATAGTCAACAAGACTAAAAGAAGAAGCGGGGATACCATTTCCCCGGCCTTGTATGGACTTTAAAAGTTTTCCATCGCCTCTGATTTCAATGGTCCACTCTTTTAAATCATATCCGATAAGGATATCGGGCTGAATATCGATTTTATTAAAATCGGCTTGGGCAAACGTATATATGCTTTTTATGGAATCAAAAATTTGAGGGGAATCAGAATGGATCTCCACCCGTTGATTTTCAACCACACCTTCTTCAACACTATTGGTGCTTGGTAATTCCGGCAGTTTGCGAGCACTGACCTTTATCCTGTCAGGGTCAATCCCCCATATATACTGAAAATATGCCCGCACGGCTTCAGCACGTGCCTGGGAAAGGGCAAGGTTGTCTTTTTCTTCCCCCCTGTTACTGATACACCCCACAAGTTCAATGCCTGCCTGGGTATTTTCAGAAAACCGTTTGCCCAGAATATTCAATACATGATGATATTTTGCAATGGTCTCTTGCAGCCGCTTTTCATCAAAATCCTTTGCCTCGGTCTGATTTTTCAGCAATTTATAGCGCTCGGGAATTTTGCTCTGGCCAGTGTCAAAAAAAATATAATTCAGCAAAGGGGAACTATTGATGATTGTCACTTCCTCAATGGTTACTTCCGATGGGACAACATTTATTGACCCTTTGGGTGGATTGATAAAATTATATTCAACAACATACTGGTGGAGCAACGTCGTAGAAACCTTTTGAAAGATGGGCAGCAGATTTGCCGCAGAAGTTGCTTTCCAGATTTTTCCACCATTTGTTTCAGAAAAAGCCCTTAAAAATTCATCCGTTTCTTCAGACGGCATAAAATCAATACTATACGCATTAAAATTTTTTAACTCCTGCGCTTTCGGCGCTATTTTTTCTTTTTTTATCTCACTGTTTAAATCCTCACCATCTGTAAACACCACTAAAAACTTATTGTTTTTTTCAGGCATTTTTGAAATCAGATCCAACCCACCCAGAATACCTTCATACAAAAAAGTCTGGCCGCTCATTTCTTTTTTGAAACTTGTTAGGAAAAAATCCCTTAGTTCGGAAACCTTATTCGATTTAAAGGTGTTCAGCCGCAGAATATGGCCATCGACCAAAAATTTCTTTTTTCTATCAAAAACCACCACCTGGACACTATCAAAAGGCCTGACAATTTTTAGGAACTCATCCAGGGCAGACAAAAGAGGCTCAACCGCTTTGCGCTCCTCCATTGAATAGGAGTTGTCCACCACCAGAACATAATCTATCCCGACATCTTTCCGGGTTTCCAGAATTTCAACCCCTGTTATCTTTGCCTTTATACCCCCCTTTTGTATCGTAAAGTCATCGGGTATCAACCCTTTAACAGGAGCGTCTTCGACATCCAGGGCAGACACCAGGATCCTATGTTCATCAATCTGTTGAAATGTGATTTTGGCTTCGTAATTTGGTACAAGAACCTGCAATTCTCCTTCGGGCGTATAGCCAAGGCACACACCGGAAAACAAAAAACCCATGACCGCCATCACCAACAAAAGAACGCTTTTTGATTTCATTTTATCTTTCCTCCATGGAAAATATCAATTTTAAGCTTAATATCAAATACTTATACGATAATAATTTTACCCATCCCCAGATTAAACTTAAACGATCGGAATTATACCCTGTTGCGGCATAAAAAATCCATAAAAATTCCGAAATCCGTTTCAAAGGTCAGCAGCCCGTTTTTTCCCAGGTATCATATTTTCCAATGGTTGCTTTAACGATGCCGGGTCTTTTCTCTGACCGTAGTGGATACCAGAAATCCCATCTTGCTTGTATATATTTTTTGCAATGCATGGAATTTTGAGGTAACCTGTTTTTAAAATTTTTCACCGCTATAATTTGAATCCTTTGATGACGTGGAGATGGCATGGGCAAAAGATTGTTCTCGTTTCATACCAAACTGATCCACCTGATAACCGCAATCTGTCTTGGGGGTGCCGTTTGCGCCGGCTGGGTCGGTGCAACCGAACCAAATCCTTTGGAGTCCATCCAGCAAGAGGTTCAGCAATTGCTTACCGACAAGGAAAAAACCTGGCTATCGGAACATAAAACCATACGGATAGCCGGTCCCAAAGCCTTCCCGCCTTTTCATTATTACCAGGACGACGGGACATTAAAAGGGATGGCCTCAGATTATATCCATCTTATTTTTGAATCCCTGGCGATACAGCCTGAAATTCGAAGAAACTTGGAATGGCCCAGCGTACTGGAAGAAGCAAAAGCACAGAAAATAGATCTTATTTCCTGTGCTGCAAAAACCATGGACCGGGAAGTGTATCTGGCCTTTACAGAACCATACCTGTCCTTTCCCCTGGTCATTCTTACACGAACAGATGCGCCCTTCATGGGAGGCCCTGATGACCTGCACAAAAAAACAATCGCGTTTATAGAGGGGGCTGCAGCCTATGACTGGATCCGGCGCGATAAAATCGACGCAACCCCTTATTTTGTAAAAACGCCCCTGGATGGATTAAAGGCCGTCTCATTGGGCCGTGCCGAAGCCCATATCGAAAACCTGGCAACCGCCACCCATCTGATCCAGAAATACGGACTGGCAAACCTCAAGGTCGCAGCGCCCATATCCCATGGCAATTATGATTTGCATATCGCCGTTCGAAAAGACTGGCCTGAACTGGTTACCATTATCAACAAAATATTTACGGCAATAACAGCCCAGCAGCGCTCGACCATTCGCAACCGATGGCTGTCCGTAAAATATGAATACGGTATTTCCAAACCCGATGTTTTTAAATGGGGCCTGATGACAGGCGGGAT
>Ga0180007_10001954_pt1 | contig 25743 bp, 24 predicted proteins | sample MM_PC_MetaG_FD_121122 | JGI IMG/M metagenome (GOLD analysis project Ga0180007, IMG submission 121122) | Groundwater microbial communities from the Aspo Hard Rock Laboratory (HRL) deep subsurface site, Sweden - MM_PC_MetaG | ecosystem: Environmental > Aquatic > Deep subsurface > Groundwater... | reverse complement strand
TTTTTTTCACCTCCTTTCAACTTTTGGTGAAATTGTCAGCCGCTTTCTCTTTTCCGTCAACCCTCAATTCACTTCCCAGATTCTTACTTAACTCCTACTTCCAAAATTCTAACGTAAACCCCCAAAGCGAACCTTAACAAAAGCGAATAAGGTGAAGCTTCAGCGGAACCCTCCGTAGCCCACCGATTAGAAAGGGCGAAGGCGGGTGAATTTCTTAACTTGCTGCGGGCAAAAGGTATATTAATTTAGTATCTCTCTTGCCCGTCGCAATGATTCAGGACTGCGCGGGAAGGCCGAAGCCGCTATCGCCCACGCCGCCACCAAGGCCGCGGCCGCCGCGGCCGAGAAGCGGGCCGCCGAGCAGGCGGAAAAAGAGCGGGCCGAGCGTCTGGCCATCTTTTCAAGCGACCCCGCAAAATACCTCGCGGAAATCGGCAGGGCGGTATATCATATCCTGCCGGACCATCTGGCAAGGGCCCACGTCACAGCCCTTGACGAGAAGGCGAGGAATGACGCCACCCTCGAAGAGTTCTTTGAACTCTACGAAGCGGCCAGCAAGGCCGTGGCCGATGCCCGGGAAACGGCCCGGAGTCAATCTGAGCGGCTGGCATCCTACCGCAACCGCATCAGTAAGGTTCACCGTGGCTACCGCGGTCGCCTGCCCGAACAACTGGAGGCCGCCGAAATGGCCATCCAGGCTGGCAGCCCGGAGGCAGATGAATTGCTGGTCGAGTTGTCCAGCGCCATCGCCGCCGCCGACTACGAAGCCAAGCTAGCGTGCGGCCGCTAAACACCTTATTCGCCCCACCGCGGGCCGCTGGAAAACTGACACACACATAATCGTCAGTACTTCCAGCGGCCCGCCCACCGCCCCCTCACCCTAACATTCTCACACTAACATTTTCCACTTTCATATTTCCCACACCCACACAGCCTAATAACAGCTAATCATATGGACCGTCCCTATTTTACAAATACAAGGAAACAAAAATCAGTGCTAAGATAGGAATATGCGGGTTGATATAAGAGAGATTCAGGCCAAGTCCGTACTAACACCATCAAGCCTCCCGGGGGCGGAATATGTAGTCAATCCGTATGTGGGCTGCACTTTCGGCTGTAAATACTGCTTTGCCGCCTTTATTGGCAGATGGAAACATCCGGGCGAAGAATGGGGCTCATTTTTGGATATTAAAACCAACGCCCCGGAAATTCTCCTCAAAGACCTAAAGCGACTTTCAAAAAAGCTTGGCGCTAAAAATTTCGGCACCATTCTTTTTAGCTCCGTCACCGACCCTTACCTTGGACAGGAAACCAAGTATAAGATAACCCAACAATGTCTTCAGGTATTAGTAAACTTCAATTATGAAGGGAAAGTAGCTGTTCTGACCAAATCACCTTTAGTAACCCGCGATATCAACCTGTTCCAAAAACTTAACTCCAGCGTAGGGCTCACTTTGACTACCCTAGACGACAAAATTGTTCAGTTTCTAGAAGGCAACGCCCCTCCGGCATCGGCAAGATTAAATGCCCTGCAAAAATTAAACTCAGCTGGAGTAGAGACCTACGTTTTTGTTGGTCCCCTGCTCCCCTACTTCACCGACAGGTTTGACCAGTTGGATAAGCTGTTTAACAAAATCGAAGCGACAGGAACTAAAGAAATCTGGCTAGAACATATCAATCTGAGTCCCAAAATTAAAGAAAGACTCTTTAACTATTTACAAAAAGAAGCACCGGAGCTAACCCCAAAATTTCAGGAAGCCGACACTCATGAGTACCGCGACAAGCTTGAAGCAACAGTCAAGAAGGCCCTTAGAAACACAAACCTTAATCTGGCAATGGGAAGCATTATTTTCCACGGGAAAGTGAAACCCTGAACCGTAGGCCACTCATCACGTCGTTCGCGAGCGACGTGATTCATCCAGCGGCACATCAGACGTGCCACCGCCTAATGGGTAATTTGTTAATATAAAGAACCTGTGATAAACTCTTAGTATGAGCGAGCAGATTAGAAAGGCTGTTAACTACTGGCTCAAAAGCGCAAAACGCGATCAAGAAGCGGCAAACGATCTCCTCAAACTCAAACATTATCACTGGTGTCTTTTTATGTGGCATCTGGTGATAGAAAAGGTGCTAAAGGCAATTATTGCTGCAAGGAATAATGAGCATCTTCCAATTCACGATCTTGTCCAACTGAGTAAGCGTGCTGGCCTTGAACTTAGTCAGGATAAAATCGAGATGCTGGCTGAAGCAACCTCGTTTAACTTAGAAGCCCGGTATGATTCGTACAAAAGAGACTTTTATAAGAAAGCTACCAAAGAATACACCAAAAAATGGGCAGGCAGGTTAGACTCTTTATACCAATGGCTACTAAAACAACTCTAGACCAACATACCATCAATAAAGTAAAGGCTTACATGGTGCGCCTCAATGAAGCAGGCATTATTATCGCTAAAGCAATGGTTTTTGGCTCTCGTGCCAAAGGAAAAGCCAAGGAATGGAGTGATATAGATGTAGGAATAGTTTCGGAAAATTTTGGGAACGATTATCACAACGAACTTGTAACCTTACTTAAATTACGGGGAACCGAATTTGCAGACATTGAACCGCACCCTTTTAGCCCTGCCGACATAAACGACCGTTACGACCCCTTAGCCTCCGAAGTCCGCAAATACGGCATCCGCATAACATAAAACTCCACCCATCTAGTGTGCTTTGATGCTCTCAATATCCCCCACCGTCAACCAGGCACATTGAAGACCAAAACCGGATGTGAACACGGCCCCACGGAGCAATACGTGTTTTATACCACCGCGATTCCGCCTTTTTCTTTCCTGATTTAATCATGGGAATTAATCCCCACGATTTTTTCATAATAGCAACATGGTACATGGAAGGTACGATATCAAACAGCAATATCACGCTTGGTGAAAACAACAAGACCAACAAGAGTACAAACCACAGTCACACTCAGAAAAACGGCAATTGAAAGAGAGGCAATATGGCGTTCCAAAAGAGCTACGTTGTGGTCAAAGTAGTAAAAGAATGAAACATATCTGAGATTATCCAATGACTCTTTTAGGGAAGCCAATATATCGGCCGCATACATAAAGATGAGAATTCCCGCCACTGCCGAAGACACTTTCCCTTTGGAAGAAAATATACTGGAAAATAAGATCGCCATGCTGTAGATTGACACGGCAAAAAGCAGTCCCAAAATCCCCATCCAAAAGTGCGCCGAAAGGTCAATCGCTACATTATGCAATCGCGCAAAAGGAAGTATTGAGGCTACTGAGAAAAATACAAACAAGAAGATAATAAACAAGCCGGCCAGATACTTAGCCCAAAAAATCTTGGCGCGGGAAAGCGGCTGTGAAAGCAAAACTTCAATAGTCCCCTGCTCTACCTCGGCGGCAAAAGCGCTAGCACCCAAAGAAATGACCAAGATAATAACAATAATTGGCCACATAATACTGTATTGCTCCATACTCAAAAAGCCTTCTATCGAAGTCAACATCGTCGCCGCGTTAACATCAAACGCTTCGAAAAGCTCCGCCGGAAAATTTTCAAATACTTTGGTCATCTCCGCCGCATCTTTAGAAAACGACGGAAAGATAGCCACATACATCCACACCAGAGCCACGCAGATAAGAATGTAGATAAGTAGCGACTTGTGCTTGATAGAAACAGTTTTTCTAAATAATGGAAACATTAGTTTAATAGCTGTATAGTTTGATTGTTACATGGCTACATGGCTACATAACTAACGAGCCACAACCATTTAGTACAGCTTAATATACCAACCATCTAACTATGCAACTATGTAACTATCTAACTATGTTCTCTCGCACCAGCAATTCTTTCTAGGCACGCGAAAATGACCAAACTTACTTATAATACTCAAGGAAAATCTCCTCCAAGCTCGCATGGATAATCTCAATATCCGTAATTTTGTACTTACTTAATTTATCCAGCACCGGATCAATTTCTCCCTTAACATTCATTACCATACCATCTTCAAACTTTTTGGTTACCGTTACCCCATCAGTGTGAAACTCATCTTTGGGAACCGGGCCGTCAAAATAGGCACAAACAGTATAAATCTTTTTACGCTTAAGTTCTTTGATACTTTCAATAGCCACAATCTTCCCCCCTTTGATAATGCAGACCCTATCACAAACTCGTTCTACTTCCGCCAGGTTGTGAGAAGACATAAAGACTGTCTTTCCCTCCCCCGCCTCTGTTCTAATAATCTCGTAAAAAGCATTTTGCAAAAGCGGGTCCAACCCTGTCGTCGGCTCATCCAATATGAGAATTTTGGGCTTGTGCATTAGGGCCAAGATTAACCCTAATTTCTGCTTGTTGCCCGAAGACATATTACTAACTTTTTTGTTGGGCTCAAAGTTAAATTCGGAAATTAGATTAAGGTCATAATCAGTTTGCCCCCTCATTTTCTCCACTAAATCAATATGCTCCTGACCTGTCCAATTATTATAAAGGCTGACCTCTCCCGATAAGAAACCAATATCCCGCTTTAATTCCGGCGCGTTTCTCTGGGCATCCATTCCCAAAATAGTAATTTCCCCCGCATCCGGCCGCAGAAAATCCATTAAACAGCGAATAACCGTCGTCTTGCCCGCTCCGTTGGGACCCAAAAATCCAAAAATCTCACCCTCGCTGACTTCAAACGAAACATCATCCACAGCTTTTACTTTTCCATAGTATTTTTTGAGATTTTCAACGGTGATGGTGGGCATAAAAAAGAAGCGATAGAGTTATTGAGAAATTGAGTTAATAAGTTAATTAGAAACTAGATAACTGGATAATTTGATAACTTAATAATTAGTTAGGGGTGGGCCGTAAAGCAATTTGCTGATTGTAATAGCGCAATTTTGCCGTGTACCGCGTGCCGTACAGCGGAGTGGTACTGCGGTTATTGCGCGCCTCGTCTCACCAAAGATGAGCTACTTAAGACTCCTTCAGACGTAACCAAGTGTGGCATAAAGAATCGCAGAATGAATTCTGCTATTACAAACAAGAACCGTCCATTATGCCCATAGCGCGCGACAGAACACTCTTACTTAGAATCGCGGCGGCGTAGGTCACCTCCAGGAATTGGAGGCCTTGCGCCTTGAATCGTAACGGGCGGCACATCCCCTTGTGCCCTTACTCCCCCCCTACCACGTGCCTGATATCCCGGCTCGCCGTCAATCTGTCTCTGTCTATATTCACTTACCTCCCACTTCTCCCCTGCTCTCTGCTCTCTACCTGCGGCCCTTCGTATGCGCTTAGGTTCAGAAGGACCAGCCTTGGCCTGCTGGCCAATACTAGCCAACCGTTGCTGTTGTTCGGGAGTCAACCTCTCTGCCCCTTCTCCTAATGCGGGAAAATTCTTCGTCATAATTTTTTGACAAGCTCAAGTGCTACTTGAGCTTGCGCAAAAGACCCGCGGCTAAATTCGCCTGCGGGACACGGTCCATATAATCCCTGTAATCATCTCCGAACTTCTCTAAAGATTGCTTGTCATCCTCAATTATCGCCAAAATAAAAAGCAAAACCACTGGTATCCCTAAAACCACGACCAGCCAGTACTGGGAGATAAGCATTAGCGCCACTCCGAGAAAAATACCGCCCAGAAATTGAGGGTGCCGAACAATACTATACACACCCGAATCAACCAAGACTGTCGTATTAACAAAACCAGCTCCCGCTGAAACCCCGCCTTTACTACGAAGTTCATAAACAGGCAACCAGCCAAAAACTCCGGAAATCACCAGCAAAATCCAACCCGCTAATCTAACACTTTCAACAATCTCAACGCTACCCCCGAAAATTGTCGCCGCCACCTGCCCCAGCACAAGAGCAGCAACAAGATAGTGAGCGATAATGTGAAAAAGTTTCTTGCGGTTGTTTTTCATCATAAATATATTGTAGCGGCTAGGCTTCCACGCGATGCCGCATGGCTGTCGTAGCCTAGCGTCCTAGGCGCGACCCTAAAGGGCCGCCGCTACATATGGGAAAAAACTTAGTGCGACTAAAAGAGTATATCTATTATCGCATAATTATACCAAAAAACTACAATTAGAAGTTCACAAAACTACTTAATAACTGCGAACTATCCAAAGCTCTATTAACAACATTCCTCATCTCTTTATAGAATAACTTCTCATCCGCAAGTTTCTCAAACTCATCCAGGTTGAACCACTTACTCTTCAAAAGTTCCTCCTATCATAATCCAGCTGGCCGCCGGTAATTACCGCCCCAGCATTGAGAATGATTTTGCGATTCGTCATAATCGTGATAATCCAAAACTCCCATCAATATTTCCGGTCATGTCTCGAATTGTCAATTTACAATGCAACCGCATGTGAATTTGACAATTTTCTTATTCGGACAACATTGCCAGCGCCTGCTGATACATTGGCCAAGCAATTTCTTTTGCCTCGGGAAAAGAAATCCTATTAAACATCCCATCAAACTTCTTTCTCACTGCCTCTTTACCCCTTTGGGAAACAACTTCCTCAACGAAAAAACTGATGTTGTTTTCAAAAAAGCTTAAGCTGTCAGCGTCCTTGAGCAAATTCTGGTCAGCGTTACCACCAATTTCGTGCTTAGACACCAGCATTTTAACCCGCTCTGTAATTTTATCATCAGCGCCCTGCCGAACAAGAAAATCTGCAATTATCCGCACGCTATCATCTTGATGCTTTTGAAGCTGATCATTTTCTGAAAGACTTTTGGAACCCTTAGGCAATTTAATCACCTGTTGCCTACTCTTAAAAATTCGCTCGCAATCATGGGAAAAGGCCGCGATTAACAAAGACTCATCAGCATTCGGCTTCAACTCTTTAACCCAATGCACAGTTCGCTCAAAATGAGGGAGCAACACTTCCCAGCCATTTTCCCGGCAGGAAGTCACTATGAAATCTTTAACTTTTAGATAAAGGAAGTTCTGGCTATTTGACATAAATAGATACTTCAACCGCTACGATGCTTAGGAATCTAGCGAATAATTCAGTCTCCCGAAACTTTTGTCACCCTCCCAACAATTTTGTATTCATCGTTTTCATTGGACTTAAGAAGTTCAACAGCTTTGCTAGCAGCCACCCAAGCAACTTTGTCATCAACTTCGTCAACGGCCGGAGCGCGCATTGCTTTGCCTGTTACATTGACCTTAAAATATATAGTTGTTTTTTCCACTTGTGTTCCATCACGCCTATGAAAATACGTAATGAGAGAACCCAGATAACGCTCTGCATCCACAGATAAACCTAGCTCCTCCTTTGCACATCTATCTATGACCTGAACAATAGATTCTTGACTGTACACAGTTTCTCTTGGCAGAGTATGTATCTCTGCACTTAGGTTGTGTAGGAGATCCCCCACACCCTTCTGTAACAAGACAATCTTATCATCCTTAACAACGACTAAGCCAACCGATAGATGGTATGGATTTTGTTTATCACCACGAATTTGGAAATTTTTCACTGACATAAGGCCATGCCTATTTTAGCACAGTATGAAGTCATTTCTTGAAATATTGCCCGTGCTTGAAGTTATTACTATGTGAGGAAAGGAGAGGATAGGAGGAAATCTTCCCCCTATCCCCAATGTACTTTCTGAGGCTAATTTTTCCCTATAGACGCAAGTCTGCGGTGGCCAAGGTGAACGGCAATTCTGGTTAAAATGAAAGTGATGACCAATCCGGTCACCCATGCGGTGCTGTAAGTATTGTTAGCAAGACGACAAATCTGGGCGCATCCACAGACCGCAACTAGCCAGCCGCAAATCTCCATGATATGCCCCACAATACGGGATCGCCCATCCCGACGACTTGTTACCTTCCTCACAATACCGTGTGCCACTACGTAAAGGGCGGTAACAAGGGTAAGGGTACTCACTACAATTTTCGCCAAAGTTTCCAGATCCACTTTTATTCTCCTTTTGCTTATTTTAACAACGAACCACACCAATCTTCGCGAAATTAGGCATATCTATTAGGCTATCCACTGATTCTGGGTGTATTTTGTCTTTAACTGCCTGCAGTTGCTTGTAAGACAGAATTTGCGGAATTATTCTTTCGCCGCGTTGCTCCAAAACCCCTGTACCTACCCAAAATTGCACCGTAGAAGCAGAGCATGAGCCCAAGTGCAAACCCCAATTACCATGATAGTATGAGATGGGAATTTTATTATCATTTCTGATATAGTTTTTCTTACTTAGAAAACCCAGCCAGATTGGATTAACGTACATATCGTGTGTTAGAGTAATCCGCTTCAGAATTTCATATTTCTCATTATCTGATAATTTTTCTTCGTCTGAACTAAATTTATAATTTCTCTCTGCCTTGGCAATTTTACTTTTCTGCTCGTTTTTAGATAACTCGTTCCATTTTTTTAGTAAACTGTCTAGATCCGGCCTAGCTTCTTCTAAACATTCTACATATTCCCCAGGAGCAAACTGTTCTCTCATCTCTCTATAAATGATCTTAAAGTTTACTGGAAAACTCTTCTTAAAATAACTAAGCAGTTGTTTAAAAGTATCAGTATACGCCTTCAATTCCTCCCGAGTATAGTTTCCTAGAATTTCCATGTCGATTTCATTGGAAACATATTCGATTGCTACACCAGGCGCATATACAGCAAGTATCGGCGCGGCAAATTTGTACATATAAGCAAGTGTAAAAAACTCAGACCAATCAACATATGGCGCACAAGCTAATTCTCGTTTCTTATACCCGCCGATAGGAACGGCAAAAGTGATTGGTTCGCTTTTATTGACTTTGACTCCTATGCTATTCCTGATATTTTGTTTTAATTCAGGAGGCATACTCGAACGGCGAAATTTTCTAGCGGTGATTTTTTCAAAGATACACTCGGCCACCCCAACCTTCTTTATAGAATTTGTATCCTGCGGAGATAAACTATACTCTGGTAAACTATTAAGTTCTGTTTTAAGGAATTGATTAATTTTTCGCATATATTTTCTTGGCGCAGCTGGCAGGACTCGAACCTACACCTTGGAACTTAGAAAGTTCCCGCTCTTTCCAATTAAGCTACAGCTGCATTTGTCCACGTGAAAAATCAGAACACACCACTCCTTCAGAACGGTACCACCACCCTATTTAAGTAGTGATGTATAGTGGAGTTCTTCACATAATACTGTTAATTGCAAACATTGTCAAAGTTGACGGACAGTTCCGACAGTGCTAGACTAAATCCATAATGAATCGGATATACAAAGTCCTTGACCAATTTGGGCTTAGTCAAAATGAGATAAAGGTGTATCTGGAAGCGCTAAAACATGCTGAGCTTTCTCCATTTAAGATTGCGAAATTAACAAATATTCCCCGGACCACCGTCTACGACGCAATCATGAATCTTTCTCTAAAGGGATTAGTGGAAATACAACAATCCGATGACTTGCAGAAACAACAAACTCGCATTAAAGCAAAGAATCCTACAGTTATGCGCCAGATTCTGTGGGAAAAAAGACGAAAATTAGTTGGTCTGGAAATTGACATTCTTGATATTTTAGCCGAGTTAAAAGGAGAATTCCATCAAGAAGAGGCAAACGCAGATTTTTTGTTTTATCCAGGGATTGAAGGAGCAAAAAAAGTGTACTTGGCCGAAGATAGAGACGATGTCGACATTCCTATATACGTCTGGGAATGCTTGATGCCCGTTGATATTTTTGGCAAACAAGACCTAACCGAGAGAATCGCCCAGCTAACAAAGTTTAGGAAACAGTCTGGAACGAGAATAAAGGAGATTATTCCGCTAAATGACTGGACTAGACATGTTCTAACTTACCAGGTGGGTCGAGACTCCGACTACCTTAAGGGTCGCGAGATTAGATTCATTGACGGTCTTTCCTTTGATATACATCAGAGAATAGCTATTAAAGGTTCCCGTATACGTATTGTTTGCGCCAAAGATGATGAGGTCTGGGGCTTGGTGATTAAGAGTCCCCTATTAGCCAAAACCATTGGTGCAATATTTCAGATTAATTGGCAAGTTGCAACACCCCTAACATTAAAGATGGTACAGGCTTGGGGAGAGAATGAGTTTCTTAGTGAGGAGAAGCGGAGATACAATTGAATCAGTGTCATTCTAAGTGGCACAATTCAAGCGTGAATCAAGATGGTAAAGGGGGTTCACTAGTTAAATTCGGGAATTTTAAGTTCTTTTTTCTGAAAGCGGTGTGCTTATCGGTACAGAAAAGTAAAAAGTTGAACCCTTACCCAATTCCGATTCTACCCAAATTTTACCATGGTGAGCTTCAACTATAGCACGGGAAATGTATAAGCCTAGACCAGTCCCCTTAGAACCCTGTTCCAAAATACCTGAGACTCGGTAAAACTTAGTAAAAAGATGTGACAGGTGCTCTTTGGCAATACCCTGACCAGAATCTTGGATAGAAGTAATTACATATTTTTTATCTGCCGCAGGATATGTGGAAACCATGATCTGGCCTTTGGCGGTGTAGTTTATGGCATTGCCAATAAGATTGTGGATGACTTCTCTAATCCGGAGCTTATCCACAAGAACCGGAGGCAGCTCCTTCTGCAGGGAGGTTTTTAGTTCTATTCCAGAATGTTTAATTTGTTCCCGAAAGTCTTCTAGGCCCTCACTTATCAATTGATTCCAGTCGGTTGGTTCTAATTTTATGTTTAGTTGTCCCTTTTCCACTCTGGAAACCGAAAGCAAGTTTTCCATTAGCGCTTCCAGTCTTTGAGCCGAGATAAGGGCTCTCCCTATAAATTCCTTTTGTTCGGCGTTAAGTCTTTTAGATGCTTCTTCTTGCAGAATAGAAAGATAACCCAAAATTGAGGTTATTGGTGTTCTTAGTTCGTGGCTGGCAATGGAGACAAAATCAATCTTCATTTCTTCGAGAGATTGTTCTTTCGTAATATCATGTATGGTGGCGATAAAACCTGACTTGCCGATCTCCTCAAAATTGACCGGGGATACCGTCAATGCCACAACGATGCTCCCCATTTTAGTATCTAAACTTAGTCCCTTTTTCTTTAATACCTTTTTGATGTGTTCATCCTGCTTGCTGTAATCTGCAAACAGCACTTGGTCGCTTGTTTCATAAAATTGCAGGGCCTCATCAACATCTTTTCCGGTAACTTCTTCTGGAGAAAGATTAGTGATTTTAACGGCAGATTTAGTGAAAAGGATAATCTTTTTATCTTGATCAACAGCAAATACTCCTTCATCCATTGACTGCATTAGAGTTTCCATTTGTTTTTTTTCGCTTTGCAGGAAGTGCTCGCGTTGCAGGATTTGCTCGGCCATTAGATTAAAGGAATTACCCAACTTCTCTATTTCATCTCCGGTCTTAAGTTTAACTTTAGTGTTTAAATTTCCCTGTCTTAGAAGTTGTGTTGCTGCCTGAAGCTTGCGGATAGGCTGGGTTAGGCTCTCACTAAGCATAAGGGAAATAACCACCAGTAACGAAAATGAAATAACTAAGGTGATAAGGAAAAGACGCTGACTAAGAATATAAAGAGCAAAAGCCTCTGTATAAAACTGCCCGACAACGACTACCCAGTTCGTTCCGGTTATTCTTTTGGCATCAGCTACAACATTCACATTCTTTGCGTTTCGGTAATAATAGTCTTCGGTTTTAAGCGAGGCCATTGTATCAGTGAGGGCGGCGGCAATGATTTTACGTGAGGTTAAAATAGGAGCCTGGCTCAGCAAAGCTTTATCGGGATGGGCAATCAGGCGGCCCTCATCATCAACCACGTACGCAAAGCCGCTTTTCCCTAGTTTTGTTTGCGCGATAAGATCCCAAAGTTGGCTTAGATTGATTTGAGCTTTGATAACTCCGATAACTGCATTTTGTCTTGAAACAATAGGAGCGAAAGAATCAATCTGAGGAGTTGCTGACTCACCGGGGTAGTAAACCTTGGAAAAACCGGCCTCTCCGGCTAACGCCAGCCTGAACGGCTTAGTTGGAATTTCGAAGCTTAGTTGATCGGAGGGAATTTGGCCGAAACGATCAATTTTTATAATCTCCCGAGTGGCCTTGCTCAAAAAAGTAATTTTCTTAATAAAAGGATTTTCACTAATGGTAAGCTCGGTAAGGCTTACAATATCCCTTTTATCTTCCAATTCTTCCATAGTGGAACCAAATTCGTCAAGATAGGTTGTGGCGGCTGTGTGCAATCCGACATTATCAGCCGTCTTTACGCCAATAACTGCGATATACATGTATTTCTTTGTTATTGTCCCATCAGCTTCTTCCCAGTCATAAAAACCTTCAGCATCTTTTCCGCCTTGAGTTCTGGACATAACCGACCAAAAACCAGGCAGTTTTTCGGCCAGTGTGTGAAGATCAATGTCGACTATAGCGGGATTTGTGTGAAAGCGGCAAGTTAGAGTGTTGTAGTCGGTTAGGGCAGTATAACCGGTTTTTCCCACCTGCTGCACAGCGATTTTTTGAAAAACAGGATCGTTTTGCAAATCTTTGATTGTTTTATTAGGGTAAGTTTTAATATAGCTTTCGATTTGCTGGGCAGTAGTCTGCGCTATTTGTTGAATCCTTTGAGCTGCTTGCAGATCGAGTTTATTTTTGTAAAGGTTGGCTAAGTTTAATAAACGCAGGTCTAGAGAGGCGAAGAAATTTTGAATTTGTTCGGCGGCACTGATGGTTTTGTCGTTAATACTGTTTTTAGTTTGGGTCTTTATGTGATTTGCGCTTAAACTAAAAGCTAAAGCCTGAACTAAAGAGGAAAGAAGAACAACAAGGGCAAAGGCGAGAAGAAGTTTATACTTGATGCTTAGTTTCATGCATACTTATTATTCCAGCCACTTTTGCTTTAGGAGGGTTAGAATACCTCTTTGGCGAAGAGTGTTGAGGATGGTATCGACTTTCTCTTTTAAATCAGCTTCTCCTTTGCGAATGACAATTCCGTAGTAATCAGAGGTAAAGGGTTCGCTGGCAATTTTCAGGCTGTAATTATTGCTAATAATACTTTTAGCATTGGTCAGATCGGAAAAGATAGCATCAACCTTGCCTTCAACCAAAGCCTTGGTGGCCAGGTCAAAATCCTTATAGCCTATGACCAGTTCGGGTAAAGTATATCTCAGAGCTTCTTCTTCGTTAGTGGTTTCTGACTGAACGCCAATTTTCTTGCCGGCCAAATCACTTGTTGCTTTAATTGAAGTGTCTGTTTTCTGGGTAATAATAACTTGCCCGGCATTGAGATAGGGTTCGGAGAAATCATAGAGCACTTTTCTTTCTTCGGTAATAGAAACGCCAGCGATGATCATGTCAACATCACCATTAACCAAGGCCTGGAACAGATCATCCCAAGCAATATTTTTGAATTCGGTTTCAATCCCAAGTTCTTGGGCAATCCGGCTGCCAAGATCAACATCATAACCAACAAGCTTTCCACTTTCATCAAGATATTCCATTGGAGCGTAGGTGGCATCAGTACCAATAGTGAGCATCCCACTGTCAAGAATTTTCTGGACATTGATTCCAACACCGGAATCTTTTTCTAGTTGCTGTCTAAAAATGTGAGTCGTGTAGTAGATACTGCTAAGCAGAAAAACAATTAGTAAAAGTAGAAGACCCCAAAAGAAAGGCTTGGAGCGGAAAAAAGAACTCGCTTCTAATTTCTCTGTTTCAAGAAGATCAACGGTCTGGTCCTGCAAGGATTCGGATGGTAATTGGTCAGGCAGATTTCCCTCCATAGCTTTAAATATATCATCTACCATGATTATGATGTTGTCAAGAAGTACCCTGACAGCCCGCACGGGTCAGTGACTACCAATATAATATTCCCGCGCAATTTGATAATTGGGAATCGCAATTCAATAACCCCTGACGAGGATCTTGTTATCTCATTTGATTGAATCTATTGAGCAGTTGGGGTGAGCGGCGGGCTTTGAACCAAAAACTTCTTAAGTGAAACAAGAAGAGGCTTAAAATCATCGTGCGGCTCCACGGCTACTACCTTCTGTCCTTTGACCCAAATTCGTTTAAAGACCATTTGTATCCAATCCCTCTTCTCTGTCGCGGCTAGGGGCTTCCAGAACCCCTTAAAATCCCTTAAGAATGCTTCGGTTTCCCTGAGATACTTTTCTTCATCTAGCTTTGATTTATTAGCCACCCTATTAAGGGCTTGGTGTTCTTTCAGATTGTTCTTGATTATCGTTATTTCCTGTTTGTATTGCTCATCGGAATACTCCCCTATCCGATACATGGTGTTCACCCGCTCTCGTTCTTTCTCCAATTTTTTTATTTCTTTATTTTCCTTAACAGATAGCTTCGCTTTACTAAATAAATTCCTGAGCTTATCAATAACTGCGGTTATTATGTAATCCGGCAGTTCTAATCCCTCCATTAGCTTAATCACCTGCTTGTCAATAACTTTGGTTTGCACATTTGGTTGCTTGCAAGACTTATTTTCCCGCTTAAATTTACAGCCATAGTGATACCTCTCTATCTTTTTGCCGTTTGATTTCTCCCAGACACGGGTTTCACAATACATCTTTGGCATCAAAGCAGTATTACCGGCCTTGTCTTCCTTACCCTTGAGGCGTTCAATGCAGTTGTAGCAATAAAGTAACCCTTTAAGGAGATAAAAACGGTGCTTTGCCACTGGTCTACCGATGGTGTTTCTTCTGAATGACCTAACTTCCTGACACTTCTCAAACAATCCCTCCGTGATAATGGGTTCATGGCTACCATGGATTTCGGGGAAACCCTTTCTGCCAGAAGGTATCAAGCCTAAATAAGAACGATTTGAAACAATATCCTTTAACGAGCTGTAAGTAAAATCATTCCCTAGTTTTGTCTTATACCCCTTGCTATTTAACTTTGCCGAAATATCAGCGAATGAATATTTCCCTGTAGCATAAAGTTCAAATATTTCCTTAACAGTTTTTGCTTCCTGTTTGTGTACATACCAGTTCCGAGTATCTCCCTTTTTCTTACAATAACCTAAAGATGGCCTTCCGGTAGAAAACCCCTTTCTTCTTTTTTCCGCTAAGGCGTGCCTCATCCAGAAACTAAGCTGTCTCGAGTAATGCTCATCAAACAGTTCATTGATTCCTTCGTTTAGAAAAGAACTGGGGTCTTGCCAATCCTCACCAAAGTATTGGGTAACAGAAATAACATCAATGCCAAGCTTCTGTCTTAGTAATTGTTTATAGTGCCTAGATTCTTTAATGTTTCGGGCAAACCTAGAAGTATGAAAAACCAGAATAATCTCAAATTTCTTTTGTAGAGCATCATCAATCATTCGCTGAAAATCTTCTCTTTTCTTAACAGATGTACCACTCTGCAAGTCCTTGTAAAACTCTATCAGGTGAATTTCATGCTCCTTCGCGTAACGCTTAATCATATTCTCCTGCCGTTTCGGGGAATAGCCCAAATCCTGCCCCTCTGTACTTTCTCTGACGTAACCAACACCTATCCGTGGGATTTGTTTATTTTGAGGATTCATTTTGTGTTCCATGTTGCTTATGTTCAATAACTGAGATACAATTGTGATTGTATAATTTTGTTGAGAATTAATCAAGTCGTGATAAAATAAATTAGATGTCAAAGAAAGAAAATAACCACAAGGATTTATTAACAATTTCCGAAGTTGCCGAAAAATTCGGTGTTCATGTGGAGACTTTGAGACGCTGGGATAATCAAGGAAAGCTAAAAGCTATTCGTTTTGGTAAGCGAGGTCATCGTAGATACAGAAGAAGTGAGATAGAAAAGACACTAAAAGACCATGGTGCCAAGCGATGAAAACGTTCAGCGATTCAAAAAATTATTTAAGAAGAAGTATGGGGTAGATTATACTGATGAAGAGGCTAAGAAGACCTTAGAACGGCTAGTTTTATTCTTTGAAACACTAATCGAGATAGACCAAAGGGAAAAAATATCTGTGAAAACAAGAACCTAGCTTTACCTAACATTATGCAACTAAGCGATAACGAAATCAGAGACATAACCAAGCGATTAGAAGAAGGGAAACCACTATCTGACGAATACCGTTTTAAGCTGTTTGAAGAAAAAAGAGAGGTCGAGCTGGTTTGGAACGGAAAAACAAATGAAGTAACCTCTGTAGTATTACCCTTTCAGGTTATTGAACAGGTAGATGAACCCAGAAAGGAAGCAGATGTTAAATTGCAAGCCAGTCTGTTTGATTTTGATGAACGAGGAAGACAGATAAAAGGCTGGACGAACAAACTTATCTGGGGAGACAACAAGCTGATTCTTTCCAGCCTTAAAAATGGTCCACTGCGTGATGAAATAGAAAAGGAAGGCGGGATAAAACTTATCTACATTGACCCTCCGTTTGATGTTGGTGCAGATTTTTCCATGGATATTGAAATTGGAGATGAGACTTTGACCAAAAAGCCTTCTGTGTTGGAAGAACTTGCCTACAGAGATACTTGGGGTAAAGGGGCGGATAGTTGGATTGCAATGATGTATGAAAGGCTCCAACTAATGAGGGATTTATTAGCTGATGATGGGCGCATTTATGTCCATTGTGATTGGAGAGTATCAGGATATCTCAGGTTAATGCTAGATGAGGTTTTTGGTAATACAAATTTCAGGAATGAAATAATCTGGCAAAAAACACTATCAAGAAAATCCCAAAGTAATCAATTCGGTAATATGCACGATACTATATTCTTTTATAGCAAAACAGACACCTCGAAAATTAAATCTATATACGAAAAGAGGGACGCACGAAGCACTGAAAAGCGATTCCCTCATATTGATAAAGAAACGGGACGCAGATATGTACTAGATAACTTTACTCAGGAGGGAGACGGACCCAAAAGATTTTTCGGAGACAAAATAGGCTGGCTTGAGCCACCTAAGGGAAAACACTGGATTTGGTCACAGGAAAGAATTGATGAGGGATTAAGAGATAGCCTAATCAAATTTACTTCGGGTGGAATACCAAGAGTTGTTAGATTTGAAACAAGAGGTTTATTAGCAGGCGACATTTGGTCTAGCAAGAAACTGATGATGCATTCTCAAAGCAAGGAAGATTTGGGGTATCCCACGCAGAAACCGCAGACACTTATTAAAAGAATAATTGAAGCGTCGTCTGATGAAGGTGACTTAATAGCAGATTTTTTTGTTGGGAGCGGAACTACCTCTGAATCTGCTGAAAGACTAAGTAGAAAGTGGATTGGAACAGATTTGGGGAAATTTGCAATTCATACTACTCGTAAGCGAATAATAGAGGTGCAAAGGCAGTTAAAGAAAGAGGGCAAGAACTATCGAGCCTTTGAAATCCTAAACCTTGGTAGATACGAGAGACAACATTACATCGGTATTAACCCTAATCTTTCTTCCGAAGACCAGAAGAGGCAGGCTCAAAAACGAGAAGATGACTTTGTTGAGCTTATCCTCCATGCCTACCGAGCAGAGTTGGTAAATGGCTTTAAAACCTTCTTTGGTAAAAGAACAGGAAGAATGGTTTCTATTGGACCGATTAACTTACCTGTTACGCGTCTTTTTGTGGAAGAAGTAATAGAAGAATGTTTGGAAAAGAAGATTACTGAAGCTGATATTCTTGCCTTTGAGTTTGAAATGGGTTTATTCCCTAACATTACGGATTACGCCAAATCCAAGGGAATAGACTTAGCTTTAAAGTATATTCCCCCAGATGTTTTTGATAAGAGGGCTGTAGAGAAAAATCAAGTAGTTTTTCACGATGTTTGCTATATGGATGTTAAACCACATGTTAAGAACGATAGCATCGCTGTAGAACTAACAGACTTCTCTGTATTTTATAACCAAGATTCCATTGCTCAAGTTGAATCAATGCTTAAAAACGGCGGCAAGAAGATAATTGTCGAAAACGGGCAAATAATCAAAGTGTCCAAAGATAAAAACGGTATTGTTACCAAAGAAGTTTTAACCAATAAATGGACTGATTGGATTGACTACTGGGCGGTAGATTTTGATTTTGAAAACAAAAAAGAAATCGTTAGGGTTTTGAAGAAAAATACACCTATCCAAAAGAAGCTAGACGGGAGTGTAGACCCTACACAATTAAAGTTTAGTAACTACGAAGAAAGATGGACGGGTGATTATATTTTTGAAAACGATTGGCAATCTTTTAGAACTAAGAAAAACCGAGAATTGGAGCTTAAAAGTATCTTTAAGCAGGTCGGGAAAGGCAGAAGAAAAATAGCAGTTAAAGTTGTTGACATATTCGGCAACGATACAACGAAAATTATTGAAGCAATGGTTTAGTTAAAGAATTTATGAAAACTATTGTAGGCTTGGCAAGCACAACACATCTAGATTTAGACGGCGATAAGATGTCAAAAAGGGCTTTGATTAGTATGGCTAATCAGATTAACAACCACTACAGCTCACTAGATATCGAACATCTGGGTATCTATATTGGCGTAATGTTGGCTGCGAAAGTAAAAAAACTCAATGATGGAGAATTTGGCTTATCAGTAGTTGCGGGTATATTTGATAGCGAGCGAGAGTGCGGAAAATATCCGTATAAGGGGGAAAATACTGTCTCCAAAGCTTATATGCATCTATTAAGTGAAGATTAATATGAACTCTATAAAAATAACCGTAATTTCTGACAGGTCTTTTCAGCAAAAGCTTGAGGCAGAGCTTATAGAACTTGTACCCCAAATTAAAACTGAAATTGCATTAAGGAAGGCTTTAGGCGCAATGCAGATTACAACTTTAGTAATTGCGAGTGCTGATTTATTGGTGAATGTTCTAAATCTCTTAATTGCAATAAAGAAAGATAATCCAGTTCCTAGCTCCAGAATAAGAATCGAATCAAATGATAGAAAACTTGAGATAGATACAATTCAAAAATTAAATTCAGCAGATATAACAAAGATAGTAGGCAAATTCTTTAAAAATGGATAAGGGCTATTAGACAATATAGTGTTATGTGAGGATTTGCGAAAATCAATATTATGAAAAACTTAAATGAAGATTTATACATTAGATTTGGGCTTCAATTAGAAAGGGAACAGGTTGAATCTGGTTTTCGAAAGTACCTAAATAATGCGATGACCGAGGCTTTCCACCTAATAAATTCCCCTTATTATTACGAGGAAGAATTTTCAGAACCACTTAAGAAGGCACGAAAGGCTATACTAGACGATTGCTCAAAGGAACTTTTTCTCAATAGAAGTAGATATGATACGGATTATGGAATCGTATATTTTCTTCGAGATGTTTTTGAAGAGGAATGCTCATTTGAAGAGCTTTTAATTAGAAGTCAGGTTGTAATAAACGTTTTTTGGAAGCACGAAATACTGCACGAAGAATTGGAGATGCTAACAAAAAAACTTCAGGAATATCTAGATGATTATCCAATATTGGGGATTACTATTAAGGGCTACAAGACTAAAGCACCGCAAGTATTACCTTCTACATCTAAGCAACTAGATAAAGAAATAAAAGACACTCTTGACATTTTAGACACAAAGCAGTTTGAACCTGTGCTCAATGAATTTGAAGCTGGGTTAAAGTTATTTGCTAAGGCAAAAACGACTACACAGCTAAAAGATGTTGTTGAAGATATGCATGGTTCATGCGATGAGATAGTTAAAATTATATTAGGAAATAAGGCAAAGAGCTTCAAGAGTGCTTATGACAAAGATGATTTCAAAAAATTAGGTTTAGACGGAAAACAGAAGGAGATATTCAAGCAGCTAAAGCTATGGATTGATGACATAAAACATGGTAGTAAGTCAAGAGTAACCCGCGGTGAGGTTGAAATGATAATAAGTATGGTTGCTGCGTTTATTCGATTTGTTGCGCTTAATCACCAGTAACTAGATATGGCATTACATACAGATTTTCCAAAATCACCATTTGAAATAATAGACCCAGAATACCGCTGGTTTCCTGCGGATGAAGCCCTCAGAGAAAAGACTTACGAGAAGTTACTCCCTCCGTTAGTTGTTAATTTAAGAAGGGAGGTTAAAAAATGGCGAGATAGTGGCTATGATGGAGCTACCGAAACAAGCAAGGCTCTCCTGAGATGGTGGTTTCAGAGAGAACATTTGATAAACAAGCCCGATGAAGTTAGCAACAAATTCCAATACTATTTCGCCCAAAGAGAATCGGTTGAAACTGTTATTTATCTCACCGATGTTGTAGGGGTAAAAGACAAGTATGACTTGCTTCGTTATGACGCATCAGGTCTAGTAAGTGCCAGTATGTTTCCCGAAGATTGGAAACGGCTTGTTATCAAAATGGCTACAGGGACAGGTAAAACAAAGGTTATATCTTTACTGTTGGCATGGAGCTACTTTCATAAAACTTACGAAGAAAATTCTACCTTAGCCAGAAATTTCCTAATCATTGCCCCGAATATTATTGTTCTAGATAGGTTGCGGGCTGATTTTGACGGACTCAAAATCTTTCACCAAGACCCGATTATCCCAGATAATGGCTTTGAAGGTCAAAACTGGCAGGATGACTTTCAATGCACCCTGCATATTCAAGATAATGTGGGGATTATCCAAAAAACAGGCAATATATTCCTGACTAATATTCATAGAGTTTATGAAGGCAATAATACAGAACCATCCTTTGATGACGAAGATACTAGGAGCTATTTTCTAGGTAAGAAACCAACTGGAGCAACACAAGAATCTAAGGTCAATCTGAGTGATATCGTTCGCGATGTAGGCGAGTTGGTTGTTTTTAATGATGAGGCCCACCACATCCACGATGAAAGAATGGCTTGGTTTAAATCTATTCAGGATATTCATAACAATCTAAAAATGCGTGGTAGCGAATTGTCTCTACAGATTGATACCACTGCTACTCCCAGACACAATAACGGAGCTATTTTTGTACAAACTATAGCAGACTACCCGCTAGTAGAGGCAATCTATCAAAATATAGTTAAGCACCCTGTACTGCCAGATAGTGCTAGTCGGGCAAGGCTGGTTGAGCGCAAAAGCTCAAAATTCACAGAAAAATATGAGGATTACATTCATCTTGGCTACTTAGAATGGGAAAAGGCATATAAGGAAAATGGAAAAGCAGGTAAAAAGGCAATTTTATTTGTAATGACCGATGACACTAAGAACTGCGACCTTGTTGCTGAATACCTTGAGAATCGTTATCCCAATTTAAAGGATAAAGTCTTAGTGATTCATACCAAAAGGAATGGTGAAATATCCGAGGCAACTACTGGAAAAGCCCAAGAGGAATTAGAGGGATTAAGAAAAGCCGCAAACGAGATTGATAGTGATGAGAGCCGTTACAAAGCAGTTGTTTCGGTAATGATGTTAAAGGAAGGTTGGGATGTCCGCAATGTTACTACGATTGTCGGGTTAAGAGCCTATACGGCAGCAGCTAATATTTTACCCGAGCAAACTTTGGGCAGAGGGTTAAGAAGAATGTACTGGGGCGAGGATATTGCCGAGCCATTAAGTGTTATCGGGACTGATGCTTTTATGGATTTTGTTGAATCAATAAAAATCGAAGGCGTTGAAATTGAATACAAGAATATGAGTGAAAGAACACCTCCTAATGCCCCAATGGTGATTGAAATTGATAATGAGAACACGAAGAAAGATATTGATAAGTTAGATATTCAAATCCCCGTCCTAACCCCAAGAATCTATCGTGAATACAAAAACCTATCCCAGCTTGATTTTAGTAACTTTAATTTCAAGACCATTGACTATCAACAGTTCTCAGCAGAAGAACAACGGGAAATAGTTTTTCGGGAAATAACCAGCGGTGAAGTATCACATATAACGAAACTTGATACTTCTACCCCTCCGAACTACCAAAGTGTAATTGGATTTTTTACCCAAGCAATAATGAAAGAGCTACGTCTTTTTAGTGGATACGATATTTTATTTGGCAAGGTTAAGGAGTTTGTTGAAATTCACCTTTTTGGGGAAGGCGTAGAACTAGAGAGTATGAATACTTTGAGAAACTTATCTGAGCTAGAAGCAACTAAAACAATTATCGAAACGTTCAAAAAAGAAATAAATGACCTAACAGTTCTAGATAAAGGAGAAGCCGTAATTAAAGATTATATTAAAATCAGTAAAGTAAGACCATTCGTAGTCAAAGACCAGCCCTGTTTATTGCCGCAGAAAAGTGTCTTTAACAAGGTTATTGGGGATAGCCATTTTGAACTTGAATTTGCCAGTTTTTTAGATAAGTGTGATGACATTGTTTCTTATGTTAAGAACTATATGGCAGTTCACTTCAAGATTGACTATCAGAATGCCAATGGAGACATTCGTGATTATTACCCCGACTTTATAGTTAAAAGAAACCACAAAGAAATATATATTTTGGAGACTAAAGGTCAGGTAGATTTAGATGTGCCACTGAAGTTAGAGCGGTTAAAACAGTGGTGTGACGATATTAACAAAACCCAGACGCAATTCAAGTATTCTTCGCTATATATAGAGCAAGAGAAATTCAATAGATATAACCCTAATGATTTCGCTACTCTGGTTAAGGCTTTTATAAGCGAAGAGGCGAGAAATGCTTAGATTATATGCAATACAACCAAAGTAATAACTTTCTGTCCAACAAAGTAAAACCTAATTGAAAGAAATTATTGAAGGACCAATAACATGGAAATACAAAAAATAAAAATAAAAAATGATTATAAGTTAGCCGATATTATTCGCGAGATTGAAAGAGGCGTGCTTCGCATTCCCCAATTTCAAAGAGAATTCGTCTGGGACAAGCCAAGAGTGATTAAACTTTTGGAAAGTATTTATAAGGAATATCCCATCGGCTCTTTTTTCTTCTGGGATGCTCCCCGCAAATATTATGACTTCTACCGCGATATTGCCGAGCTTAATCTCCCCAAGCCAGACCGGTACGAAAAAATAACTTTCATCTTAGACGGGCAGCAGAGACTCACTTCCCTATATGTGACTGTCAAGGGTTTGACCCTTTATAACCGTAATTACAAAAAGATTTGCTTTGATTTGGATGAAAAAGTTTTTGTTGACCGAAATCCTGATAATCAAAGATACATTTCTGTCTCTGACTTACTTTCTAATGACAGATTTGACATTTATGAGGGGTTAACCGTCGAGCAAAAGAAAGCGTTTAATGAATGTTACCAGAGATTCAATAACTATCCATTTTCTGCTATCGATGTTCATGATAAAGAGCTAGATGAAGTTTGCGATATTTTTGAACGAATCAACCAAGGCGGGCAAAAATTAAACCTTTTTGATTTAATCTCAGCTAGTACATGGACGCCGGAATTTGATTTACGACTAGCAGTTAAAGAAGAAAACGAGAAGCTTAAAACCAGAGGGTTTGGCGAACTCCACAATGAAGTTTATATTCAAGCCCTTTCCTTGATTACTAAGGGTTCTTGTACACGGGTCGTTCAGCTTCAGCTTCGAGTGGAAGACGTTAAAAATTACTGGAAAACTTGCCTAGAGTCGCTTGGTTTGGCGATAGATTACGTTCGTGGCAATTTTGGTGTAGTCAAATCCCTACTTCTTCCCTACCGAAGTTTAATCGCTGTGATTGCCTATTTGTTCTATAAGAATAAGGCAAGAAGTCTAACCCAGAAACAATCCGAGTTTCTATCGCAGTGGTTCTGGCAAACCACTTTTTCGGAAAGGTACGCCGCTTCAACCTTAACCTTAATGACAGAGGACAAAAAAATGATGGACAAAATTGCCGACAGGAAAGATGTAGTTATTAGATATCCTCTTAACCCGGATATTGAGTCCCTGATGAAAATCAGAATGACTCGCAAGTCAGCTGTTAAAAATGGCGTCTTGTGTCTGCTGGCGAAAAAGAGCCCCAGACATTTTAAGAACAACTCTCTCTTACCCCTGCGTGATGCTTATTTTTCCGATTTTAACAATTCAGAGAAACACCACATCTTTCCTAAATCTATTATTCAGAAAAAATTTCCAATGGTAATGGTCCACTCACTTCCTAATTTTTGCTACTTACCAGCCGAATTAAACAAAGAAGTATCTAACAAGAAGCCAAGTAAATATTTTGAAGAATATGATTCTAAGAATCCAGACTTTAAGGACACGCTTAAAACACACCTGATTCGTTATGATGATTCCATTAGAAAAGACGATTTTACTTCTTTCTTGGCTTCCAGAGCCGCATTAATTCTTGAAGAAATAACTGTTGCAACAGGGTCGAAAATTAGCCAAGTGGTAGCTGATGATGTTAACAGTGCAATTGATAAAACTGAGAATCAGTTAAGAGGCTTTATTGACAAGAAACTAATAACGAAAGATGTAAATTACTGGAAAACGCTAGTTCCCAGCGATATTATTGGTGTGGTCAAAGAAAGAGTTGACGAACACCTTAAAAAAAATCCTCCAAAAGTAATAACTGACCTTTCTCCTCGCGATTGGCTAGATTTCTGTGACATTATGGATTATTCCAAAATTATTCTTTTGAACTGGGACACTTTTCAATCAATCTTCAGGTCCAAATATGAGGTTGAAAAAAGATTTCTAAGTCTAAAGGAGTACCGCAATGCGGTCAAACACGGCCGGGGCGAGATTGCCCCTTTCATCAAGAAAGAAGGCGAAGCAGCTTTAGAATGGTTAGCAGCTGTTCTGAAAATATTTAGTGCCACAGGGGTCAAAAGGGGTATCGCTGAAACTGATAAAGAAATAGTCGACAGGGTTAAGAGTCCTTTTGTAAAAAAGATGGTTAGAGGGATACCTAATTGGGCTAAAGAAACCTTTGTTGATGGTAGAGTAACAGTAGTCAGAGGAGGGGCTAGTTCAGACCACTATATCAAAGTTCATGGCAAAACAGCTGTTTGGTACTATTTTGCCCGAAACTGGGTGTTTGCCCAGCTCGAAAATACAACTTCCGAGGAGAAAAAGTTGATTGAGAAGGGTTTGTCCGACCCTGATTCGTTTTTAGATAGAGGTAATGGAAAAGTTAGATTTCATCTAGTAAATGAAGGCGATATGAAGGCTTTTAGAGAGATTATTAAGCAAAGGGTATAAAAAAAGAAATCTTTGTTTTGGTATAACTTTAGTTATAAGGCTTCATAACTTAATTCCCAGCCTTCATTTAATAGCTCTTTAATCTGTGGATAGTCGGTTATCTTTCTTGCAAATCCGTGTTGGATTATGGATGTATATACCACAATGAATAGTTGCTTGAAAACAGCCATGAAAAGCATGCAGAATAAAAGAAACAGCAATCCTATTGATTCAGAAACAAGTTCGTGAATTTCAACGCTGATATAGAAGATAATAATCACTGTCCCTATCGAGATTAATTTTGTAACTAGTCCATATCCCAAAAACCTTTTTCTGCATTTATTACAAGCTAAGATAGGAACTGTAATTTCTTTCCATTTCCAAACTCTCTTCGGTCCTTCCTTATGAGTTTCAATTTTTTTATGTAAGGGAAAGCTTAAGCAATAGTTATTTAGGGTAATATCTTTTGGTAAATCTGAGCGGCAGAACCAGCATTTTAAACCATGTAATAGAGAGTAGTTCGCCAGAAGGCGATTAAACAATATCTGTTTTTCGAGATTTTGATGATTAGGCTTGATAGCCTGATTTTCCTTTTTCGTACCGTCTGATTTGGTTATCTTATTACTTGCTTCCATATTAATTTGTTTGTAGCTGCTCTAGACAGCAAAAGCTCCCCGTCAGCTTGGCAACTCTTGCGAGCCACCCGGTAACCTTTCGGCTACCGACCCAGTTAGGATAACTGAACGAGGAGCTCTCGTTTCCTAACTGGGATTTAACTGCCATGCTT
>Ga0180007_10001953_pt1 | contig 25744 bp, 24 predicted proteins | sample MM_PC_MetaG_FD_121122 | JGI IMG/M metagenome (GOLD analysis project Ga0180007, IMG submission 121122) | Groundwater microbial communities from the Aspo Hard Rock Laboratory (HRL) deep subsurface site, Sweden - MM_PC_MetaG | ecosystem: Environmental > Aquatic > Deep subsurface > Groundwater... | reverse complement strand
TGCTGTTTTGAAATATATTTCTCTTTTTCGTGCTTCTTCAAAATTTTCGTATTCTTCTTTATAAACAACTGTCAGATCTTTCATAGATTTAGTTGTTTTTGTTTTTCCCCTTCTATGCTCTTGGAGCCTTCTTTTTAAATTATTCGTTAACCCTTTATATAATTTATCTTTTTTATCTTTTAATATATAAACTACATACATATAATTGCCAGGCGCTCCCCGCCCGACCGAAACGACGTTTCAGTCGTACGGGCGGGTAACCAATTGAGCTACGACTCCGTATTTAACAGTTAGCTATTAACAATTAACTGTTAACTTTTTATTTTTTGACTTGTTTTATAATCTGAGCAAAAACTTTTGGTTCATGTTCGGCCAAATCAGCTAAGATTTTTCTATCCATTTCAATTTTATTCTTTTTGAGTAGATTAATAAATTTTGAATAGGATAAACCATGTTCTCTTACAGCAGCATTAATCTTTATTTGCCACAAGCGTCTGTAGGTTCTTTTTTTAACCCGTCTATCTCGCAAAGCATAAGAACCAGCTTTCAAAGCTGCAGGACGAGCAAGCTTGATTGTTTTTTTTCTGCCCCACTTGTAACCTTTAGTGCTTTTAAGCAATTTTTTTCGTTTAGCTACGTGAGATGTTCCTCTTTTGACTCTTGGCATATGTTAAGTAATTTCTAATTTATGAATAAGGAAGTAATTTTTTAATAGTTTTTTGGATGGATTTTGGAACGCTTTTTTTACGTCTTTTGTGTCTAGTAGTCTTTCCAGATTCGCGTGCATTAAAATGATTTTGGCCACCATGCAAAATAAGAAGCTTTTCGTTATCCTTATTTCTTGGATTGGTCAATTTAATTTTTTTTGAAGTTGTTTTGTGTGTTTTTAATGCCATATCTTTAAAATTAAAAACAGCCTTATTGCTGTATAGCTGCCAAAGTATATTACTTCTTTACTATTAAAATGTCAAGTTTTGCGCCAGACCTAGTTATTGGTTGTTCTATTTTTATTTCTACGACTTTGCCTAGCTCATCAATAAAATCAGAAATTATTTTTCTGGCTAGATCTTGATGTTGGCGCTCTCTTCCTCTTAGGCCAAGTTCAATTCTTACTTTGTCGTTATCATCTAAAAACTTTTTTGCTTGATTGAAGCGAAAATCTTTGTCGTGTTTGCCAATCCTTAAAGAAAGTCTAAGTACTTTTATTTCTACTTTTTTTTGTTTTGCTTTTTGTTTGCGTTGGATTTTTTCTTCTTCGTATCTAAATTTTGCATAATCCATAATTCTTGCTACTGGTGGATTAGCAACGGGAGAAACCTCTACAAGATCTAATCCTCTTTCTTTAGCCATAGCCAATGCTTTACTGGTTGGCATTGGATCTAAGTTTTGTCCGTTTTCGTCAATAATTCTAAGTTGTTCTGCCCGAATGTATTGATTAGTTCGATATCTGTGAACTAAAACTTTCTTTTTAGGTTTTCTTCTTGAGATTCTCAATGTTTTATTTGGTTAGTAATTTAGTCTATCTTTTAGATAATGTTTTAGTTGTTTATTTAGATATCTATGACCTGACCCACTTTTTAAGAATTTTTCTCTACCCAAGGCATATCTTTTATCTATATAACCTTCAAAATAAATCAAATCTAGTGGCCTTCTGTTTTTAGTAGAAATATTTTTTCCAGCATTGTGATCTTTTACTCTATTTTTAAGATTGGTAGTAGATCCAATGTAAAATTTATTGTCTTTTTGGCTTAAGAGCGTGTAAACAAGATAAAACATATTATTTAAGTTTACGCGCCGTTGTGTTTGTGACCCGTAAAGCTCACTTCGTTCGCTACGGGTCAGCCCGTAAAAATTACTCACTACGTCCCGTAGAACGGGACTTCGTTCGTAATCACGGGCTCGGCCCGTGGAAATTTTATATAATAAAATTTCTTTACGGGCTGGTGGAGATGAGGGGATTCGCACCCCTGTCCAAATTAAATCTTAAAAAATTTTCTACCTTTGTAGTCTAATTTGAATTCTTGGAACCTAGTGTAATAAACTAGACAAAAGTTCTAAGTTCTAAAGCCTGTTGGTTTCGATGATAAGTTAGGCGACTATTCATCTATCCTCAAATTATGACACCGGTAAAACACCTATGAGGAGTTAGTGATTCCGATGGCTCTAGGATTTTAAGCTAGAGCAGGTGCTAAAGTAAGTGATGCAAAAGCATTCTTTGCTTTAGCTACAAGTGATTTTGCACTTATAATTTGTTGATTTGTTATGGAGGTTCAACAACTCCAAAAGGCAATTTTTAAAGATAAAAAAATTTGTCGATTATAGGCATCCCCGTGATTATGCAGTCGTGTAGCATGAAACATGTAACATAAAGCATACGACAAATTTGATTAACGTTTTTGTCGCAGTTTGGATCTAATATGCTTATCTAATTCACGTTTTTTTATCTTTTCTCGTTTATCTGCTTTTTTTCTTCCTTTTGCTAGTGCTAATTGGATTTTGACCAAACTCCCTTTATTATAGACAGAAAATGGTAAGATTGTCAAGCCGGCTGAGGCTTTTTGTTTTGTTTGTAAAGAAATCAGTTCTTTTTTATTCAACAGAAGCTTTCTTCTTCTAAAAGCATTATATGTTGGTCCTAAATTTGCTGGCTTATAAGCAGCGATGTGGGCATTAATAAGAAAGGCCTCATTTTTTTTAGTAAAGGTTACATAACTTCCTTTTAGGTTGATTTGGCCGTTTTTGACAGACTTTACTTCTGCACCAGTTAAAACAACCCCTGCCTCAAATTTATCCATGATTTCGTATTCTGCATAAGCCTTTTTGTTGGTTGCTAGCGTTGGCATATGCCTTCATTATATATGGACAAGGTACAAGTAACAAGGTACAAGTAACAAGGTATACTGTCAGCTGTGTGTAGTAGACTGTTAGCAAATCAAATTGACCAAATTTTACAAAATTAGTATAATTTAACTATATTTTATGGAGATGGATAAACAAAAATTTTTGCTTGATATCTCAATTTTGAGTATTCTAAAAATCGTAGGAGTGCTTATTGCCTTATGGTTTTTGTATTTTATTAAAGATATTTTAGCTATGCTTTTTGTCGCTATTGTGTTAGCAGCAGCCATTGATCCTTTTGTTACGATACTTGAAAAGAGAAAAATTCCGAGAGGTTTTGGTGTAATGATTATTTATGTGATTTTACTTTTGATAGTTTTGATGACAATCGCTATGATTATTCCGCCGATGATTACAGAAATAAGTTCGCTGACAACCAGTTTTCCAAAATACTGGGAGAAAATAATTGAAGGTTATGATTATGTTAATGCCAGATCTTCCGAACAAGCAATTACAGAAAGTGTTGGCCAATCTCTAGATAGTATTCAGCTGGGTTTGCAAAAAGCAAGTTCTGGAATTTTTAGTTTTATTATTTCGTTGTTTGGTGGAATTTTTTCTTTTATGTTAGTTTTTGTGATCTCATTCTATCTTTTAGTATCTGAAGAAGCGATAAAAAAAATATTTAAATCTATTGCACCTGCAAACTATTACCCTTATCTTTCTAGTTTGTTTGTGCGCATGCAGAAAAAAATTGGTGATTGGCTTCGCGCAGAATTGATATTAATGATTAGCATTGCAATTTTTAGTTTTGTTGGCTTTAAAATATTTGGGATTAAGTATGCATTGGTGCTTGCGATCATTGCTGGATTATTCGAAATAATTCCATATGTTGGGCCTGTACTTGCAGCAATACCAGCGGTGTTTCTTTCGTTTGTTGATAGTCCTTGGAAAGCAGTAGCAATAATAATTTGGTTTGTTATTATGCAGCAGGTTGAAAATCATATCTTAGTTCCAAAGGTAATGCAAAAAACGGTTGGCTTAAATCCCGTTGTTATCATCGTCGTGTTATTAATTGGAGCACGGTTATTTGGTGTAGTCGGTATGATTCTTTCTGTGCCAGTGGCTACTGCTATAAGCTTGATCATTAAAGATTTTTATCAATCGACTCAAGACACTATAAAACACGAAGGCAAAGCATAAATAATTAAATAGAATTATTTTAAACATGGATAACAAATCAAAAATTACAATTCCAAACATAAAAATTTTTTCTCAATTAAATAAATTAACAAACAAGCAAGCGCTAGTTTTATTAGTAGTTTTGATTTTTGTTGTCTATTTAATTTTAAGTTACACTCCACTTAATCCATATTTACTCGTTAAATATCCTTCCAGCAAATGGCAAGCAGTTTTTTTAACAAATGACCAAGTTTATTTTGGTAAAGTTACTGTTTCTAATAATTCTTATGTAACATTAGAACATGTCTATTATTTAAAAAGTGTAAATTGGCCACTTCAAAGAAGCATTATCACAGGTGCAGAAATTGCTCCAGAGCAATCTTTAAAATTAATAAAATTAAGCACGGAAAATTTTTCACCTCAAGATAAAATGGTTATCAATAAAGATCATATACTTTTTATTGAAAATTTAAACGGGGATTCAAATATTGTTTTAGCCATTGATAGATATTTAGATTAGAGCTAACCATTGTCAAAAATACAAATTTTATGATATCATTATGTCATAAAATTCTTTTTATTTACGAAATGAGTGAGTGAAAAATAAAAACTTGTTTATTATTTTTCTGAGCGAATGAGTAAAGAAAAGAGCTAATATATTACTTCTATTGAGTAAATGAAAAAAAAATAAGATATATGACGTAAAAGGTGAAAAATTTTATTTATGCCAAAAAAAGAAGAAATTAATATAATGGAAAAACTAGTCTCGTTAGCAAAGAGACGCGGTTTTATATTTCCATCATCCGAGATCTATGGAGGTCTAGCATCCTCGTACGACTACGGCCCACTTGGCATAGAATTAAAAAATAATGTTAAGAAAATCTGGTGGAGAGACATGGTACAACAAAGGAAAGATGTATTTGGACTTGATGCTGCAATTTTAATGCATCCAAAAACCTGGGAAGCTTCTGGACATTTAAAAAGTTTTTCGGATCCTTTAGTAGATTGTAGAAAATGTAAAAAACGATTTCGAGCAGATCATATATTGCATGTGCAAGGTATAAAGCCCGACTTAGGTACAATGCATGAAAAACCAGAAGCGTTGAAGGTTTGCCCAGAATGCGGAGGTGAATTAACTAAAATACGTGATTTTAACTTAATGTTTAAAACTTTTTTAGGTCCAGTTGAAGATAGCGCCTCAATAGCATATTTAAGGCCAGAAACAGCGCAAGGTATTTTTGTTAACTACAAAAATGTAAAAGATAGTATGAGAGCAAAGTTGCCATTTGGTATTGCTCAAATCGGTAAATCTTTTAGAAACGAAATAACTCCAGGAAATTTTATTTTTAGAACACGAGAGTTCGAGCAAATGGAACTTGAATATTTTGTTAATCCTAAAGAAGCTAATAAGCAATATAAATATTGGTTGGAACAACGTTTTAATTGGTATATAGAAAGTTTAGGAATAGAAAAATCAAATTTACGATTACGGCCACACGAAAAAGACGAACTAGCACATTATGCTACTGCTTGTTCGGACATAGAATATAAATTTCCATTTACTGATTGGGACGAGTTAGAAGGTATTTCTAACCGTCAAGATTATGATCTAAAACAACACAGCACAGTTTCTGGGGAAGAACTTAATTATCGCGATGAAGACGGAAAAGTTTTTATACCGTATGTTATAGAGCCTTCTGCTGGTGTAGATAGAACCGTACTTACTATTCTAGTTGATGCTTACAGCGAAATCAGCGGTGGAAGAACCGAAACTACCAAATCAACAAAAGATTTAGAAGTAGTGATGAAGTTTCATAAAGATGTAGCCCCAATAAAAATTGCTATACTACCACTAGTTAAAAAAGAAAAACTTCAAAAAGTCGCAGCAGAATTGCATCAAAGCTTAAAACAAAACTGGACAACAATGTACGACGAAACTGCATCAGTTGGTCGTCGTTACCGTCGCCAAGACGAGATTGGTACTCCTTATTGTGTTACTATAGATTTTGAAACAATAGAAAAAGATAACTCAGTCACTGTACGAGATCGAGACACAATGATGCAGGAGAGGGTGAAAATTGAGGAGCTGGTAGAATATTTTGGAGAGAAGCTATAAAAAATTCAAAGCTCAAATGTTAATCATGAAACATGAAGCATGTAACATGGAACAAATCTTAAGTATTGCATGCTACATGATATATGCTACATGTTCTATGAAACTGGATTTTGTCATTTAGATTTTCAAACTAAAATATGTATAAACAAAAAACATTAAAAAATGGTCTTAGACTTATCCTGTCACCACTTAAAGAAACCCAGGCGGTGACAGTTTTGGTTTTGGTTGGAGTTGGCTCGCGTCACGAAGAAAAACAAATCAATGGTATTTCCCATTTCATTGAGCACATGATGTTTAAGGGAACAAACAAACGGCCAACAAGTTTAGATATTACTAAAGAGCTTGATTCTGTAGGGGCAAGCTTTAATGCCTTCACTTCTAAAGACCACACAGGTTATTACATCAAAATATCGTCAGATAAAGTTGAATTGGCTTTTGATTTGCTTTCCGATATGCTTTTTTATTCAAAGTATAATGAAGTAGAAATAAACAAAGAAAAGGGAGTAATTATTGAAGAAATTAACATGTACGAAGACAATCCCTTAATGTCTATTGATCATTTTATTGAAAATACAATTTATGGTGATAATTCTTTAGGTTGGCTTATCTCAGGTTCAAGGGAAGTTATTAAGAGTATAAATCAAGAAAAGATACTCAAATATATAAACGAGTATTACCAACCAGCAAATATGATTGTTACAGTAGCTGGAAATTTTAATGTTTCAAAGGTTCAAACTTTAACAAAAAAATACTTTTTAGAGCAAGTTAAAAGTTCAAAAGCTAAAGATTATAAAAAAATTAAACTAAACCAAGATAAGCAAAAAATACAGATAAAATATAAAAAAACAGAACAAGTTATGCTGGCACTTGGTTTTTTAGGCTATTCATTTTTTCATAAAAACTATTATGCTCAAACTTTATTAGCAGTCATATTGGGTGGAAATATGAGTTCTCGTCTTTTTACAGAAATTAGAGAAAAACGTGGATTAGCATACTTTGTTAGAGCAGATGCTCACGCCTTTAAAGATACTGGCTCATTTATAGTAATGGCAGGACTTGATAAAACTAGAATAAATCCAGCCATAGCTTTAATTTTGCAGGAGTTAAAAAAGATTAAAAATGATGGCGTAACTGCCAAAGAATTAAAATCAGCTAAAGAATTTATTAAAGGTAAGCTAATTTTAGAGCTTGAGGATTCAGAAAGTATTGCAGATTGGTATGGCAAGCAAGAACTTTTAACAGGCAAAATGTTAACCCCAGAACAAAAATTAAAAAAAGTGATGGCTGTCAAACTATCTGATATCCAAAAAGTTGCTAAAGATATTTTTAAACAAAATAAAATTAATTTAGCGTTGATTGGTCCATATAAAGATAAGAAGTCTTTTGAGAAATTGCTTAAAATATAAATTGGCAATTAATTGAGTAGGGTGGCCTTTAGGCTGCCCCTTATTATTCCAGTAGGTCGGGGTCGAACTCTGTCCTACTTTTAGATTAATATTTACAGTAGGCGACATTGGCCAATGTCGCCTTCGTTTAATATTGACAATTCATATGTTTTCAATTAAAGTTTCATTAATGTCTGGTTGATTGGCTTGAATAAGGAGATAAATCAATGGGAAGGGAATATGATTCAAACGTAACCAAGATTTTGCGTTTTTTCATTTCTCACAGACTAGGAGGTACATTGGTCAAAAAAATAGTAATTTGGATTCTTATTGAACAGACCAACTATTTTATTAGACCAGTGTATGTTACGCTTTCAAAAAGAGTCCCAGAATTCAAAGAACTAGGACAATCTTTAGAAGAGTTTTTGCTTTGCTACCAAGAAAGCATAAACAATATTTTAGACAAAGCTGGCACTGATTTCGCAATAAGTATTAAGAGCCAGAAAACGTGGTGGAAAATCACAGTTGTACAAAAAGATAAAGTCAGGCCGGCAGAAAGAGTTATAATAGATTTTGTGGATGTAGCAGATATAATTTCTTTTTACCCAACTATTCAAGGTAGAGCCAGGAAAAAAGCAAAAGAGTGGGGAGTACCTATTCGTCGATAGTCACGGGAAGGCAAATCGTAAGATTAATGAAGGAGGAGGACAATGTCAAAATTTCCAGAAGCATCTGAAGATGTAGTGTCGCAAATCGAGGATCAAATCATGTATTTACCGAAAGTCGAGTATCCATACAACCTCAAGGTATTACTCTGGGTGCTACAAGAATCGGAGAACCTTACAAAACCAGTACGCGTTTTTTTCACAAATACGCATAAATGTCTCGACGATCTTGGTCGTCAAGTCACAGCAGTCGTAAACAACAATTCAGATCTTCTTACTGGTTTAATAGGAGGGTTGGGTGTTGATTTATACTTTTATGCCAGTTATAAAAATGGAGGATACAATGTCTGGCTAGCGCCAAATGACGATGACATAATGTGTGCGATGGAACCGATTGATCTCAATTTTTCAGAAGTCGATACTATGGTTTTGGTGGAACCCGCTGAATGTCCAGAATAAAACCGACTTCGTTTTTTTTGCTCCACGTTTATTTTTACGAACGTGGGGCATTTACTTTATAACAAAACCACCCCCGAATGGGGGCAGTTTTTATTTAAAGTTATTGTCTATATTTATTGTAGAATAAAGCTAGCAATTACAGCCTTATCAAGTGTTAATATTTCGTTCCATAAATAGCCTAGTGCTAGAAAATCTTCTTCAGTTTCAATCCATTTTAATTTGCCGCCTGCTAATAGGTATACTTTAGGGTCATCTTGGTTTTTAACAATCTGCAAGTCATCATAACTATCTAAAACATCTTGGGATACTACTACAACATCAAGCCAGATATAATCAAGAATGAAGAAAGCTTGTTCTGAAGGTATTAATCTTTTTAGATTATTTTCAATAATATATACTCCTGGATCGTTTTTTGCTTTTAAGAGTTGAATTTCAGGCAAGCCTTCAAAATAATCTGATTCAACAACTTCTATTAAATCCCAATCATATCCACGAGCATTAAAGCACTCTTCTGATGGTATCCATCTCTTTTTGCCATTTTCTACAACATATACTTTCGGAGAATCCGCTAGTTTGATTAATTCTGAGTTACTTGGTTCTTGAGGATTTTCTCCGCCTACAGGCAGATTATCTCCTGAAACTTCAGAATATTCTGCACCTAATACTTGTGGTGTAACAAAACTTTGTTCAGTTGACCAGTGACTTACATTGCTATTATCTTTACTTATTGCTCGCCAATAATATTTTGTTGCTGGCAATAATTCCAATAGATTAATTTCGTGATTGGTAACTTTATCAGTTATTTCGTTTGTTGAAGAAGCATAACCAAAATCTGTTCTATTAGGAAATGAAGTTATTGCAGTAGTGCCATAGACTACTCTTGAAGTCGAGTATCTATTAGTTAACCATGTAATAATTGCTCCATCAGGTAAGATATCACTGGTTTCAACATTAGAAAAAACAAATGATGCGCCACCACCGCCACCGCCTCCTCCTCCACCGGTTGGGGCAGGTTGAGGTTCTGGTTCAGGATCTGGATAAGTACATGTTTCATCGTCAACTGTTGTTTCTGAATTATAATTAGTTGCAGTTTCGTCCATACAACCTAAAATTGGATCTGGTTCTGGATATGTACATGAATCGTCGTCAATATTTGCTTCAGCATTGTAGTTATCTGCCACGTCATCAGTGCATCCTAATATATCATAAGTACAAGAATCATCATCAACTGTTGCATCAGGATTGTGGTTATTAGCTTCTGGATCTGTACAGCCCAATATTGGATCAGGTTCATCAGCAAGAGTTGTAAAGCTATTAGTATCGGACATACCTAAGTTGAAATCAAGATCAGATCCAGAAATAACAAAATAATAAGTTGTATCAGGAATTAAACCAGATAAAGGTATACTATGTGAAGTTCCGAAATTATCAGAAAAGGCAAATTGGTCTAAAAAGAATTCGTTAACACCGTATTCCAACATGCCATCTGAATCTTCGTTTGTCTGCCAAGATATATTAGCAGAGGTTTGAGTAATATTTGTAACCTGGATATCAGAAATTATTGGAGGATCAAAATCTGGATAAATACATGACAAGTCATCAACATTAGCAACTGGATTATAATTTAAAGCAAAATCATCAGTACAACCTAAAACATCATAAGTACAAGAGCCATCATTATTTGTTGCATCTGGATTGTAATTATTTGCTTGTGTATCAGTACAGCCATTAATTATAATAGGTATTTCTGCTAGGGTAGTAAAACTTTGAGTTTCGGAAATTGCCATATTAAAATCAAAGTCGGAACTAGTAACAATAAAGTAATAAGTAGTGTCGGGAGTTAAACTAGATAAAGGAATACTGTGCGAAGTGCCAAAGCTAAATGATATAGCAAATTGGTCTAAGAAGAATTCATCAACACCATATTCTAACATGCCATCAGTATCTGCATTGGTATTCCAAGAAATGACAGCTGATGTTTGAGTAATATCAGAAACATCAATATTACTTATTGCTAACGGATCAATTTCAGCATACAAACATGAATCATCATCAACATTAGCGTCTGGATTAAAGTTTAAAGCGTCAAAGTCTGTACAACCTGAAACATCATAAGTACAGGAGCCATCGTCATTAGTAGCATTTGGATCATAATTGTTTGCGCTTGAATCAGTACAACCTAAGATTTCATCAGGAATATTTGCTAAAGTAGAAAAGCTACCAGTCTCCAAAGCCATTTCAAATGACATATTAGAACTTGTCACTTGGATATAATAAGTTGTGTCTGGGCTTAAATTAGAAAGTGAAATACTGTGGCTGGTTCCAAAATTGTTGCTAACCCTGAATTGGTCTAAAAAGAATGAACTTTGACCGAATTCTAGCATGCCGTCAGTATCTTCACTGGTTTGCCACGAAATTGTCGCGCTGGTTTGAGTAATATCAGAAATAGAAAGATCTGAAATCACTGGTGCAGCAACCACAATTTGAGGCATAATAAAAACCGCGACTGCAAAGACTATAGCGGTTGTTTTAATTAGATAGTTTGATTTGTTAGACATAGTTTTAATTCCTTTTTGCTTAATTTAGCAGAAAATAATAATTAAGTTATCTAAAACATTAAACCCTAACATAATTTGAATATATTGTCAATATTGACAATATCTAGTGCTAAGTGTTAGAGTTTCAAGTTCTTTTTGTTTTAGAAAAGGATTACGAAAAACGGAAGGTAAGCTCATTACAATTAAATAACAAAATGTTGTTAAAATTCAAACCTTGGAGGTAATAATCATGAAACGCATAATAGTAATTACAGTTCTCGCAGTCTTGTTTGCAGGTTTTTCTGGATCCGTTGTGGCAGAGGTCTCTTATACCAATGCCACACTCTTAGCTGATTTAGCAAATCCCAACGATAGATTTGCAGCTATTGCTGTATTACCACGATCAGTATCGGATGCTGAATTTCAAGCAGTTTATGAGTATTCAGCTGTTGAAGTTTTGATGGAGACGGTTTTTATTGCCATCAACAATGATTTGGACAAGATTTCAAGAGTTCTTATTATTGATGAAGCCGGAGAAGACGCTTCTCAAGAAATACTGTTTACTGATGGGCAGGATTATCTGCCAATCAAAAAAATGGTTCTTCGAGGATCGGATATTTTCCTGGGTACATCAGAAGGTGTCTTTCAGAGGATTGGAGATGAATGGGTGCACCAGCTAGTTTATAAGCAGGTCACCGGGCTTTCATATCATGTCCATTCGGATACATTATATGCCTCAACACCTCAAGGTCTATTTGCCTTGGGTTCCGATGAGCAGGATTGGGGAGAATGTCTTTTTGGTAAAAGCTTGGTTTCTGTCTCTGCTATGGATAGAGATATCTACGTTGCCACCGAACACGAAATATGGTGCAGAAGAGATGGATTAGCTTATTGGTTAAAGATAACGAGATATGATGAAAGCATTCAAGACATATATGCTGACTCATCACAACATTATCTGGCAGTCGCAACTAGTGGTGGGAGCACCTCTAATTACACTTGGTATACGACTTATTTTCGCTGGCAAAAATTTACGGCCCTAATTTATGGGGAAGATCTGGTTGTGGATGTTGAGGTATTTTCAGGTGAAAAGATTTTCTTTATCACAGAAACTCATGCTTATGTCTGCGATCGGATGAGTTTAGACTACGCACAAATATTGCCATCGATAAGTGATTTTTCCATGACGAGTTATGGTGACGGTCATGTCAATATACAGTTCACGCCTTTGGAGAATGATTCGACACTGTATGTTGTTGCCATAACACAATACCACTGGAGTTTCTTTTACTCCCGACTTCCTATCCCGCCTTATGTTTGGTGGGTAGTGATTGAAAATATCGCAATTGTCGGAGACAAAGCTGTGGCAACAATTGAGGGCTTGAATCCCAACACAGTCTACTCTGTTTGTGTATTGGCGTTGGATCCTGGGAGTGTGCCACCGAGCATGTCACCGGTTTCAAATCACGTCAGCTTCAGAACTGATGCAGATGTAACGCCACCAGACTTGGTTGCATTGGAGGGAGTGAGTTTCCGTGATGGGAATATGATATTGAGGTTTACTCCTTCTGATGAAGAAGATATAACTTATCGAGTAGAGATCAATGGTATATTAGTTTACGAGGGCCCAAGCAACGGCCAATTGATCATTGAGAATGTCAACATCAATGATGTTGGCAGAGTATCAATAATTGCCATTGATGAAGCAAACATGAGTTCAACAATAGAAGAACACATCTTTGTTGAGGACGGCCAGCCAGGGAAGATAGTACTAAGCTGGGTCCCAAACCCTGAATCTGATGTGATGGGTTATGAACTTGAGCGCAACGGAGAGCTCGTAACTCTTCCAAACGGTAGCACGATCATCACATCTACAGGGTATCAAGATAATGACGTAATTGGCGGAGTAGTCTACCATTATCGACTCCGGGCTGTTGATTGCACGGACAACCGTGGAGGTTGGAGCGGTTATTCCGATGATGCAAAGCCAATATAACTGAACCGTTCACACAAGCTGTACTAATGGCTGTGGGGGAAAGATTAAGTTCTTTCTCCCACTTTTTTTATCTATCAAATTCCATGCTATAATAGTTTATATGAGAATAGGTATAGATTGTAGAACAATTTTAAATCCCAAAGGCGGTGAGCGTGCTGGTATTGCTCACTACACTTATTTTTTGGTTAAAAACTTACTCAAAATTGATAAAAAGAATCAATATGTTTTATTTTTTGATAATACATATTTAGGTATAAATGAGTTTAAGCAAAAAAATACAGAAATTAGAATTTTTCCTTTTTCTGACTATAAAAAATACATACCCTTTGCTCATTCCCATATTTTGATTACTGCCATGCTTCGTAGAGCAAAACTTGATATCTACCACAACCCTGCAGGTATTATTCCACTTGGCTATAAGAAGAAATCAATAATTACTATCCATGATTTGGCTATATATATAAATCCTAGCTGGTTTCCTGAACGAGCCATTTCTAGGAATTCATTCTTTACTAAGATTTTGATTCCCTCAAGCATCAAAAGAGCAAGAAAAATAATTGCTAGTTCAGAAAACACCAAAAAAGATATTTTGAAGTTTTTTAAGGTGGAGAAGCAAAAAATCGAAGTCAATTACCTCGGCGTAACAAAGGAAAATGTAAGTTTAGCGAATGCAAAAAAAACATTAAAAAAATTCAAACTATATAAACCTTATATTTTGTATCTGGGAACAATCGAACCAAGAAAAAACTTAATACTTCTTATTCATGCATATGAACGTTTGATCCAGAATAAGAAAATAAAAGATGTGGATTTAGTTTTAGCAGGTGGTAGGGGATGGAAATTCCAAAATGTATTTAAAGCAATAGATGCCTGCGAGATAAAACAAAATATAAAATATTTAGGTTACGTAGATCATATAGAAAAACTAGCATTGATAAAAAATGCACAAACATTTGTTTTCCCAACTTTGTACGAAGGCTTTGGTTTGCCAGTACTTGAGGCGATGAGCTTTAAAACTCCAGTCATAAGTTCTAAAGTATCAAGCATTCCAGAAGTAGCTGGCAATGCAGCAATATTAATAAACCCCAATAAAGAAAAAGAACTAGAATTAGCTTTAGCAAAAGTAATTAACAACAAAATTTTACAAAAAAAATTAGCCCAACAAGGCTATGTTCAATCAAATAAATTTAAATGGACTGATACTGCTAAAAGAACATTACAAATTTATCAACAATTATAGAATTAAACCGGTAAGAAAAACCAAGATGATTGCTTGCATAACTATACCGGTTTTTAAGTTTGGTTCAAAATTTTCAAACAGAGGAAAGTGGTGTAGATGAGCATGAAAAGATTGAAATTTACTTAACCATTTAATCTTATTGTTAGTAAGTTCTGCCAAACCAACAAAAAAATCAGGTAAAATACTTCCCACTACAGAAGCAGCAATAGGTAAGTAATGTAATCCTAAAGCGCGATTAAAAATAAAAGATAAAAATATTCCCATAATGACGGCATCAACAGTAGCAATTGAACCAATTAATCTAATTTTGGCCATTCTGTCTTTTCTCATTAAGGCTTGATCGCCATGGGGGATCATATCTAAAACAAAATGAAAAATTAGCCCAAAGAAAAAGGCTAATGTTACATTATTAGTTGTTTGACCGATTATTACGCCTGTCGCAGCATGGATAGTTAAAAACATATTACGTAAGGATTATATAATAGTTTTGATAATATGACAAGGATCATTGACTTTTTTAAAATTTTACTATATAATAAGTCATGCATTATTTTAGGGGCGAGTGTCCCTCCTCCGTTGAAACTACGGCGGGCAATTGTCCAACTTATTTGAATGTCTTGGGCGAGTGGCGGAATTGGTAGACGCGCTAGACTCAAAATCTAGTCTGGTTTTCCCAGGTGAGGGTTCAAGTCCCTCCTCGCCCATTATAGATTGACATTTTGAATATTATATTATAGACTAAAGTCTAACTCGACGCGGGGTAGAGCAGTGGCAGCTCGCCAGGCCCATAACCTGGAGGTCGAGGGTTCGAATCCCTCCCCCGCAACCAAAAATTATCAATTTCAATAGTTCGCCTCTGGCGGGCAACCAAAGTTTATTTAAGTACCAAGTATTAAGGTATAAGACACAGCTATGAAAATTGTCACCTGTTACTTGTACCTTGCTACTTGTTATGGCAGGGTAGCTCAGTTGGTTAGAGCACAGGATTCATAAACCTGAGGTCGAGGGTTCAAATCCCTCCCCTGCTACCAAAGAAACCGTTACAAATACACGGTTTTTTTGTTTGTCAAACTTCCAATTTCTTGGTAAAATTTAAGTATAATTAATAACAAAAATTTATGGGAGATTTAGAAAAACAACTTCAAGACGATCTACCACAAAATAAAGCTGTTGATAAATCTCAAGAAAAAGTAGTGGCGCCGTTTAGCGGTAAAAAACTATTAGTCTACATTGTAAATGTAGTCTTATTTATTGTTTATTGGATGATTTTACAGTTTTTATCTGGTTTTATTTTGGGAGCATTAGATGCTATGGGAGTTGTTTCGATTGCAGAAGTAGACGATAGCTTTTGGGGAATTGTTGGAATTATCACGTTGGTAATTACAATTATCATTACCATCGTATTAAGGAAAAATATTTATTTTAAGATTAAAAAGGTTTAAATAGCATCTGCACAAATCTATACTATGTCACGCATTATTTCTATTGTTAATCAAAAAGGTGGAGTTGGGAAAACTACAACTGCCATTAATCTAGCAGCTTACCTAGCACATCATGGTAAGTTTGTTTTGTTAGTAGATATGGATCCTCAAGCAAATGCGTCTTCTGGTTTAGGTATTGAGCATATGAAGTTAAATAGAGGAATTTACGAGGTTTTAGCAGAACAAGCTAAGTTTGCAGATATAGTACAAAAAACAAATCATTATGGTTTAAAGGTGGCACCAGCAACACAAAGTTTAGCTGGAGCTTCGGTTGAGCTAGTTACTATAGATAACAGAGAGTATCGTCTTCAGAATGTTTTGCTTGAAGTAAGAAATGATTATGATTATATTTTGATTGATTGCCCACCATCACTTGGGCTTTTAACTATTAATGCTTTGGTTGCAGCCGAAGAAATTTTGATTCCCATACAAGCTGAATATTATGCTTTGGAAGGTTTAGGTCAGCTTTTAAATACATTAACTCTTGTAAAAGAAAATTTAAAACCAGAACTCAAAGTATTAGGATCGCTTGTAACAATGTACGATAAAAGAAATACTTTGTCTCAAGAAGTCTACAACGAAGTTTTAAATCATTTTCCTTACAGAATATTTGGATCGGTAATTCCTAGAAATACTAGATTAGCAGAATCGCCAAGCCATGGAAAATCAATTTTAGAATACGATCCTAAATCTAGCGGAGCCAAAGCTTACGAACAGCTAGCCAAAGAACTAATTGATCTTGATAGAGAGAATTTTTTAAATTTAAATATTGAAGAAGTTGAACAACCGCAAGAAGAAGTTCAAACAGATCAAATTCAAAAAGAAGAAATATCAGGACAACTTCCGCAAGATAAAGTGCAAGATAATAATATAAATTAATTGTAGAATGTCAAAATTCAAAGCTCAAATGTTAATCATGTAACATGTAACATGTAACATGTAACATGTATCATGTAACATGTATCATGTAATATGTAACATGTAACAGGTAACAGGTCTGAGGCATTGTATGCTACATGTTAGATGTTCTATGAAACTAGATTTTGACATTAGAATTTTTAACATAATATTAGTAAGAATAATTAATTAATTAAAATAATACTACATAATATAATATGTCCAACAACACCTTAGGAAGAGGGCTTTCCGCACTCATACCAGATAAAATTAATAAAGTAAAAGATTTGTTAGGTGAAGAATCTCCGGTGGTAGAAGTACAACAAGCAGTTTTGCAATTATCCCCAGAAAAAATAAAACCTAATCCTCAACAGCCAAGACGTACTTTTGATCATCAAGACTTAGAAGATTTGATAAGTTCAATAAAAGAATATGGTATTATCCAACCTTTGATAGTTAGCAAGTCTGGTGATCAATATTTTCTTATTGCAGGAGAGAGGCGCCTACGTTCTGCAGAAATGCTAGAATTAAAAACAGTTCCTGTAATAGTTAGAGAAGTTAATAAACAACAACAACTAGAAGTTGCTTTGATAGAGAACATTCAGAGAAAAGATCTTAATGCTATAGAACAAGCACTGGGATTCCAACGATTAATTGATGAATTTAATTTAACTCAAGAACAAGTTGGAGAACGGGTAGGCAAGTCGCGTCCAGTTATCGCAAACACAATTAGATTACTTAGTCTACCAGAAGAAATTCAAAAAGCAATTATTGATGGCAAAATTGCTGCTTCTGCTGCCAGATTAATAGCAGGGCTGCCAGAAAAAGAACAAATGAAGTTTTTCAAAAAAATTATCAGCAAAGATTTAACTGTACGTGCTGCAGAGGGAGAAGCTCAAAAAATTAGTGTCAATCGTCACGAACGAAAATTAAGAGATCCAAATTTGGTAGATAAAGAAGATAGGTTAAAACAAGCGTTAAGTACAAATGTAAAAATAAAAAAATCCGGCAGCACCGGAGAAATTATCATAGATTTTTATTCAGAAGAAGAGCTAGTTGATATTGTCAACAAAATATCAGAAGAAGAATAATTTATTTCAATGCTCCAGTTCTAATTTTATAACGGGCCATGTTGGTTTTGGCAAATTTGAGCCAATCCCGAGAAGGCCCTTTTCTGTTCTTATCAATAATAATTTCAACCACGTCACCATTTTTTAGTGGTGTGCCTAAGTTAGCAATTTCACCGTTAATTTTAGAACCAGCACATTTATTTCCTACTTCGGTATGAATATGAAAAGCAAAATCTACGGGGGTGGCGCCTTCTGGCATATCAATAACATCACCATTTGGAGTAAAAACAAAGATTCGAGTAGCAAACGCCTCGAATTTTTTTACTGATTTTAAAAAGTCTGTGGCAGAACGAATTTCTTTTTGCCAATTGACAAGTTCTATAACCCATTTAAGTTTTTTTGGCACTGTATATCCTTTACCTCGAAGGCTTAGTTCTTTGTGTTGCCAGTGCGCAGCAATACCATATTCTGCTTCTTCGTGCATGTCGCTGGTTCTAATTTGAAATTCTACGATTTCGTTATCTGGGCCAAAGACAGTTGTATGAATTGATTGATAATGGTTTGGTTTGGGTTGAGCAATGTAATCTTTAATTCTTCCAGGCATTGGTTTGAATTGATTGTGAATAACACCTAAAACTTTATAGCAGTCGTCGGTATCTTTGGCAATTATTCTAACCGCCACTAAATCGTAAATTTTACTTAAATCTTTTTCGTATTGAGGACGTTGTAGTTTTTGATATAGGCTATAGAGACGTTTTTGTCTACCATGGATTGAATCTATTTTTATACTGTGTCTTTCTAGTTCTTTTTTAACCTGCTTGATTACTCTATCGATATATTCAATTTTTGGTTTAAATCTTGGTATGATATTCTGTTGCATCCATTCATATTCTTTAGGATAAACATAAGGAAAAGAGTAGTCTTCTAGTTCACCTTTCATATGACCCATACCAAGTCTGTTTGCTATTGGTGCATAAATTTCCAAAGTTTCCAGCGCTATGCGAAAGGCTTTTTCTTTGGGTAGTACGTCAAGAGTTTTTAAGTTATGAAGTCTGTCCGCCATTTTTATCAAAACAGTTCTAAAATCTTGTGCCATAGAAATAAACATCTTGCGTAAATTTTCTGAATATCTTTCTATGCCTCGATATTTAATTTTTCCTAATTTTGTTATGCCAGTCACTAGACCTGTAATTTCTTGCCCGAAGTTTTTTTCTACATCAACAAGCGAATAATCAGTATCTTCTGGTACGTCATGTAAAAGACCAGCAATTATTGTAGCGTGATCTGCCTTCATTTCTGCTAAAGTAATAGCAGTATGTAGGGGATGGATAATATATGGTTCTCCGCTCAATCTTTTTTGTCCTTTGTGGGCTTCTTCTGCAAAATCATAAGCTAAGCGAATAAGATCCAGATCCGCTTTTTTGTTGTTTTCTTTTACTACTTTTAGTAAGTCATCAAGTTTTGGCATAATATTTGTAGTATAGTGGATATCAACGCAAAAGTAAAACCAGCTAGTTAAATCTAAAGTTTTGTAATAATCAATAATCAAGCATCAATAACCAAATCATGCCAGAGGCAGATCTCCCGCAGGGAGACAATATCCAATGACCAATATCCAATTTTTAAACATCTGTGCATTTGTAATTTGAAAATTGAATATTACAATTTGTCCGCCAAAGGCGCCTGCCTGCCGCAAGCAGGGATCTGCCTATGGCATGATTTGGAATTTGGAATTTGGATATTGTGATTTGAGTAGTACATATACTTGACAAAATGAAAAATGTATGCTAAGGTGCTAGTGATGCTAGGAATTATTCCTTAAAACAGCAAATTCTCCTCGTGGTTTTACTTCGGGGAGTTTTTGTTATCACAAATGTGCTACGACGACGTCGCGCCTATTAGTTAGGAAGGCGACATTGGCCAATGTCGCCTACGAGATAATAGATCGGTTGCCTAAAATTTTTATAATTGTTACAATAATTTTGGCGGTTTGATTGCAGTCCCTAGCATCAACTATGTTTTGAGGGAGCGCTGTCTTTTGAGCCGCCTTTTGTGTTAAATTCTAAATTCTAAGCACCAAATCACTTACACACAAGATTGTCATCTCGACCGATGTTAGTTTATGTTTTGTAAACTTAAGAGATCTCACCCCATGCTTATTGGCAGGTGTGAGATCTCCGCCAGAGGCGGACCAGCCTCTGGCTGGCCTCGGTCTAAATTGTTCGCTCGGGATGACAAATAGATTTCATGTGCTTGAGACGATTTATAAAAAAACCGGGCTGATGGTTTTTTTGTTGTCCTTTTTTAAGGGATAATCTACCATCAGCCCTGGTTTCAACCAGTCTTTTCAACTATAATCAGCGGCGCAACAATCTGTAACAGCTTCCCTCACTTCGACGGGAGTGCAACTAGTGTAGGCCTACACAAAATTTTTATGCTGATAAGTTGGTTTTTTAGACTGGTTAATAATATTTAATCTTCTTGATTACTATCTTTAATTGCACTTTTATCAAGGTCAGCGGTATATTTGCATTCTTTGCTTGAGCATCTTTCAGTTTCATTGGCGCCGTACACCACAAGACTTCCGCAATCTGGACATTTTTTGCCAGTTGGTTTAGACCAATAAGCTTGTTTGCAATCTGGGTATTCGTCGCAAGCATAAAAACTTTTTCCACCACGTCCTCGTTTTTGAACAATTTCACCCTTTTCGCAGGCTGGACACTTCATGCCTGTAGATTTTACGATTTGCTTGGTGGTTTTACAGTCTGGATATTTGGAACAAGCTAAAAATTTTCCAAAACGTCCGTGTTTTATCACCATGTCGCTTCCGCATTTTTTGCATTTTTCATCAGTTTTTTCTTCCTTAGCGTTTCCTTTACCATCAATGGGTTTGGTATTTTTACATTCAGGAAAACCAGTACAGGCCATAAATTTTCCAAAGCGTCCTGTTTTAATAATCATTGGTTTACCGCACTTGTCGCAAACCTCATCAGTTTTTTCCTCTGTTAGTGTTTTTGAAACTTCTTCGTATTTGTCTTCTAGATTTTTTTTGAATGGCATATAAAATTCTTTAATAGTTTTTTGCCAAGTTTGCTTGCCTTCTGCAATTTCGTCTAGATCGTCTTCCATTTTAGCGGTAAATTCGTAATCTACAATTTTTGGAAAGTGTTCAACTAACAAATCATTTACCATAAAGGCAATTTCTGTTGGCTTTAAGCGACGTTCTTCTTTTTGAACATAGTTTCTTGCTTGTATGGTAGCAATTGTTGGAGCATAAGTCGAAGGCCTGCCAATTCCGTGTTCTTCTAAAACTTTAACTAGACCTGCTTCTGAATATCTTGCTGGCGGTTTGGTAAAATGTTGGTATGGTTTGAGTTTGGTTAAATCAAGTGGGTCGTTTTGCTTTAGTTGAGGTAGTATTGCTTCTTTACTACCGCCTGGCCAAACTTTTAAGAAACCATCAAACTTTATTACAGTTCCTTTACTTTGAAAGGTGTATGGGGTAACACCTGCTTTAATATCAATTGTAGTGTTGTCTATAACAGCTTCTGCCATTTGGCTTGCTACTGCGCGTTGCCAGATTAATTTGTATAGTTTATATTGTCGTGGATCCAAACCTTCTTTAATGCTATGCGGATCACGAAAAGCAGAAGTGGGCCTAATAGCTTCGTGAGCTTCTTGTGCGCCCTTTGATTTGGTTTTGTATTTTCGCGGTGAAGATACACCGTGGTCTTTTCCAAAATTTTCAGTTATGTAATCTTTTGCCTCACCTAAAAATTTATCTGCCAAATTTACAGAATCAGTTCTCATATAAGTAATTAAACCAGTTTGTTCTTTTCCTACTTTAATACCTTCGTAAAGCTGTTGTGCTATTATCATGGTTTGTTTTGGGCCGTATCCAAGGCGTCTATTAGCATCTTGTTGTAAGGTCGATGTGGTATATGGAGGTAGAGGAGATCTTTTTGATTCTTTTTGTGTGATTTCTAGAACTGAATATTTAGCACCTTTAAGGTCATCAATAATTTTTTTAGCATCTTTATCTTTCTTGATCTGAAGTTTTTTAACAATTTTGCCATCAATTTTATGAAGTTCTGATTCAAATTCAATAGGTTTATCATCTGGGGCAACTGATTGTGGTAAAAATTTTGCATCAATAGTCCAGTATTCATCTGGTTTAAAAGCTTTAATTTCGCGTTCACGTTCGATTACCAATCTAACAGCCACTGATTGTACTCTACCAGCAGAAAGGCCTTTAACTACTTTTTTCCATAAAAAGGGTGAAAGTTCGTACCCAACCAATCTATCTACAATCCTACGAGCTTGTTGAGCGTCTACTAGGTTCATATCAATTCCACGTGGATTATCAAGTGCTTCTAAAATCGCTTCTTTAGTGATTTCGTGGAAAACAATTCTTTTTATTTTATCTTTTGGAGTTTTAAAAATTTCAGCTAAATGCCAAGAGATAGCTTCTCCTTCTCTATCTTCGTCAGTTGCGAAGTATATAATAGGTGCTTTTTCTGCCAACTTCTTTAGTTTGGTTACGTTTTTTCTAACTTTAGTTGGAATTACGTATTTAGGTTCAAAATTATTTTCTACATCAACACCCATCTTACTTTTTGGTAAATCTCTGGTATGTCCAAAAGAAGACTCAACCTGGTATTTTGAGCCCAAAAATTTGGTTATAGTTTTTGCTTTTGTAGGTGATTCTACAATCACTAAGTTTTTTGGCATATATATTTTAAATCCTAAGCACTTCAGCCGGAGGCTGATCCGCCTCTGGCGGAAAATCCCAAACAAATTCTAAATCATAAATTATAATTTTCAAACGAGTGATTTAAGCTCTGTAGGTCGAGTTTCCCCGCCAGAGGCGGACAGGCATACTCGACCATATTGCTTAGTGCTACTCGACTGTGTTATGTTTATTCATCATTATGTAAGTATAGTATTGGTATTTCATAGCTGTTTGATGTGAGATCCCTCCGCTTCGGTCGGGATGACAAAGATAGTGTTTTTGTTGGTGATTCTACAATAACTAGATTTTTTGACATATATTGACTATTCTATTTATTTATGATAGTGTGTTAGCAATCAATCCACTATGTGTGCGGCGCATGGCGGGATGGTTAACTTGGAGGGAATATGGATGAAACAGTAGATCAAAAAGATCTTAAGAAAAAGAAACAGAAAGGAGTCACTACAAAACTTGTCGGGTCAGTAAAAATCGAAATAACAGAACTGGGCAAAGGGGAGGATAGAAAATTCTTTTTAAGGATTATTTCGCGATCTGCTCAAGATAAAGTATTTCCGAAACTGTTGGATATTGTTGGAATAACAGATCGTGCAATGATTAAAGATGAAAAGTCAGATCAGACTTCGGGTAATGAAGTGGAGATGAACATTGTTGTTTCGAAGCTCCATAACGTTATCCGCGAACGGACAGAATTTGGAAGCAAGATAAAAAGCATTGTATTGTTATTGAAACAATTATCACTCTCAAATTAACGCTGTTTAGTTTTCAACGGCCGGGTGCTTGCGCTCGGCCATTTTTTATTTTAAAAATTTCAAAATAATACTTTTTTGTTTTATAAGTACAATCAAACTCAATCCAATCATTCCTAACCAAGAGTACCACGACCAGTAATTTCCAATTGGTTCTGGCCTACATATTAGTGTCACTGGTAACAAAATCAGTTCATCAATAATCAGTGCTATAGCAATGGCTAACAATATAACAGATATTTTTTTATTTAGCAAATCGCTAATTATCCACAAAACAATTAATAGTATAACACCTGTATATAAATGATGCCAGAAATCAGAATAAGTCTGTACGTAGAATTGGGTAAAAATGAAGGACAATATCCGTATTATTACTAGCGTTGAAAGGTAGGTGATTGTGAATGATTTGGACATTGTGTTTATAATAATCAATAATCAAGTATCAAATAACAAATAATATTTAATATCCAATAACCAACCAGTACAGACTCTCTTAGCTAGTTCCGTCTGGGATCACATAACATTCTTTATTGTATGGTGTGGGATCCTTCCGCTTCGCTCCCTTCAGTCGCTTCGGTCAGGATGACAAAGAGAGGAGGTTTGGGAAGATAAACTAGGAGCACAACACATAATTTCCTCCCCCCAAATTTTTCACCATGCCTTTCATCTCCATCATTGTCAAGGTTGAATTAACTTTTTGGATATCCATAGCGGTCAATTTTACGATTTTATCAATTGTAATTGGTTCAGAAGATAGAATATCAATAATCATTTTTTCTTGCGGAGAATCAGGAATTATTTTTTTAACTTTTTGGTGTTGATGTCTTTTTTCTATGTTTAAAGCTTCTAATATGTCGTCCGCGCAAAGTACAGGTGTAGCACCAAATTTTATTAGTTTATTTGGTCCGGTAGCAGAATCATTATAGATGCTGCCTGGTACTGCAAAGATCTGTCTGTTTTGGTCTAGTGCGAATTTTGTGGTAATTAATGCTCCAGAACTAAACCCAGCTTCTGTAACTAGCGTACCCAGGCTCAAACCAGAAATAATCCGGTTACGAACAGGAAAATGATGTTTTAATGCACCCATACCAATTGGATATTCAGAAATTAAGCAACCACCTTTTTCAATTATCTGATATGCTAGTCTAGTGTTATTGATTGGATAAATGCTATCAAGTCCAGAACCGAGTACTGCTGCAGTCTTGCCATCATTATCAATTGTAGTCTGATGAGCTAAAGCGTCTACTCCAAAAGCTAAACCAGAAACAATTGTCAAATCACTTTTAGTCAATTCAGCAACAATTTCAGCTGTTACTCTTTTACCGTAGCTAGTAATCTTTCTAGTTCCTACAACACTTAAACACGGTTGATCAAGAATTTTTAAATTACCCTTATAATAAAAAAGCGCTGGAGGATTATAGATTTGCGCCAGCTGTTTGGGATAATCTTTATCTTTAATTGTAACAACCTGTACATTATGTTTTTGTATTAGATCCATTTCAAAATCTGGATCAATATTTTGTTTTGAATTTATGATTTGTTCAACGGTTTTTTTGTCGAGTCCTGATTTTATATATTGAAAAGAAGACGCTTCCCATGCCTCATTTAGATTTTCAAAATACAAAATAAGCAGTTTAAACCGTTTAGCGCCTACTTGTGGAATTTGCGAAAAAGCAATCCAGTACTTTAGTTCATTTGTATCCATTTAACATCCTTTCAGCGCCGTGGTTATTTAGATTGTCAAAATATATATATTATGTTAATTTAGTGATATGAGAAATCGAGAATCAACAATTTCACCCGAAGTATCAGAAGTTTTTGAAGGATACATTCCTGATAAAACAGAATTTGATATTGAAATTTTAGGGCACAATTATCATTATAATAGAAGAGGTGAAAATGCCATACGTCTTAGTAGTTCTGCGGGTGCTGGCGAATTAGACCAGAAAGCTCATGAGACATTTGGAGAACAGGCAGATAACGAAGCTCAAAAAAGGGCAATAAAATCATTCGAATACGATAACTTACCTACAGATGAAAAACAAGGAGAGTTTGATTTTAAATAACACTTACTAATTTATAATATAGGAGGGGACTATTTGTCAAGATTTTTGGATACTCCGATATTTATAATCGGAGTTTATTTATTTGTAGGAGAAAAAAATTACCACCTCTCGTCTCGTAAAACCGACAATAAGCTTTGCCACGATGAGGTTTCTACGGGATCAAATTTGTTATTTTTTGGCTATATAATAACCCTGTGAAAATTTTATGATAATGTCCTACTTAAGACAAATAGAAATGTCCTACCTAATGTGTTAAGGTGTTTAGTTATTTAATAAACTAAACACTAAAATCACATGGATACTAACATTACTATGT
>Ga0180007_10001951_pt1 | contig 25757 bp, 20 predicted proteins | sample MM_PC_MetaG_FD_121122 | JGI IMG/M metagenome (GOLD analysis project Ga0180007, IMG submission 121122) | Groundwater microbial communities from the Aspo Hard Rock Laboratory (HRL) deep subsurface site, Sweden - MM_PC_MetaG | ecosystem: Environmental > Aquatic > Deep subsurface > Groundwater... | reverse complement strand
GGAGCCATATTTGGTAGCACTAACTCCCGAAGAACGTAGAGATATGGTAAAAATGAGTGACAAAACATTTCCTTTTGTAGAAAAAACACTAAACTATGCAGAAACAACACCAAAATTTGCACCACCTTATATGAATGTTGATGAATTAAAAGTTGATTTTACAGCAGTAAAAGATTTATCAGCTATACTAAATCCATTGCTTGGCGTAACTTCAAATTTAGAAGATTCAAAAATGGTATCTGGAGGTGAGGCATACATTTCGGCATTATCATATTACAACTCAGTAAAGCTTGCAGCAAAAATGGATATACCAGATGCAAAACCAATTTATGATGATTTGAAACAACGCTTTGTTAAAAAGTGACTCACCCTAAATCCCTCTCTTCAAAGAGAGGGACTTTTAAAAATACAAAATTGGATTGATTAAATTTTTTATAGTGTAATCCAAAAGCCCTCCATTTTTAAGCAATGCCGTCAACTTAAAGATGGAAATGTGGCTAAAGCCATTATAATTTTTTGTTTTTTAAAATCGGCAATTGCCGTCGCTTTTAAGCGACTGGATAAAAATAAATAGAGAGGAAATGGCTTTAGCCACATTTGGATTATTAAATTGAAAGCATTGCTCTTAAAAGAGAGGTATTTTTCAATATCCAAAATTTGATTGATTAAATTTTTAATAGCATAATCCAAAAGCCCCTCTATTTTTAAGCAATGTTGTCAACTTAAGCTCTTGCCTTTCCGTGATGATCTTACACGGAATCTTTTTAATCAAAAAGATTCCCGATAGAAACATTCGGGAATGACACCCTACAAAAATATTACCTTAAGTTGATAGCATTGATTTTTAAGGGAGGGGTTGGGTGGGTTCCGTCAATTTGTCACAAAAAGAGTCAAGCTTGATGCTCGGAGGTTCAAGTGCGAGGCAAAAAGGTTCAACGTCGAGGCTCTGAGGTCCGAATTCGAAGCAAAAAGGTTCAACGTCGAGGCTAAGTGGTTCGAGCTCGAGGCAAAAAGGTTTGGCATCGAGGCTTGGAGGTTCGAAATCGGAGCAAAAAGGTTCATCATCGAGGCTCAGAGGTGCAAACACGAAGCTAATTGTTAATATTTCTAAACTGCAAGGTTTTGGTAACCTTGATTTTTTATATCAAATCACCAAAAAGGGCTGTCATTCTCAAGAGCGGAGCGACATGAGAGCCACGTAAATGAGTTCATCAAAGGTAATCTTTTCATTTAGCAAAAACTCTAATATTAAAATATTATGGTGGCGAGGTTTATATTTCAGCATTGGCTTATTATAACTCTGTTAAGCAAGCAGTAAAAATGGATATACCAGATGCAACACCAATTTATGATGATTTGAAACAACGCTTTGTTAAAAAGTGACTCACCCTAAATACACCTTGGAAAAAGATATTATTTTTAATTCAAGAAGTTCTTTATTAAACAGAAATGATGAAAAAATTAAAGAAAAAAAATTAAATGTTACAAGTTGAAAAATGTTAGCTAAATATGTTGTTTTTCAATTATCATTTTTAAAATTTATCCATTTAAAAATTTCTTTTGCAGCTCTTTCACCAGCTAATCCGTCAAGTGCATAATACATAATCTTATTAGCTTCTGCTCGCTCTTTTCTTTTTTCATCTGGATTATTTATTGAATGAGAGATAGCATTTTCAATTTCATCAAAATCACTTATTCTTATACTAATGCTCTCAATCATTTGTGTTATTTCTTTTATGGAACGTTTAGATTCTGGAACTTTGAATGTGATAATTGGTTTATCCAAAGCACAGGCTTCACCAATTAGTGAATTATAATCACCAATAAAAACATCCGAAATCATAATAAATGGCGTTACGTCAAATTTATCCAAAAATATAATTCCGTTTGTTGATTTCAGCTTTTCAATTTTGCTTTTTTCTGTCCAAGTATGCACGGTTACAAGTACGTTATATTTCTCGGATAATTCGCCAACTCTATCAATCCATCTATCCAATGCGGAAAGTCCATCAACGTTCCAAGTGGAAGTGAAAATAATTGTCTTTTTGTTTATGTCAAGATTCAGCTCGTTTTTTATTTTATCAAGATAAGATTTGTTATAAGTTCCATTAAATGCATTGTCTAATTTAGGATAGCCAATTGCTTTTGTTGTAGTAATACCAAGGGTTTTGGAAGTTTTAACCTGCTCATTACTACTAACAAAATAAGCAGTAAAACGGTTATAATTTTCAGGTGATGTCCAGCGTTTGAATTGGTAAAGTCCGTGATCAAATCCAATTTTAACAATTTGTTTTACGGAAAATTTATATGGTGAATGCCTTGCCATTATTACAGCTTTGGGAAAAACAGGCATTCTTAAATACTTAATTCCATTCTTGGTTAAATAATCTCTGGTCTTTTTGTTTTTAGCAACAATTTCAACATTGGGCAAATGTTTCTGAATTGGAAGAAACATTTCGTAATCAAGCGGGTCGGCACAATAGAACACTAGTTCATTATTTTTATTAAATAATTTTGCAATGTACCATCCCAATTTATAGGGATATTTATAAATATAATATGCTGGTGCCATAGTCGGTAAACTTCTCTGTTACTTTTGAAAAAACAGTTTCTGGTGAAATTAGTTTCATGCAGTTGTGATGCTCTAGTGGACAAACATTTCCACCATGACTTCCACATGGACGGCAAGCCATTTCCAACTCAAATACAAAATCAGATTCACGAAATGGATAATACCCAATTGATTTAACGGTTGGACCAAAAAATGCAAATACATCTGTTTGCACTGCATTTGCAATATGCAATGCACCGCTATCGTTGCAAATAATTAATGAACATTTTTCTATTACCGATGCTGACTCAAGTAAAGTAAGTTCACCAGCAAGATTTATTAAATTATCGTGCTTATTTATTAAATCGCAAATTTCCTTTTCTTCTTTGCTTCCAATAAGAATTACTCCAAAATTGGCAGTTAAGAGTTTGTTGGATAAATCAATATAATACTCAATTGGCCACCTTTTTGTAAACCAAACTGAACCTGGAGCAATTGCAATTAATCTTTTTGTTCTCTTAGCCAAAGCAGCAATTTTATTCTCTATTAAAGTACTAGTAAATGCTGGGAATAATTCAGTCTGGATTGAAAACATCTTATCAGTTAAGACTTTTAGTAGTTCTAAATTTTTAGTCGTTTTGTGTTGATTCTCCAAGTGGGGAACTTTGTGAGTTAAATACTTTTTTGCTTCCCATCTGTCAAACCCGATGCGCATAGGAATTTTTGCTAAATAAATTAGCATTGCTGTTGTCATTGAACTGTGTGGCGTTAAGACTAAATCATATTTTGCTTTTCGAAGTTTGAAAAGGGTTTTAATAAAAGAAGATATTTTATTTTCTCGTTTATCAAAAAGTATTATTTCATTTATGTTAGGATTGTTTTCTAAAACATTAGCCGTTTGTGGAATTACCATTACATCCAATTTTGCTGCAGGATAAAGCTCCTTTATTGCTCGGATTAAAGGAGTAACAAGAATTACATCACCAATAAATGCTGTTTGGATTACTAATATTTTTGTGGGATTCAATAAAAATCCATTTAATCTGAGAAAAATTTACTAAAGCTAATGCAAAGATAAAAAATCTATTTGTTATACATCTGTTCAAAGTAAAATTATGTAAAAATAAACTTTTGCTAAAAAGTACTATTTTGGAATAAATTTGAAAATTCGCACGTTTTTACATCTCACATCTCACTTTTCACTTCTGACTCACGATTTTCGATCCCACGAATTTTCACATTTAGCATTTAACGTTTCCACTTCACAAGTTATTAACTGAATTCAATTTTTCGTAATTTTGCATTCTAAAAAATCCAAGAAATGGTTTTGGAATCATTTTATAACTTGTGGAGCTTCATGTTTTATGAAATTATTTAAAAAGAAAATCAATTACATTCCCGAAAAATTTTATTTTCAACGTGAAAACAAGAAAAATTTCATAATTCATCATTACGCACCGCATACTTTTAATGCTGGCGACCATTTCGTAGTTCAATCAATCAGAAATCACATTTTAGAGCTTTTACCAGAAGCGGTTTTTGTTCCAAAAGCAATCGCAGATAACCGCGGTTGGGGTTCACCAATTGGATTAAGAGGCGAAAATGTTCTAATTAGCAATACTCACGCTGATGCAGTAATTGTCGGCGGAAGTGACCAATATAATAACTGGTCGCCAAGAATTAGCCGAAAGGAAATCGATTTTTTGAAACCACCTTTATTTTTAATTGGCTTGGGGGTTTCTTCAAAGGATTTGAATTTAGAGCCTTATATTAAAAACAAGGATTTTAATGACGATATTGTCGCAACTAATAAAAAAGCAGCACTTTCTTCGGTTCGTGACGACGTAACTTATAATTTTTTGAAAAATTTGGGTTTTGATAAAGCAATTAATACTGGCTGCCCTGCTTTGCATCTTTTTGATAGCGAGTTTAGAATAAACGATTCCAAAAATGTGCTAATTACTTTCCCATTTCCGCTTGTGAACAATAATGTTGAAAATTTCAAATACAAAATTTTAGTGGATGTTTCGCATAAGTTGATTAAATATTTGCACGATAAAAATTTGACTCCAATTATAGTTTGTCACGATGATAGGGACGTAAACGTTGCTCAATATGAATTTGCAAACGAAAAAATCTTTTTTTCCAATTATCACAAAGATTATTTTGAACTTTACAATAATGCGTTACTGGTTATCGGTTCGCGTTTACATGCTACAATTCTTACTTCTGGAATGGGAATTCCAAACATAAATATCAATTTGGATTTAAGAGGACAAGCATTTACGCAAAGTTTTGAATTTTCTGATTGGCATTTGGATTATACCGAAACTGATATTTTTAACAAATTGATTGAACGAACAGAAAAAGTGCTTTCTGGAAATCTTTCAATGTTTATCAACTTTTCAGCAAAAAAGAAAGAAAAACAAATAGTTTTCAGAAAATTTATTGAAGATACCGTCCAAATTATAAAAAATGCGAAGTAATAGATGAATATTCTTTATATATCTTCCAAAAAAAAATGGGGTGGCGTTGTTAATTGGATGGCAAAAACCGCAATTGCACTCGAAAAAAAAGGTCACAATGTTTTTATTATTTCGCATCCAAACTCGCGATTAACTGCAAACTCGACAAAAGGTATTAAAATAATTGACAAAAAACTTGGACCGCTTTTTAATCCAATTATGATATTTTACATAGTAAAATTTATTAAGCAACACAAAATTGATTTAATTGTAACAAATATTGATAAAGAAGTCGGCATAGGTGGAATTGCCGCAAAAATTTGCAAAATTCCAAACATTAGAAGAGTTGGCAGCAAAGATGACCTTTCTGATAATTTTAGATTAAAATGGGACCACAAATTGCTCGTTACAAAAAGCATAGTTCCTTGCAATTTTATAACCGAAAAAGTAGTTGAAGAGCATTCTTGGTTAAAAAAAGATGATTTTAATACAATTTATAACGGCAAAAATATTCAATCAATTCCAGAAAAGGAAAAAATTGAGCTGAAGAAAAAACTTGGAATTTTGGAAACAGAACGCATTATTGGAATAACTTGCCAACTTACGGATGTTAAATTTGTCCACAATTTGATTAACGCATTTTCAACGCTTTGCAAATCCGAAAGCAATCTAAAATTAGTAATTGCTGGCGAAGGATATGAAAAAGAAAAGCTAATTTTACTAGCACAAAAATTGAATATTACCGATAAAGTTGTCTTTGCTGGCTACATAAAAGATGCGTTTTTGTACGCTTCCATTTATGATATTGCAACTCTCGTCTCTCAAATTGAAGGCTTTCCGAACTCGGTTGTTGAATATTTGGCGGTTGGAAAAGCAGTTGTGGTTACAAATGTTGGTGGAAATTCTGAAATTATTAAGGATAATTTCAACGGATTTCTTGTGCCATTTAATGATGAAAACGCACTTGTTGAAAAAATTAAGATTTTGCTTAACGACAATGCAAGAAAAATACAGTTTGAGGAAAATGCTCTTAAAACAATTGCAAATGATTTTACAGAGGACAAAATGGTTGATAATATTGAACGTTTTTTTGAAGAAATTCTAAAATGATTGTTTTTGAATACATATTACTTTTTTACTATTTGCTTCATCCAAAAGCGATTTTTGTCCGTTGGACTTCACACGCAATGGGCGATAATTTGCTTTTAACGGTAATTTTGCCAGAATTAAGGAAAAATAATCCAAAAGCTAAAATAATTGTGGAAACAAAATTTCCAGAGTTCTTTTTGAATAATCCAAATGTTGATTGGGTTACAAATCGCCATTTTAAAACCACTAAAAAATTTATTAAACCCAAATACAAAATTGTTGCCGAAACAAGTAAATCAATCTACGAGCAAATGCTTTCTTATATTTCCGATAAAAAAGAAGGATTTCCAAAAATATATTTAGCTGAAGCGGAAATTGCAAAGCATAAAGAAGATTTTGAATATTTTGCAATTGCTCCACTCGGAAAGCAAGCTTTTTCCGCAAACAGAAAAGAATGGGGTTTTGAAAATTTTCAAAATCTGGTGAATTTGATAAACAAAAAAACCAATGCAAAAATTGTCCAAATTGGGGCAAAAAACGACGAACTTTTACAAAATGTGATTGACAAAAGAGGATTTCCAATAAGAGAATCGGCGGCAATTATTAAAAATTCCACTGCGTTTATCGGTCTCGAAGGCGGATTAATGCATTTGGCAAAATCGGTGGAAAAAGATTCCGTTATAATTTACGGCGGATTTATAAATCCAGAAATTTCCAAATATAAAAACAACATAAATATGATAAATTTAATTGAATGTTCGCCATGTTTTACATCCGAAAAACCGCATACAATTTGCGAAACAATGTTGTGTATGAAAGGAATTTTGCCCGAAAGTGTTTTTAGTAAAATTGATGAAAAGTATTTTGAAGGTAAAATTTAATGGAAAAGTTTCAAAGCGAACTTGTGAAAAAAATACTAATTTTGCAATATAAACCGTTTGGCGATGTTTTGCTAAACACGGGATATTTGCCAAGTTTGAAGGAAAAATTCCCGAATGTTAAAATCGATTTTTTGGTTAGAAAGCCGTATGACATAGTGCTTAAAAATAATCCAAATTTGAATGAAATTATAACTTTTGAAAACTTGACTGGAATTAAGTACTTTTTTCAACGAATTGGACTAATCAGAACCATTCGCAAAAGAAAATACGATTTAATAATTGACCAACTCAAAGGCTCAGGTTCTGGAATTATTTCGTTATTTAGTGGTGCAAAATACCGTCTTGGATTTAACGAGCATAAATTTAATTGGGTTTACAATTTGCGAGTTGATGAAGGAAATCCAAAATTTACCGCAGCTCGGAAATTTGATTTGCTAAAGCCAATTGGTATTGATAAACTGAGCTATAAAATTGAAATTACAATTACACAAGACGCAAAAAATTATATAAATAATTGGTTGAATGAAAATGATTTAAGCAATTCCAAAATAATTTGCGTCGCACCCGGAAGTCCTGTTAAAAGCAAAAAATGGAGTAGCGATAATTACGCAAAACTTTGCGATAAAATAATTGAACAAACTGATTACAAAATTGTGTTTGTTGGTGCACCCGATGAGCAAAACGATATTCAAAATGTGATTTCCAAAATGAGCAAAAGTACATTTATTGCACCAAAAACTGATTTTATTCAAGCTGGTGCATTGTTGCAAAATGCCGATTTACTAATTTGCAATGATGGCGGATTAAATCATTTGTCAATTGCTGTTGAGACTTTTTCACTTGCAATTTTTGGAAATACCGACCCAATTTTATGGAGCGGTCACGAATTAGGAAATCATTTTTACCTAAAAAATGACAATTGGGATTATTCGAAAGATGATAGTTTTGGAATTTCCATTGAGCAAGCCTTTGCAAAATTTGAGCAAATTTTAGCTTTGGATAATTTTCCACAAAAGTGAAGTTTAAAACCCGTAGCACAGATTAGCAATCTGTGTTGTTCTTTTTGAAATAAATTTTCATTAGTGATCTGTGTTTGTTTTTAATGAAATAAATTTTCATTTAGTAATCGGTGTTTGTTATTTATCCGTGAGGTTTTGTTTAAATCACCGCTGACAATTTTTGCAATTAATTACATAGTCATTTAAAGCATTAAATTGATATTTTTGTTTAAGAAAATTATAGTAGTTTGTAACATTTTAAACCTCTGCTAGTGCTTAGCAATTTTGTTTTGCTGAACTAGAGAAGTGAAATTAAAGAGAAAAATTTTGGATATATTTTTAAGAATTTTAGCATATGTAAAACCATTTTGGAAACATCTTTTAATAGCAATTGCAAATATCATCATGTTTGCACTCATGAATGGTTTATCAATATACTTAACAATGCCTTTACTTGATACATTATTTAAGCAAAACAATGCTGAAACAGTAGAAAAATCGACTTCTTCTAGTTCAAGTTTCCTTCCCGATTGGATTACATCTTTTGCTGACTATATTGCAAATTCGTTTCAAAATTTTATTTTAGCAGGCGATACACAAGAAGTATTATTAAAAATTGCCATTTTAATTGTAACTGCTTTTATACTAAAAAATATTTTTAGCTTCTTATCAAACTACTTTATTGCATATGTTGAGCAGGGCGTAATTCGTAATTTGCGAAACGAATTGTACGAACACATTCATAAATTGCCAATGAATTTTTTCAAAAATGAAAAAACTGGCGATTTAATTTCACGTTTTACCAACGATGTAAATATAATTCAGCAAAGCATTACAGCTGTATTTCTGAATATTTTCCAAGATCCACTTACAATTATTGTCTTTTTCGGAATAGCATTTTCAATAAGTTGGAAACTGACAGTCTTTTCACTTTTAATTGTACCACTTTCTGTAATTATTATCGGTTTTATTGGCTCTCTATTACGCAAACAGAGTTATATCCTGCAAAAGAAGCTTGGGACAATTGTAGATCTTTTGCACGAGACAATTTCTGGAGTGAAAATTGTAAAAGCTTTTGGAATGGAAGATTATGAAAACAGGCGTTTCAGAACAGAAACTCAAAGATATTTTGTAATTCTGTTAAAAAAAGTTCGTACTCGCAATATCTCGTCTCCTTCTACTGAAATTATTGCAGTAATTTTGGGTGCGATAATTCTTTATTATGGCGGAAGTCTTGTATTGATTGATGGAGAAATAAAAGCCAGTGAATTTATGGTATTCCTTTTTGCCATTTTCCAAATGATGCCACCAATGAAAAACATGAGCCAACTGAACAACAAAATACAAGAATCAATTGGTGCTGGAATACGGTTATTTGAAATACTTGATACAAAACCAGATATTAAAAATATTGAAAATCCTACTCCGCTTAAATCTTTCCAAAACGAAATAAAGTTTGAGGATGTAACATTTAACTATTCTGATTCACCAGAAATAATTGTTGATAAAGTGAATTTTACAGCTAAAAAAGGTGAAATTATTGCTTTTGTTGGAAGCTCTGGTGCTGGAAAAACTACTTTGGTCGATTTAATTCCACGATTTTTTGACCCAACGGGCGGAAAAATTTTAATTGACGGAATTGATATTAAAAACGTAAGAATTGAAGATTTGCGAAAACACATGGGAATTGTTACTCAAGAAACGGTACTTTTTAATGAAACTGTTTTTAATAATATCGCTTATGGTTTGCCAAATACTCCAAAAGATAAGGTTATTGAAGTTGCAAAAATTGCTAATGCACATAACTTTATAATGGAACTTCCAAATGGATATGACACAATTGTTGGCGAAAGAGGAGCAAAAATTTCGGGTGGACAAAGACAGCGACTTTCCATTGCAAGAGCTTTACTTAAAAATCCACCAATAATGATTTTTGACGAAGCAACATCGGCACTTGATAACGAATCGGAAGTTTTAGTTCAAGAAGCAATTGAGCATTTAATGAAAGAACGCACTACTTTTGTAATTGCACATAGATTAAGTACTATTAGAAACGCAAACGAAATTATTGTAATGGATAAAGGTAAAATAGTTCAGCAAGGAAAACACGAAGACCTTTTGAATGATGAAAATGGAATTTATAAAAAATTATACGAACTCCAATTCAGAACTGATTTATAGGTGATAATTTGAAACTTGGAATAATACCAAATACTAACAAAGAGAATATTGTTGAAGTTGTTGAACTTTTACTTAGTAAGCTAAAAGGTCATGATTTCAAATCTACTTTTAGTAGTGATTTTCAAAGTTTAGTGAATGAAAATCATATATTTGATAATTGCGAATTTTTATCAAACGAAGATTTATTTACAAATAATGATTTGATAGTTTCAATTGGGGGTGATGGTACACTTTTAACCACCAGCTTTGATGGCAGAAAGTACGGCACTCCTATGCTTGGAATTAATTTTGGAAAACTTGGATTCTTGGCAGAATATGAAATAAATAATTTAGATAGATTAATTACAGAATTAGAAAATGGTGATTATGTAATTGAAGAAAGAATGACTCTTTGTGGCGAATGTTCAAATGGAAGTGAGGGTTCTCTTTTTGCTACTAACGACATTGTAATTGATAAGGGTCATTGGCCTAAAATGATTGAAATAGAACTTAGGATTGATGACAAATATGTATCTACATTTTCAGCAGATGGAATTATTATTTCAACTCCAACAGGTTCAACTGGCTATTCACTTTCTGTTGGCGGACCAATTGTAAATCCAATTGCAAAAGCCATTACAATTAGTCCAATTTCACCACACACTCTCACAATGCGCCCTTTGGTTGTTGGTGATAATCAAAAAGTGTCTTTGGTTGTTAAATCAGAGTTTAAAAAAATTCATGTAAGTTGTGACGGTCAACGTGTTACACAATACAATTCACCAAAGGAATTTATTATTTATAGCAGCAAGACTCCAATAAAATTGCTTCGAACAAAATCGACAAGCTACTATGAAATATTGCGAAATAAACTTTATTGGGGAGTTGATATAAGGAAAAACAATGTAAAGGAAAACGATGTTTAAAGCACTAATAATACTATTTTTACTCACATTTACTTTGTCAGCACAAGAAATGAATAAAATAATAATAGAAAAAAAATCTGAAAAACCAATGTTAATTGGTTTGTGCGATAGGGAAGCATTTGCAGATTCCAACTTTTCTTGGTGGTTTAATTCTGCCTACAATTTTTATGAGCCCAAAAAAATAATAGTTGAAGATTTGCTAAAATTTAATAATAACTTTACTTTAACAATTGTAATGGGAACTTGGTGCAGTGATAGCAGAAAACAAGTTCCAAGTTTTTATAAATTATTAGATGAATTAAATTATCCACAAGAAAAAATTACTTTAATTAATGTTGATAGAAATAAGGAAACTAATGATGTTGATGTATCAAAGCTAAATATTGAATTAGTGCCCACGTTTATTGTTTATAATAATGGTAAAGATATTGGAAGAATTATTGAATCACCAATTGAATCTTTGGAAAGTGATTTATTGAAAATATTGCAAAATTATTCAAAGGAATAAGTTTAGTTAACCAGATAAAATATTTGTAAAATATGAAAAAAATAATACTAATTATATTGTTTTGTAGCTCATTGATCTTTTCTCAAGGTTTTAAGCTTGGAGAAGCTAAAGGATTGTTCTTTTCGGTGGGAGTTGGTCCCAAAACTCCTATCGGTGATTTTTCAGCAACAAATGATATTGGAATTGGATTTGACTTTACTGCTTCATATACTGATAATCAGTTTCTACCTGTTTTTTTGTATGCAAAATTGGCTTATCAAACATATCCTGGTTCAATTAAAATGTATAAAACAACCAATTATGCATCTTTTACAACAAATGAATATTTAATTCTACCAGGATTAAAATTTTATCTACCTCCAGTAATTACTGATGAAATAATAATTATGCCTATTGTTGAAGTTGGCCCTTCTTTTGGATTAATAAGCAATTCTCATGTTTTTAAAGAATCTAGCGGTGAAAAAAATTATGACGAACTATTAAGTAAGTTTGGTCTTCATCTTGGCGCTGGATTTTCCATGTTTTTTTTAGAGACAACGTTGAATTACTATTTTTTCCCCAAAAATCATTCTTTATCGCTTGATTTAATAATTCAAATTCCAGTTTTTGCAAAAATTTAGAGGAGATTATGGAATACAAAAATTTATTATTTGAGGAAATAAACAATATTGCAAAAGTAACAATTAATAGAGCAGATAAACTAAATGCACTAAATATTGAAACGTTAAATGAGCTAGATAATCTTTTTAATTTTATAGAAGAATCTGATTCTATTTCGGTTGTTATTATCACTGGAGCTGGTGAAAAAGCTTTTGTTGCTGGTGCAGATATTAAAGAGCTTTCTATTTTAAATTCCAAAAGTGGAGTTGAATTTTCTGTTTTTGGACAATCGGTCTTTAATAAAATTGAAAAACTAAATAAACCAGTTATTGCTGCAGTTAACGGATATGCTCTTGGTGGCGGCTGTGAACTTGCACTTGCTTGCCATATTAGATATGCATCTGAAAATGCAAAATTTGGTCAACCAGAAGTTAATTTAGGCATTATTCCAGGCTATGGCGGAACTCAAAGACTTGCGCGCCAAATTGGTAAAGGTCTTGGAATGGAATACATTTTAACTGGTGATATTATTAGTGCTCAAGAAGCTTATAGAATTGGATTGGTAAACAAAATATATTCAAGCGAGGAGCTAATTTTGAAGGCAACTGAACTAGCTGAAAAAATTATATCAAAAGGTAAGAATGCTATTTCAGCCTCTTTGAAGAGCATAAACGCTGTTGATAATATGTTACTTGAGGATGGATTAATCCTTGAAGCTGAACAATTTGGTAATTGCTGTGGAACAACTGAATTTTTAGAAGGGACAAGCGCTTTTCTTGAAAAAAGAAAAGCTAACTTTGAGCGATAAAAGTTACATTATGGGTAATAGAATAAAATTTATATATGGCTTGGTAGTATTAGTTTTATTACTCCTTATCCTAAATATTTCGATGGAAGTATTTACAAGTAATGACACAAAGGAAATTCCATCATTATCTAAAAATGAAATTGAAAATAAATTTGCATTTACTTTAACACAATTTGGAATTGCGAATAATTGGATTGAAAAGGTTTTTGTTAAAAAAAAACTTTCCGATTCCTTAAATTATATTTTTGATATTTCAATTCCAAAAGACATAAGTATTGCCACAATTGTAAAAGAAATTAATAAATCGTTCATTAACACTCATGCAGTAATCGAAACAAAAGAAAAAGAAAATTATGGAAGTTCTGTTCTAACTATTTATTCAAATGAAATATTGAAGTTGCAGGCTAATTTAATTCATTCAAATAAAGCAATTAGAGAATTTGCTGAATATTCTTTTTTAGTTCATACAAATTTTGGGGACGAAGAAATAAAATTAAATGAGGTTAACAGAATCAATTTAGATTTTACATATTTATTTTCACCCTCAATAAAAAATTTGGAAGTGAAAAATAAAATAAATAAGAAATACTCTATTTTAATTAATGACCAAATTGTGGATAAAGATTATTTGCTCAATGAAGATTTTTCTAAGCAAAAGCTAATCAATAATATTCGCTCCATAATTATTTCGTTTGGAAGTGATAATCCATATTTAATTGATGAATCTTCTGAAATTTTTAGCTCAAAAATTTTTAGTTTTATTCGTGACGAATTTTCGAAAAAGGGAGTTAAACTAATCGCTCTTCAGCAATTTCCCCATTTGAAAGGCGACTCCAAAAATGAAATTGCTTCTCTCTTTAATTTTTATGCAACTAGCTTAAAAGGCAAGCAAGGAAAAACATTTTATATAGATTTGCAAGACTTTATAACCTTACAGCCAGCAATTGAAAAACAGCTGAGAATGGGCGATAAGGTTGTGAAGACAAATTTTTAATTGCTTTTCAAATAAAATTTACTATTCTTTACATGGATAAAAGCTCTCCTATTTTTTGATATAGCTTTTGATATAGCTTTTGAGATTTGACTTTTCCCTCGACTCGTTTTTTTCTAAATATTTTTGAATTTAATGCATTTTTCTTATATTATTAGGAAATAATTAAAAACACGGTTTTGTCCTGGATATATACAAATTATATATCTTTGCCTTTTTTAAAGGAGAATAGAAAAAATAGTAAAGAAAATAATCGTATTATTTTTATTAATTTTTATACTTGTTGTTGGAAAGAATTTGGGAATAAAACTTCAAATTGTAAAAGCAGAGTGTTTACAGTTTGAGCAAATGAAAAAATTTGTGCCATTAAAATAAGCACTTAATAAAATTCAAATTTAACAGTTCTAAAAAAGTAGTGTGTTGAAATTATAAATATTTATTTGTATTTAGCATCTATGAGTCGACTCCGAAAAGGTAGTTCTTGTCATTGCGAGCCGTTTTTTGGCGAAGCAATCTTTCGATTTTAACCTAATATCAAAAGATTACTTCGCTTTGCTCGCAAAGACAGTAATAAAATTTTAGTTTTTGGAGTGGAATCATCTATATTAGAACATAAATTATAAGTCAAATTCTGTAGAAGTTTCTTCAATTTAAAATAAACAAAAATCCATTTTCCCGATTAATCAGGACAAAGGTATTTAGAAACAAACTAATAACTTAAAACTTGTAATTTGTAAAAAAAAAGATAATATTTTACTTTAAATTATTATATTTAAATGTATATATATAATATGTTTAGTTAAGGAATTGCGCATGAAATTTTTCGCACCAACAAAAATTATTTATTTTTTATTTTTATTCCTTTTTGTCGTTTTCACAAATATTTCAGGACAAAATACTACTGATACACAGCCTCAATATTTAAATAACCCAAATTATAATATAGAATTGGGTAAATATAAAAATTATATGATGAAACAAGCTGATATAGTTATGCTTGGCAATTCACTTACTCATGGAATTAATTGGAACGAATTATTAGACAGAAAATCTATTTCTGAGCAAGGCATTCCAAGTGATATCACAGAAGGTGTTGTTAATAGGATGGAATATATTTTTAAGGTAAATCCTAAAATATGTTTTGTTATGATTGGAGTAAATGACGTATTCAGTTGGATTCCGATTGAAACAATTTTTGCAAACTATAAAATTATTCTTGAAAAATTGAAAGAGAAAAATATTATTCCAGTTATACAATCAGTTTTATACGCAGGAACAACTCAACCATCTGCCGAAAATAGAAATGTTGAAATTACAAAGTTAAATGCATTATTATCAAAATATGCCAGTGAGAATAATATAGAGTTTATTAATTTAAATAGAAAAATGTCCACATCTAACTTCTTAAAACAAGAGTTAACCATTGATGGAATACACTTGAATGGCGAGGGATTTAAGTTGTGGGGACGGGAAGTAGATAAAGTTTTACGTAAATTTAGTCTTTAATAGTGAGGAAAATATGATAAAAAATAAAATTAACACACCAGCAATTATTTTTGGAATTGCGCTATTCCTTTTAGTAATAAACTCATATACACCAGAGGGTATTAAAATATTTGGACTTGAAATAAAACAAGTTGATTTTTTAAGTGACATTAGATCTGATGATTATTACAATAATGAAAGTGACGATACAGATTACAATGAAGAAGAAGATTTTGATGAGTCTGACTCAACAATTCAGAATGATTCTGTGTTTTTAGAAGGTAAACCACAGTATGAGAAAGCTAGCTTTATAAATTTAGAAATTCTATCAGATTTTTTTATTGCTGAGTATGATAAATTGGATAACTATTTAAATTTTGCACCTACGGTCAGTGGCAGTAATTTAAGTGGAAATTTATCACAGTTAAATAAATTTCTTTCTGCTTTAAAACAAGCAGATAAAAAGCAAGTACGTATTGCTCATTATGGCGATTCAACTTTGGAAGGCGATTTAATTTCATCTGATTCAAGAGATTTATTTCAGCAAAAGTTTGGTGGTAAAGGTGTTGGAATTGTTCCTATTACATCAAATGATGTTAGTTTTAGAAAAACTACTGATTTAAGTTTTTCAGATAATTGGGAAACAGCCTCTGTGTACACACGTAATAAAGACAGGTTACCAGTTGGAATGAGTGGGCACGTTTATGTTAATGGTAATAACGATTGGGTTGAAATGAAAACCAATAATCGTTATAAAACTGTTAAAGAATTCGATATTGTAAAATTATTTTATTCCAATGCTACTAACAATGCAACAGTTATTTATTCGTTAGATGGCGGAAAACCAGTTACGCAATCTCTTAAAACAGGCAATAAATTAAACGTTTTAGAAGTTGATGCAGATGGATCAAAATCAATTAAATTTACATTTCCAATAGCAAAATCAGCTTACTATTTTGGTATAAGTCTCGAAAGTAGTAAAGGTGTTTATTTAGATAACTTTGCTCTTAGAGGTAATTCTGGAGTTGACCTTAAAAAAATTGAATCTGAAGATTTGAAAGCTTTTAACAATGAATTGGATTATAAATTAGTTATTCTTGAATTTGGATTAAATATATTAAGCGGTAGAAGTACTAATTTTACTTTATACGAAAAGAATATGATTAAGGTGATTGAAACTATGAAAGAAGCAATGCCAGGAGCTAGTTTTTTATTAGTTGGAGTTCACGATAAATGTATAAAAAAAGGTTCAAAATTTGTTACAGACCCTGCAGTAATAAAATTAATTGAAACTCAAAAAAATATAGCAAAAGAAGCTGATATAGCTTTTTGGAATTTATTTGATGCGATGGGTGGAGAAAACTCAATGCCTTCGTGGGTAGATTCAAATCCACCAAGAGCTTTTAAAGATTATATCCATTTTAATGATATTGGTGCAAGAGAAGAAGCTCAAATGCTTTTCGATGAATTAATGAAAAAATATTAATAACATTTTAAGAGAGAATTATGATTGATTTTTCAACTTTACATGGGGAAACACTTTGGGAAAGATGGCAATATTTCGCACAAACAATGCCAGAAAAAGAAGCAATAATACATTGGCGTGCTGCTAATGAGCCAATTCGTTGGACATATGCTTCGCTTTTGGAAACAGCAAATAAATTCTCGCATTATTTGAAAAATATTGGTGTTAAAAAGGGAGATGTTTGTGCAATAATTATAAGACATAATCCAAATTTTTATCCACTATATCTTGGAATTGTTGGTATTGGAGCATTGCCTTCTGTGCTTGCATATCCTAATCCTCGTTTACACCCAGTAAAATTTAGACAAGGTTTAACTGGAATGGCACAACGTTCTGGGTTGGATTGGATATTTACAGAAACTGCTCTTGAAGAAATAATCCTTCCATTTGTTGAAGATAATGATACTACCGTAAACGAACTTTTTTTTCCTCTCGAATGGGATTTAGATAAGAATATTAATCAGGAAACTATTCAAGAGTTGAGTGAATTAAGAGCAGAAATTAAAAGTGATGAACCTATGCTGCTTCAGCATTCTTCGGGAACAACAGGAATTCAAAAACCAGTTGTACTTTCGCATGATGCAATTTTAAAGCATGTTAAAAATTATGGAAAATCAATTCAAATTTCTGAGGATGATAAAGTTGTAAGTTGGCTGCCTCTTTATCACGATATGGGTTTAATCGCAGCGTTTCACGTTCCTTTAGCTTCTGGTGTTACATCAATTCAGATTGATCCCTTTGAGTGGGTGCTTGCTCCAATACTAATGTTTATGGCTGCCTCAGAAGAAAAAGCAACTTTAGGATGGCTTCCAAACTTTGCATACAATTTAATGGCAGATAAACTCTCCGATGAAGAGATGGAAGATCTTTCGCTTGGAAGTTTTAGAATGATGATAAATTGCAGCGAACCTGTTAGAACTGAAAGTCACAAAAAATTCTTTGAGCGCTTTAAGCAATATGGATTTAAAGAAAATGCTCTTGGAGCAATGTATGCAATGGCTGAAACTACTTTAACCGTTACCCAGACTGTGCCTAATAAACGCGCTGCCGAAGTTTCTGTTGATAGAGAACAGCTTTCTAATGGTAAAGTTGTTATTACAGATAATGAAAGCAAATTAAGAATTTGTGTTTCTTCGGGTAAAATTATTGATGAGTGTGAAGTTAATATTGTTGACGATTACAGAAATGTTGTTGATAAATCGGGAGTTGGAGAAATTGCAGTAAAATCAGTTTCCATGTTTTCTGGTTATAGAAATTATCCAGAAAAAACAGCAGAAGTTCTTGATGAAAATGGATGGTATTATACTGGTGATATAGGTTTTATTTATAACGATGAATTATATGTTATAGGAAGAAAAAAGGACATTATTATTGTTGCTGGTAATAACATTTATCCAGAAGATGTTGAGGATATTGTAAGTAAAGTTGAAAATGTTATTCCTGGCAGAGTTATTTCTTTTGGTGAGGATGACCAAGAGCTTGGAACTGAGCAAGTTAGTGTTGTTGCAGAAACAAGTGTGGTTTCAGAAGAAGATTTGGTTTATCTCAGAATTGCAATTATTAGAGCTGGAATGGGTATTAATGTGAATATTCATAAAGTTTATCTTGTTCCTCCACGATGGTTAATTAAAAGTTCATCAGGAAAACCAAGCAGAAAAGCAAATAAAACTAGAATATTAAATAAAAATGATGAACAAGTCTGGAGTATAAAATGATTAGTGATAGATTAAAAAAAATAATTTGTGACGAGTTATATCTCGATCCTGCAACAGTAAATATAAGCGACGAAACTCAAGCACCAGAAGTTCCTGGTTGGGATTCATTGAACCATGCAAATATTATTGTAGCAATTGAAAAAGATTATGGTGTAAGATTCAAAGGTCTTGAAGTGCTGAAGTGCAATGATGTTGGAGCTTTGCAGAGATTAATTGATTCCAAAGTATCTAAATAATATTTCTATAGGAGATATATGCTCGGAATAGATTTTACTAAAATTAGTGAACTTTTAATGTTTGACCAAAGTGATCCTTTATTATTTGGGTCGTCACTTTTTTTATTCCTATTTTTTGCTCTTCTGGTTGTTAATAGCTTTTTTGCAAAATCGAATAATACTCGAATTTCAATTTTAATCCTTTTTTCACTTTATATTTATTATAAAGCTAGTGGAATATTTCTGCTTCTTTTAATTCTAAATGCTATTATCAATTTCTTTTTTGGTAAGTGCATGGGCAATTCAAAGACTCAGAGTGGAAAAAGATTATTCTTAATTTTATCCATATTATTCAATATTGGCTTGTTATTCTACTTTAAGTACACCAATTTTTTTATACAAGCATTAATTGATTTTCAGATTGGTAATTTTGAATTATTGAATATTATTCTACCGTTAGGAATTTCATTTTATACATTCAAATCTTTAAGCTATATACTTGATATATACTTAGAAACAATGGAGCCAACAGAATCGTTTCGCGACTATTTTCTTTTTGTAACCTTTTTTCCTAATATCTTATCTGGTCCAATTGATAGAGCTGTTAAGTTTTTACCACAGATCAGAAAAGAATACTTTTTGTCTGATAAAGACGTTGCAATGGGCTTATTTCTAATTATGATGGGTCTAGTTAAGAAAATAATGATAGCTGATTATATTAGTCTAAATTTTGTTGATAGAGTTTTTGATTCACCAATTAGGTTTACTGGAGTTGAAAACCTACTTGCAGTTTATGGCTATGCTTTGCAATTATATTGCGATTTTTCTGGCTACTCAGATATAGCAATTGGTGTTGGGCTGTTACTTGGATTTAAATTAATGGAAAACTTTAATTATCCGTTTAAAGCAAAAAGCATTTCTGATTTTTGGAAAAGATGGCACATTTCACTTTCTAGTTGGTTATTGGATTATGTATTCCGTCCGTTACAAATTGGATTAAGAGATTGGAGAAAAGCTGGAAATATTACAGCTTTGGTTATAACATTTGTTTTAGTTGGGTTCTGGCACGGTGCAAGTTGGGCTTTTCTTTTTTGGGGATTATTGCACGGAATTTATATGGCAATTGGTCTTTTAGTTCAAGGACCAAAGAGAAAATTCTACTTGAAGCATAAGTTAAATAATTCAAAAATCCTTGGAGCTATTCAAATATTTGTTACTTTTAACTTAGTGGCTTTTTCGTTTATATTTTTTAGAGCAAGTGATTTTTCTTCAGCGCTTGATGTTGTAAAGCAAATAGTGTTTTTCTTTAAACCAAGTGTATTTATTCAATTTATTAATAGTTTTACTCCGACATTTATTTTAATCTTTATAGGATTTCTTTTCCATTTTTTACCAAGTTCCTTAGGAGATTGGACAGTAAATTTGTTATCCAAAATGAATGTTTTTGTTCAAGCAATAATATTAACAATAATTATTTGGTTGGTTACTCAAGCACAATATGCCGACTTACAACCATTTATTTACTTTCAGTTTTAACAATGATTAAAAGAAAAAAAACATATTTATCATTTATTTTCTTTTTTGCATTTTTTGCATGCAATAATATGTATTCTCAAGATGTAGCAAGAAGTGCTGAACTAAAAGCATCTGCAATTACACAAATGAACGCAAAAAAATATGGCGAAGCAATTGATTTACTAAATAAATATATTTCTTCTACTCCAAGGGATACAGAAGGATACACACTTAGAGGGCTTTGTTATGAGAATATTGAGCAATATCAAAATGCCGTTCTCGATTTAAGACGAGCATTAAAATTGGATACACAAAATACTACTGCGCGAGCTGCTCTTGCTCGCACCGAAACAGTTTGGCATCAACAATTAAGAAAAAAAATATTAGGTCATGAAAGAGAAATTGCAATTGACCCCGCTAATCCAGTGAACTATTTGCAAATTGGAATATCCTATCGATGGCTTGAAGAATGGCAAAATGCTGAGGATTGGTATGATAAATATCTCGCTCGCGACGATAATGCATCCCCAGATGAAATAATTAGATATACTGAAATTCTTGCTAAAAATAATCATATTCAAAAAGGTGAAATAATCCTTAAAAAATATGTTGACAGATATCCAGAAGATTGGCGTTTATGGAGCAAATATGGATATTTTTCACTTTGGCTTGCCAAATATAAACAAGCGCAAAATGCTTTTGAAAAAGCTTTAGGATTTAAACCATTCTTTAAAGAAGCACAGGATGGATTGGATATAGTTACTCAAAAAGCATATGTTACGCAAAATGATCCAAGATCTTTTGAAAAAGAATTTCCAATTGACAGATATTACAGGCTTCTAAGAAAAGAACCTAAAAATGATGATATTAGATTTAAACTTGTTGATGAATTAATTAAAGCTAACAGAATTGAAGAAGCATATCAGCAGTTGGAAATATTGGGAACAAATCATTCTGACGAACCTATCTATATGGAAAAATGGGATTACATTGTTGAATATCGTCAAAAAATTTATAACGATGAAATTGAAATATTAAAAGAAGCTATTGAGAAAAACCCTACTGATAGAAATTCTGTATTAAAATTAGCAGAATATTACCGTTTACTTGAAGAATATGATGAAGCCATAACTTTACTCGAAAATTATATGCAATTAGTTCCTGATGAGAAAGATCCCAAATTAAAATTTGAATATGCACATACTCTTGCTTGGAATAGATATTTTGATGATGCTAATGTTGTGCTAGATGAATTACTCAAAGAATATCCTGATAATTTGGATTACAAATTATTTCGTGCTCAAATTGCTATTTGGACAGAAACAGATATTGAATTAGCTGATAAATATATTAAAGAAGTTGTTATTAAAAGACCTGATAATATTGATGTTCTAATAGCGCAAGCAACTTTATTAATAATGTCGGATGATTTTGAAGAAGCGCAAACTATTATTGATAAAGCAAAAGAAATAGATCCCGAAAGTAATGAGGTTATTACAATTCAATCCCGTCTCGAATTTCAAATAATTAGAGCGGAGGAAAGAAAAATTTATGAAATTCTTGAAGAAGGACAACGAGTTCTAAAAGATAAAGGTTGCGAAGAAGCAATTCCGTACTATGAAGAATATCTTCAGAAAGCAAAGCCTAATAATATTGTTAAAAGAGAGTATGGCGATGTGCTTTTTTGTGCAAAACATTTTGAAGATGCTCTTACAGTTTATAATGAAATTTTAGAAGATGGTTATGATTATTTAACTGCCCTTGAAAGAGCAAAGCTTTATTATGAGAAAGATGATTCTCTTAAAGCGCTTGAATCCTTTAAGGATTTAGTAAAAGAGGAACCAAAGGAATATCAACCAATGCTTTTCCTAGGAGATTCTTATAGCAAAATTGGCGAAAATGATTCTGCTCTTGCTGTATACGATTCACTGCTTACTTGGGATTTAGACTCAATGCAAATCTTTCTTGTTGAACAAAGAATTGGATGGATTCCTCCATCTGGTTTAAAAGGAATATTAACCTCATTTCCTTCTAATGTTGGTATTTCTCCGCAAGGACAATTTTATTTTGATAATTTTAGCTACCAATTATCAAAGATTGGTGGGAAGGTAGATCTTGGGGTATTTAAATACTTAAATATTGGTGTTTCATTTTATAGAACTAACACTTCGGCAAATTGGGAAAGTCTTGACTCAGCAAAAGTTCATTATGTCGATTCTGTTTCGACAAATGGATTTACAGGAAAACGAATATTTACTTCTTTTAAAGGAAATATTACAGTTCCATTTTCACAGAATTTGATACTTTCTGTTGGTCTTGGCATTGTAAATACTGATGGTTTTTTAAACCAAGATGAAACGGAAGTGTTTTTGACATACGATAATCAAAAAGACTTTGGAGCTGCAATCATTTACTTTAAAAGCGATGCAAATTTGATTTTGTATTCACCTTTTTTAATAGATTATGAAACACCACTGCATACTAGAATGACAGCATCACTATTGAAAGTCAAAGGTCATTATAATCATAGCTCCAATTTTTTAGTTTCATCAAATTTTGATTACGTAAATATTTCAGATGGAAATGCTGGAAATATTTTTGAACTTCGTCTTGGATACCAATTTGATGAACCTTTTTCTGCTGGATATGAATATTCCTATCAGAATTTTAGATGGAAGGATGATTATATTGGAGGAATTTATTACTCTCCACAAAATTATGATACACACGCTTTTTGGGGTGACTTCTACTTAGAGAAAAAGGAAAAAACTAAAGCTAAAATAGGTGGAAAAATTGGTTATTCACAACAAACCAGTCAACTTATTTTAGAAGCTCACTTGAACACTAAGTTTAAACCACTACCAAACTTAATAATAGAAAGCGATTTATCTTTAGGACAAAGCTCTCAATTCTACTTTACCTATCGTTATTTTTCGTTTAATCTAGCGGTTTCATGGAGTTTTTGGTAAAAAATAATTTAAGTGATTAAGCAATTTCTTTATCTATTAAAAGAAAATTATAAATTTTACTTTTATCTAAAATTATTATAATCAAATGAAGTAAACCTAAACTTAGTTAATAATATTTTGGAAATAGGAATATTTAATGTGAAAGAAAATTTAAGCAACATTTCTAATTAAATATATTGTATAAATAAGATAAGTTACAAGTAAAACTAATGCTTCCCATCTATCAAGTTTCTTCTTACCACCAGTGAACATGGCAATAAATAAAAATATTGTTCCAAGTGCCAAAACATAAATGTCGCCATTAAATGTAGGATTGTAATTAATTGGTCTAATAAAAGCACTAACCGAAAGAATTAATGATATGTTGAAAATATTTGAACCTATTATGTTCCCAATGGCAATATCATTGTTCTTTTTTAATGCTGCAACAACAGATGTAACTAATTCTGGCAATGATGTTCCCATGGCTACAATTGTTAGTCCAATGGTTTTTTCGCTAATACCAAGAAAGGTTGCAACAATAATTGAGCTTGAAACAACAAGATTTCCACCAATAACCAAGCCAGCAATGCCAATAAATATTAAACTCCAAATTTTAAGATTTGTGAAATTATTTTGAGGAACTTCAAAATTTAAAGATTCCATTTTTAATTGCTTGTACACATATAATAGAAAAAGAGTAAAAAAAGCGAATAGAACAAATCCATCCAACCTAGAAAGAGTTAAATCTACTTGGATTAAAAATGAATTGCATAGAATGTATAATACAACAATTGCTATAAATGAAATTGGAATTTCTTTCCAAACTGTGCTAGATTGTACTGCAATGGGCGAAATTAATCCTACAATTCCCAGTATTGCAAATAGATTAAAAATATTACTTCCAATTATATTTCCAAAAACAATGTCTGAATGTCCCTCAAAAGAGGCAATAGAATTAACCACTAATTCTGGGGCAGATGTACCAAAAGCCACAATTGTTAATCCAATAGCCAAATTGGAAATATTATGCTTTCGTGCCAAAGCAGAGGCCCCATCAACCATCCAATTAGCACCCTGAATTAGTAATATAAAGCCTAGTAAAATTAGCAAAAATTGAATTATCATATACGCATCATGTTAAAAAATATTAATAAATTAATTAGATTGTGAGAAGTCTCTTGAAATACCAATTACTTAAACAGCTTTTTATAATTGGATAGATTCAATTTTTTAATTTTTACATAAACCAATTTCAACCGCCCTTTTGGGCTTTCACGTTCTTCAATTTCGAATTTTTTAATTGATTTAATTAGCGGTGTTAATTTTGGAAAACCATAGTTTCGAGCATCAAAATTTGGCTGTTTTTTCTGTATAAGACTACCAACATCTCCAAGAAAAGCCCAGCCATCATCATCTGCTACGTCAGAAATGGTGGAAGAAATTAATTTAATAACTGCAGGTGTAATTTTGTCTATATTTTTCCCAATTGCTTTATTTTCAATTAGTTCTGATTCATTTTCTTCAACTTGGTTTTTTAAAATTTCGATATAAATGAATTTGTCGCAAGCAACAATAAAAGGATTGGGTGTTTTCTTTTCACCTATTCCATAAACCTTCATTCCAGCTTCACGAAGTCGAGTAGCTAAGCGAGTAAAATCACTATCACTTGAGGCTATACAAAATCCAGAAACTTTTTCAGAATATAAAATATCCATCGCGTCTATTATCATGGCTGAATCAGTGGCATTTTTCCCTGTTGTATATGAATATTGTTGAATAGGTGTAATTGCATTTTCAAGAAGAATATTTTTCCATTTTGAAAGCTGTGGCTTTGTCCAATCTCCATAAATTCTTTTAATTGTTGGATTACCATATTTAGCTATTTCTTCAATCATTTCTTTAATATAAGCAGAGGGAATATTATCACCATCAATTAATACGGCTAAATTTACATCCATTATAAACCTCTATTTAATTGCGTTAAAAAATTGTCTTTTATCTTTTTTATCATTCTTTTATATGCGTCACTATTTTTTGTTTTGCTAAATTATGATAAATGTTATTAATAAGTCTATTGACTAAATTTAGCTAGAAAAACATGAGAAAACAAGGCATCTCAAAGCATTTGAAGGAGGATTTTAATTTTTGGGAAATTCCCACGTAAAATTTATTTGCGGAATTAGATTTAAGAATGTAGAGGAAATAAATCATGATTTGCCTCAATTAATTTAAAACGAAAAAGCCCCGAAAAAAATCGAGGCTTTTTTGGCTCCGCGAGCAAGACTCGAACTTGCATCCCGATAGCTATCGGGATAACAGCCGAAAGTTAAATCTGGATTTCGTGATTGATAACTTTTCTAATCATAATTTTACT
>Ga0180007_10001950_pt1 | contig 25789 bp, 24 predicted proteins | sample MM_PC_MetaG_FD_121122 | JGI IMG/M metagenome (GOLD analysis project Ga0180007, IMG submission 121122) | Groundwater microbial communities from the Aspo Hard Rock Laboratory (HRL) deep subsurface site, Sweden - MM_PC_MetaG | ecosystem: Environmental > Aquatic > Deep subsurface > Groundwater... | reverse complement strand
TTGTCTTCTATAGAATTTACAGAGTTCAATACCAGTAATTTTAGCAATAGCGTATGCCTCATTTGTAGGTTCTAGGGAGTTAGTTAGCAAATATTCTTCTTTAATTGGTTGAGGTGCAAATTTTGGATATATACATGAACTTCCTAAAAATAATAGTTTCTTGACATTATATTTGTATGCCGCATGGATAATATTTGCTTCAATCATTAAGTTATCATAGATGAACTCTGCAGGGTATATGCTATTGGCGTATATCCCACCAACTTTGGCTGCAGCTAAAAAAACATAGTCAAGGTTTTCTTGTTTGAAAAACTCTTCAACAGCTGATTGTCTAGTTAAATCAAGTTCTTGCAAATCTCTTGTAACAATATTATGATATCCCTTACTATTAAGATTTCTAATGATTGCAGAACCAACCATTCCATTGTGCCCAGCTATGTATATTTTCGCATTTGTTTTCATCAAATCGCTCCTTAATCGAATTCTTTACGAATTCTAGTTTCTCTTTCAACAAGTTTCATATCACTTTTAATCATGATTTTAACTAGTTCTTCAAAACTTGTCTGTGTTGGATTCCAACCAAGAACAGTTCTAGCTTTTGTAGGATCACCTAATAATAGTTCTACTTCTGAAGGTCTAAAGTATTTAGGATCTACTTCAACCAATATTCTGTTAGTTTCTTTATCAATACCTTTTTCATCAACGCCTTCACCTTGCCATTCTAATTCAATTCCAGCTTCCTTAAAAGCAAGAGTAGTAAATTCACGAACGGTGTGCATTTCTCCAGTTGCAATAACAAAATCTTCAGGTATATCATGTTGTAACATTAGCCACATACATTCAACATAGTCTTTTGCATAGCCCCAGTCACGTTTAGCATTCATATTACCGAGGTAAAGTTTTTCTTGGGTTCCTTTTTTGATTCTAGCTGCAGCTAATGTGATCTTGCGTGTAACAAATGTCTCCCCACGTCTTTCAGACTCATGATTAAACAAAATACCATTTACTGCAAACATATTATATGCTTCTCTATAATTCTTTGTAATCCAATAAGCATATAATTTAGCTACACCATATGGACTTCTTGGATAGAATGGAGTTGTTTCTGTTTGAGGTATTTCCTGAACTTTACCAAACAATTCAGAAGTTGATGCTTGATATATCTTTGTTTTCTTCTCATATCCTAAAAACCTAACAGCTTCAAGCAAACGCAAAGTTCCAACTCCATCCGTGTCAGCAGTATATTCAGGCACTTCAAAAGAAACTTTCACATGGGACATAGCAGCTAAATTATAAATTTCATCTGGTTTTATTTCTCGAATCAATCGTATTAAGTTTGTAGAATCAGTCATGTCACCATAATGTAATTCAACTTTATGATGAGTATGCATATCTTTTAAAAGTTCGTCAATGTACAGATGTTCTATTCTACCAGTATTGAAGGATGAACTTCTTCTGATAATACCATGCACTTCGTACCCTTTTTGTAGTAAAAACTCTGCAAGAAATGAACCATCTTGACCAGTAATTCCAGTTATAAGTGCTTTTTTCATAATTTTTCTTATATACTCAGTATGTAATACTTGATAGATACTGAATATAACTTCCCTTCTTTCATATATTATTTTTCTAATAACTACTGTGAATTTATTTCATAATCTTATAGCTTAGATTATTAAAGGAGATTATTACCACAGTTCTTGTTTTTATCTATCAATAAGTTTGTTAGCGCTTGGTACTTGATCACAAGAATATAGAAAACGGGAAACTAGTGACTTACTAACAGTACACAAAAACATTAGAAGGTGGAGATATGTACCATATTGATATTGATATTTCTAAATTCAAACACAACTGCTTCAACTGCATATTTTCCTCGCAAGTAGTAAGATTACATGTAGAAATGACAGCTTTTAATTTATTGATTTAATACTATATATGACTTTCTATCCATTGTTGTGTGGTAATCACTAGAACCCAAATGTAAAATAAGAATATTGCATAATATTTTTTATATCATTTTCATTCTTAACTTGGTTTGTTAAATCTTGCACTTTCAATTTCAGATGAATTTAATTTTAGCTTCTAATTTACATATAAATATATTCTTCATCTAGTTTGAAATATTCTAATTCTGTCCAACTTAGTATAGCCTATCCAGACTTTTTCTGAAGAGCAAATTAGTTAAACTATAAGTTAGTTATCCGTGAAGTTATATTACAAAGTGCTAATTAAAGTTTTTAGTTTTGATATTATTTTGCTTGCATTTATTGGTAGGTTTGTAAGTCAATGTATTCGATTAAACTCATAAGTTGTGAATCTCGTTTTGAATTAATTACTTCTTTTTTTCGAACTGGCCAAACAATGCCTATATCAGGGTCGTCAAAGCGAATACCAGTATCTGAATCCTTATCATATGCACCATCACACTGGTATAATACAATAGTATCATCTATTAAAGAAGCAAAGCCATGTGCAAAACCTTTTGGAATTAGTAATGCTTTCTTATTTTCAGCACTTAATTCAAATCCTCTCCACTCTTTAAACGTTGGACTATTTTTCCTCAAATCAACAATAACATCATATATCTTGCCATATGGCACACATATTAATTTAGATTGTGAATTTTTCATTTGAAAATGTAGTCCTCTAATCACATTTTTAGCAGATATTGAGAGAAAAGATTCGTTAAGAAGAAATTTGATACCTGCTTCATTGAATATTTCTTTCTCAAAAATTTTAGTAAATCCACCACGCAAGTCACTAGAAGAAAAGCAAGTAATTAAGTATGCGCCTTTTAAATCTAATGATTCAAACTTAAATCCCGACATTACATATTCTCCTTTATCCACTTAGCAGTATTAACAATACCTTCTGTAAAACTAACTTTTGGCACAACTCCAGTGTCATTTTTTAGTGCTTCAATATCTATTTCATTATAATTTGCTGGAGTGCCACTGATGTTAATCTCACCTAATCTTAATTCTAAATTTGGATTTACTGTGTCCCTCATAGCCACAAGAAACTCTTTCAGTGGTCGTGGATTCAAACTGCCAATGTAATATGTTCTATTTGCTATACCTTTTTCTCCAAGTGCAATAAAAGACCTCACTGCATCAGTTATATATATGAAATCATATATTTGGTTTCCCAATGAAAAAGCACAGTGCTCCCCAGATAACATTTTTCGTATGCTCGTATTTATCAATCTTGGACTATATTCTCCTGGACCATAAATATTTGAAATTAATGCTCTAATGAATTTGATCCCCATAGACCCAGCTATTGTGCGTGCCATATAATCTGCAGCAATTTTAGCACTCGAATATAGTGAATTAATGTTTGGCACTAAACTGCTTTCCATAAAGGTAGTAATCTCATTCTCCATTATACTTGCAGCAAAAACAAATCGTTTACAATTTAAAGCGGAACATGCTAGAACCGTTTGACATGTATATTTAATATTATTAACTTGAACATCCCAGTTTCCACGTAATTGGCCAGAACTACCAACCCAAGCAAAGTGATATAACACATCAATATCGCGATCAATTATTAGTTCATGTAGCTTATAGAAATCACTCATATCACAATATATGATTTTCAAATTGGGAAGATTACAAATCTCACTTATGTTTTCTTGCTTATTTCTAACAATGGCAATAACGTTAATCCCTCTTGAAGACAGTTCTTTGCAAAGAGCAGTTCCAAGAAACCCATTAGAACCAGTGACAATAACTTTTTTCATAAGTTTGTCGCCTCTATAATCACTTTTGCCATATAAGTAATCATCTCATCTGTCATTTCTGGATAAACACCCACCCAAAAGGTATTGTTCATGATGAAGTCTGTATTTTGAAGCCTATCAACGACACGATATTCATCTGTTCCTCGAATTTGATCAAAACAAGGATGTTTGATTAAATTTCCACTGAAGAGCAAACGAGTCTGAATATTTTTCGACTCAATATATTGCGTTATTTGATTTCGATTCAATCCACTTTCTGGTTTTATAGAAATCAGAAATCCAAACCAAGATGGACTACTGTTTGGAGCAGTTTCTGGAAGAATAAGTCTTTCTTGTGAATATTCGAGTACTTCTTTAAGAAGATCCCAGTTATGACGGCGACGTTTTATAAATGATGGTAGCTTCTTCAGTTGCTCACAGCCGATAGCAGCTTGCATATCAGTTGCTTTTAGATTATACCCGAAATGGCTGTATACATATTTGTGATCGTATCCTTGCGGAAGTTCTCCATACTGATTAGCAAAGCGATGTCCACATAAATTATCATGTCCAGAAGGACATATACAGTCTCTTCCCCAATCACGATATGATTGAATAAGTTTGCTTAGTATGACATTATTGGTATATACGCAACCTCCTTCACCCATTGTCATATGATGAGGTGGATAGAAGCTTGATGTTCCAATATCTCCCCATGTACCTGTAAATCTTGTTTCACCGTTTATTGTGTATTTTGTCCCAAGAGCATCGCAGTTATCTTCAATTAGCCACAAATTGTGTTTATTACAAAAACTCTTTACAGAAGCAAGATCAAAAGGATTACCCAGTGTATGTGCAATCATGACAGCTTTTGTTTTCTCACTTAATGCTGATTCTAGTTTAGTCACATCAATGTTGTATTGTGGAATGGTAACATCAACGAAAACAGGAACAGCTCCATACTGTAATATAGGAGTCACAGTCGTTGGGAAAGCACAAGCAACTGTGATGATTTCATCGCCCTTTTTAATCTGGCGATTTCCTAGTTCAGGTGCAGTCAATGCTGAAAATGCAATAAGATTTGCTGATGAACCACTATTTACGAGATGTACATACTTTACGTTTAACCACTCTGCAAATTTCTTTTCGAATTCATTTGCAAAACGACCGCTCGTCAGCCAGAAATCAAGTGTTGCATCTGTTAACGAACACATTTCCTTTTCATCAAAAACACGAGATGCATACGAAATGCGATCGCCAGGTTTGAAAGGTTCTCTTTTTTCTTTGAAAGCGTGATAATACTCTGTTATAAAGCCTTTAATCTGCTCACGAGCTTCCACTTCATTTTTCCAATTTGCCACTATGCATTACCTCCAGAAATTCCTTTATTTGCTTATCCATACAATGTCTAATATTTTCATTTGATTTCCAACACTTACTCCATTCTACGACTTTTTCAATTGCTGTATCTAAATTCCAATGTGGTTCCCATCCAAAAGTTGTCTTAAGTTTAGAACAATCTAATTTTAAGAAGTTTGCTTCATGAGGACCATTATTAGATTGATTAACCCACCTAGTTCCTTCCCCCCAATGCCTTACAAATAAATCAACCAATGCTCCTGTTTGGAAGCAATCAGCGTCATCTGGTCCAATATTATACCAACCGGCGTATGAATTATCTTCATATTGCTTGGCAGCAATCATCAAATAAGCATATAATGATTCCAATACATGCTGATATGGACGTGTTGAGAATTGATTACGAACCACAATATCTTCATGTTTCATCATGGCTCTTACGCAGTCTGGAATAATACGATCATTGGCGAAATCGCCTCCGCCGATAACATTACCCGCACGAGCTGTAGAAATTGGGATACTTATTTCCCCCATTTTATTGGTAAAGAAACTACGTTGATAACTGTGAGTTACAAGTTCGGAACAAGACTTAGAATTAGAATAAGGGTCATATCCATCAAGTTCTTCGTTCTCGCGATATCCCCAAGGCCATTCTTTATTGAGATAAACCTTGTCCGTAGTTACATTTAGAAATGATTTAACACAATTATTATTACGAATACATTCAAGGATGTTAACCGTACCCATAATATTCGTCTCATATGTGTATGCAGGATTTATGTAACTATCTCGCACAATTGGTTGTGCAGCTAAATGTATAACAATTTCAGGTTGTGCACTGTCAAATGTAGATTTTAATCTGTCATAGTCACGGATATCACCAATCACAGAATGAATATCATCGGAAATATTAGCAATTTCAAATAATGATGGATTTGTTGGCGGTTCTAAAGCATATCCTGTTACGATTGCCCCTTCATTTGCAAGAATCTTGCAAAGCCAAGATCCCTTAAAACCGGTATGACCAGTTACAAACACTTTTTTTCCCTTATAAAATGATAAGTTAAAGCCCATTATTCTTCCCACCCTTTCCAAGGTGCTTGTCCAGATGCCCATAGTTCTTCAAGTTGCAACTTCTCTCTTAAGGTATCCATACACTGCCAATAACCTCTGTGAGTAAATGCCTTCAGTTGTCCTTCATGGACGAGTCGGTTTAATGGACCTTTTTCAAAGACAGTGGTATCTCCTTCAATATAGTCGAAAATTATCGGTTCAAATACAAAGAAACCGATATTTATTAAATTACCGTCCAAATCAAACTTTTCTCGGAAAGCATTAACTGTCCCATCTTTCCTAATATCTAGTACGCCTTTGTTTTGACCAAAATTATAAACAGAGACAGTTCCAAATCTACCATGCAATTTATGATATTTTACAAGTTCAGTGATGTTAACATCACCAACTGCATCCCCGTAGTTAAGCATAAAAGTTTCATTTCCAATATACTCCTTAATTCTTTTTACACGTCCTCCTGTTTGCGTATTTAATCCAGTATCAATAACAGTTACTTTCCAAGGTTCAGCATGTTTTGTATGCACAATCATTTCGTTGCTTTTTGAAAAGTCGAAAGTGATATCTGACGTATGCAAAAAATAATCCGAGAACCACTCTTTTATAACATGTTGCTTATATCCAGCACAAATAATAAAATCATTAAACCCATGTTGAGAATAGATCTTCATTAAATGCCACAGAATTGGCATTTCTCCAATTTCAATCATCGGTTTAGGTTTAAATACAGATTCCTCCGAAATACGAGTTCCAAAACCACCTGCTAATATAACAACTTTCATAGAATACAACACCTCACTCACAATTTTTTCATAACTCAATTAAGTTATCAATAATATCCTAAATTAAAAACATGTAGATAATTAAATTTTTCTGTTAAGCACATTAGTCCAACAGTTCCACTCGTCATAGATGTGACAAGACCATTGCATTCTCGTAACAACAGCATTGAAATTAAATAATCCATTCCTTGATAATATTTATCATCTTCTCTGTTGGTCGAATAAATTGTCACAAAGTCTTTTTTATCATATTCATAATTGACATATTCCCTATTTAACATTAAAAGCGTATCTTTAAAATATTTTTTAAACTCGTTTATAATATTTGAGTCTTCTGTTGCTAGATATACTGCATCAAATCCTTCATTGCTAATTGCATCAATAACTTTTTTTATAACCATATCTACGCTCGGTTGAATAGGATGGTTCTTTGGTTTTATCGCAACATAGTCTGTCCCGCGGCATGATACACCTAATACTTTTTTTCCATTAAATATCAATTTTTCGTGTTCAAGTCTTTCAATGACTTTTACATTAAGTGTAACATACTTTTTACAAATGCTGCGCCAATAATCAAGCTCTCCATTAACATTATGGAAAAAATTAATATTATCTCTTGGAAAAGAATATGTTGGCGTTTTTCTTCCCATAATTACATTTTTACTTGCTAATGCTTCATCGAGAGAATATTCATTTGGTTGATTGAAAAAATAATCCCATGAATTTTTCTTTGAAATTTCTTCAGTTAGAAGATATGTGTTGGCATAGTTTTTCATGTCAACTACTGGTATCCATCCACGAGCATCAGCATATGCAATTCCACCTAAAGCGGTAATGAAGTATGAAAAGAGTCCAACTTTGGAATCTCCACGTCTAATGATATACATTGTCTTTGTTTTGTTTTTTGAAGAAAATGAGATTTTCCTATAGTCGATTTTCCAAGATGCATTTATAATTTTGGGTATACAATGAAAAAGATCAACTTTTAATACCATCTTTTTTGCATTTTTACAGATTGTACGTGCACTTATCATAAAATATAGGTCCTTTCCAAATTATATTGCTGGGATTAGCAATTCTTTGCCTAATTTACTCAGATGTCTTCTTTTTTATTTTTCTAACTTGTGAAATAAAAGTATTCAATTCTTGCGAAATTAGTTTTTCTTTAAGTAATATTAAAATTCCATAAAACATAATAAAATATGCTATAGCAGTAAACATTAATTGCCAAAAAACATTTATCTCGGGCAATAATTTCAAAATTTCAATATTTACCAAAACTCCTATGACTAGAGCTAAACCAAATTTGTAAAACTTGATATTTTTCAATAAATATCTTCTATACTCCTTTACTCCATTACTCATCCAAAATACATTCCAAACTTCTGTAATTACAGTCGCCAAAGCTGCACCTGTCGCTCCCATCAAAGGAATCAAAATAATATTAAAAAATATATTTATAAACAATCCAATAAAAACACTTTGAGAATATCTTTTGTATAATCCCATTGGAATAAGTATTTGATTTCCAAACAGGTTGGATAATATTGCAGGAATTATGCAAAGCATTAATACTTTCAAAACATTTTCTGCCAAAGCAAATGATTCTCCGCAAACCAAATATATAACATTTTCAGCATTAATGAACACATATATAGCTAGTGGCAATGCAGTTACTAGTGAAATTCTTAAAGAAGTTGCAACAAATATTTTTGCTTTTTCGAGGTTTTTTTGTTGGATATAGCTAGTCATCCTAGGTATCAATACAGGTGTTACAATCAAGGCAACCGAAAAAACAATATTTCTTATTTTTGATGCTGCACTATATAATCCTACTTCAGTTTCTGTACTAATAAATCCTAGCATTGATATGTCAAAGTGCGCATAAATCGTGATAATAATCGAAGCACTAAACAAGGTTAATATAGGCTTAATGTGTTTTTTTAAATCATATTTCGCATACTTTTTAAATGAAATAAACTTTTTAATACCTAAAAAATTTAATAAGTATCCAGCAGAAGTTGTGAAAACTGCAACAAATGCATACCATGGATAATCATTCAAATTTTTGATTAAAAGAAAGGTCAATACTAACGCAATACATTTTACTATTAGCGAACGAATCGTTATATACGTATATTCCTCAAGCCCTTTATAAACCCATTCCAATCCAATTGTATTTAAAAGAATAGATGAACTCATTATAATAACTAAATTGGTGTATTCTGTGAATTTGGGGACAATCAGTAATGTAGCAAATAAGAATAAATAGGCAAAAAATGTCGAGATTAAGTTTATTGACAAGAGCTCTTGAACAGTTTGAGCTAATTTCTCTTTATTGCCTCGATTTTTAGCAATCTGTATCAATCCATATGCAGGTATACCTAATATCGCTATATAAGAAAAATATGATAACAACGCTTCAACAAACGCAACTTTGCCAATCCCAATAGGAGTCAATACTCTTGCAACATAACTAAAAGTAATAAGAGGGAAAACAAAATTTGAAGCAGTCAATATAGCACTCATTAGAATATTTTTTTTGATGGATTTTGGTTCTTTCATTAGTTATTAACTCCTTGTCTTCCGCAATTGTCCATTTAAATCTCATAGGTGGTAATTTGCAAGCTAGCATATTTACCTTTTTATCACATCCGATCCAAATAATAATCGACATAATTTTATTGAAGCTGTATATAATATATTAATTTGAAAATAATTATTATTGAATTCTTTTTTGTCTGTATTTTTTAAAAAATATATAATTTCCCTTGATTTGGACCATCAATTATTATTATAATTTTATTTAAAAATATTTAATATTTTTTTCTTTATTATTGGTAAAGAAAATAGTACTATTTTCTTTACGGAAAAAAGTATAGTCAAAATATAGTTTGCTCCATATGAAATAGAAATTTTAAAATCTTCTGGAATGGCGTGTCTAAGAAAATTTTTTGTGCTCTCACCACCTTGATAAAAAACTACTAATTCCGTATCAATATATTGAAATACAGCGTTTTTTGAATACATTCTTGCTAATAGTTCTCTATCCATTGCACACCTATAAGCCATGTTATATAAACCAAATTTCTGATATGCTCTTTTGGCAATGAACATTCCAGGATGATTTAATATCATAGATTTTTTTAAGAGTAAACTATAATCAAGGCTTGGCTTACAAATATATTGCATTTTATCTATCTTATGAACAATTATATTCCCATGAATAATATCCGCATCTGGTTTTGCGAGTTCAGTTATCATTTTTACAGTATTTGGAAGCAATTCATCATCAGAGTTTAAAAGGCATATTAAATCTCCCGTTGCTAACCTAATTGCTTTATTAAATGCATCACTTATGCCGTTATCTTTTTCACTAGTCCACTTTGTAATGTATTTATCATATTTTTTGATAATACTAACAGTTCCATCCGTAGACGCTCCGTCAATTACAAGATATTCAATATTATCAACATTCTGGTTAATAACGCTTAAAATGGTTCTTTCTAATGTAATGGCACTATTAAAGCAAATTGTTATAATAGAAACTTTCATAATTTATATTCTCCTTGTTGACTGACTCTTAAAATCAAGCATTACTATAATGAATACTATATCTACAAATAAGTGATTATCATTCGTTTTGAAATAGAACTCATTCTGTTTCTATTTTACTAATCCATAAAAGGACAGATTTCACTAATAGACAATTACACTAGTATTGTTTTAAATAGCGATGTAATGCGTCTTGCCATTGTGGCAATGGTAAAAAATTGTTTTTTATGAGTTTATATTTGTCAAGCCTACTATTAAGCGGTCTTATTGCTTTAGAAAACCCATATTCATTCGTTGTGACAGGAATTACTTTTGAAGAATATCCTGCTTGATAAAATATTTCTGTTGCAAACTCAGCCCATGATATATAGTCACCCTCGTTGGTAGCATGATAATAACCGTATCTTTCGGTCTCAATCATATCTATGAGTAACCGTGCTAAGTCATATGTATATGTCGGAGTCCCAATTTGGTCATTAACAACGCGAATAGTGTCATGTGTCTTACCAATATCAAGCATCGTTTTTACAAAATTCTTACCCTTCAAGCCGAATACCCATGCTATGCGTACAATAAAATATTTCTTTAGTGTATTTGCAACTGCTAGCTCACCTTCTAATTTCGTTTGTCCATAAACATTGAGTGGAGCATAATTTTTGCAGTCTGGTTTCCATGGGTCAGTGCCCTGGCCATTGAAGACGTAATCAGTACTAATGTAAACCATTTTACAATCTAGTTTTTTGCAAACAGCACTAATATTCTGCGTTCCACCAGAATTAATTGCACGAACTTTCGGAATATTTTCTTCATCTTCCGCTGCGTCTACAGCTGTCCAGGCTGCACAATGGATAACAGCATCTGGATTGATCTCAGAGATTACTTTGTCAACTGCAACTGGATTGGTGATGTCAAGCCATACATATAAGCATGTCGTGTCTATGTTTTCAATAATATCGCTTCCTATACAATCGTGACCACGTTTAGTAAGTTCGTTAATAACGTCATACCCTAGTTGACCGTTGACACCCGTTACAAATACCTTCATTTTGATCCTCCTTAACGATTGGCGTACATATTTTCATAATAATTCTTATACTCACCTGAGATGATAGTTTCCCACCATTCTTTGTGAGTCAGATACCAATCAATAGTCTTTCCAATGCCTTCGGCAAACTTAGTCTCAGGTAACCAGCCGAGCTCGTTGTGAATCTTTGTCGGATCGATAGCATAACGCATATCGTGTCCCTTACGATCAGCAACATATATTATAAGGCTTTCTGGTTTACCAAGCTTTTGACAAATCAACTTGACAATGTCGATATTTCTCATCTCATTGTGTCCACCCACATTGTAGATCTCACCAACTTTTCCCTTATGGATAATCAAATCAATAGCTTTGCAGTGATCCTCAACATACAACCAGTCGCGGACATTCTCACCCCTTCCATAAACAGGCAGTGGCTTATCATTCAGAGCATTTACAATCATTAAAGGTATTAACTTTTCAGGAAAGTGATATGGACCATAATTGTTTGAGCAACGGCTGATAGATACTGGTAAGTTAAAGGTGCGGTAATATGCAAGTACAAGCAAATCTGCACTTGCCTTGGATGCGCTGTATGGACTACTAGTCTGTATTGGAGTGGTCTCAATAAAAAACTGATCTGGTCGATCAAGTGGTAAATCACCATAAACTTCATCAGTCGATACCTGGTGGTATCGCTTTATGCCATACTTGCGGCAGGCATCCATTATTACTTGCGTACCAAGAATATTCGTTTGAAGAAAGACTGCTGGATTTTCAATAGAGCGATCAACGTGGCTTTCAGCAGCAAAATTGACCACAATATCAGGACGTTCATCCTGAAAAATCTGATAAATTCCTTCTTTGTCGCAGATATTTGTCTTGTAGAAACGGAAAAACGGATTCTTAAATGCGTTTTCAAGAGTCGACAGATTACCAGCATATGTCAAGCTATCGACACAGACAATTCGATAATCTGGATATCTTTTTAACATATAATAAATGAAATTCGAACCTATAAATCCAGCTCCCCCAGTTACGATAATAGTCATAGTAAGTCTCCTTTAAACGATATTTTTAATTCTGAAAAACTCGGATTATTCTTATCTTTTTCACTTAGGAGTATTTCCCCAACAACTGGCCATTCAATGGCGATATCAGGATCATTCCATAGTAGGCCACCCTCATCGTCGGCGTTATAGAAATCGTCACATTTGTAGGCAAGTTCAGCATACTCACTAATAACAGCAAACCCGTGAGCAAAACCGCGTGGGATCATAAACTGTTTTTTGTTTTCTTCAGAAAGAAAAACACTTACCCAATGCCCGTAAGTCTTGCTTCCTTTCCTAAGATCAACTGCTACATCAAAAACTTCTCCTTTCAAAACACGAACAAGTTTGGCTTGTGGATATTTTTCCTGGAAATGCAGACCACGTAATACACCCCTACATGAACTCGACTGATTATCTTGTACAAATATATAATCAAGTCCTGCTGCTTCGAAAGCTTCTTTATTATAGGTCTCCATAAAATATCCTCGATGGTCCCCAAATGTTGTTATGTCAATTATGAAAACACCTTTGATTTTGGTTTCAGTAAAAGTGAATTTTCCCATATGTCACCTTAATAATTAATGCTGCCTTCGGCAACTTTCCTTAAATGTTGGCCATAAGGAGACTTCCCATAATTATTCGCAGCCCTTAGTAAGTCTTCCTTTGTAATCCAACCATTATTATATGAAATTTCTTCTGGTGCAGAAATCTCGATTCCCTGACGATTTTGAATCATTTTAACAAAGTTTGTAGCCTCTACAAGGCTGTCTACAGTGCCTGTATCAAGCCAAGCAAAGCCACGCCCGAGAAGTTGCACATCAAGAATTTCTTCGTGCAGATACATTTCGTTCAGTGTTGTTATTTCAAGTTCGCCTCGGTTAGAAGGTTTAACATCTTTTGCCTTAGAACTAACACCTGCTGGGTAGAAATATAGTCCAGTTACAGCATAATTGCTTTTTGGTTTGTTGGGTTTCTCCTCAATCGAAATCGCTTTCCAATTATTGTCAAACTCGACTACACCAAAACGCTCTGGGTCATTAACGAAATAACCAAATATAGTGGCACGTTTTTTCCGTTCTGCATCATCAGTAGCAGCCCGAAGCATCTTGCCAAACCCGTTACCATAAAAAATATTGTCACCAAGAATCATAGCACAGGCATCCTCATCTATGAATTCTTCTCCAAGTAGAAATGCCTGAGCTAACCCATCAGGAGAGGGCTGAACTTTAAATGATAAATCAATACCAAATTTTGATCCATCACCAAGTAACCTTTCAAAATTTGGTAAATCAGTTGGAGTAGAAATTACAAGTATTTCTTTAATACCGGCCAACATTAGAGTTGACAATGAATAATAAATCATTGGCTTATCGTAAATTGGCAACAATTGTTTTGAAGTTACCATCGTCAGTGGATAGAGTCGAGTTCCGGAACCACCTGCTAAAATAATACCTTTCATATTCTTTCACCTCATAAAATATTTTATAGTTAAAATGTTTTTTAAAAATATTATAATAATAAAGATTGGATTAATTATATGCACGTAATAAATGTGTCACACATTTATAAAAATATTACATATAAAGACTAATAATGCATCATTAAATTTGACTTTTTAAATGTTTAATTGGTACTGAAAAAAGAAACATAAGATAAAATAATAAATAAACTGTGCTATACATTTCTGCTACAAAAAATAGTCCTAAAAGACATAGTGCTAAGATTTTCCCAGAATAATTAGTTCTTATAAATTGAATAAATAGTATTGTAATAAATAATATTGCACCAATAATTCCTTGTCCATATATCAATTTCACTGCTCCATTACTATATCCAACAATGGTTTCAGGAAAATTCATGAAACCTTCACCCAACCATTTTGAAGACATGTTTTCTAAATACTGCATATTGTATATTCGTGTATAAAGGGCACTAGTCCTTATATCTCCAGTAAACATCCGATATATAGCATATTGAAAGAAATTGAATTGATATAAAACAGTAATCGAAATTGCAAAAACAATGATACCTACCAGAACATTGAATATTATTTTCTTTGAAATGTTTCTTCTTTTTATAAAGAAAGCTCCCCACATTAAAAAATTTAAAACTATTCCCATGCCAGATGTTGTCAAAACAATTCCTAATGAAATAATAATAGCATACATGATTTGTTTTTTCTTAGGGTTATATGCGAATAAAATACTCCATAGTGCTATTGCTGAAAAAAGTGTAAAATGTGATGGCTCCAAAAATAATCCAGCTGGGCGAAATACCCCAAAACTCATTCCGGAAGATAAATAAGAAGTATACACTTGAGCATCGTCTATCAACAAATTAGTAATAGTAGGATTGAAATAGACATTAAAAAGGTAATGGGCAATATATTGTAAAACAATAATTGCTGTATTAAGGATTGAAATTCTCTGCACTGTTAACATAGCTATTTTCCGATTAAACAATGTACCTGTACCAATCAATATATGAACAATAAAACAATAAACCATAATCATATAAGTTAGTATAGCAGTTCGATGATTATTCGCAGAATATGTTCCCCAAATAAATACACTCGCTCCTGCATCTAAGAGGAAAAACAGCAACAATATTTTTCCTGTTGATATTGTAATCTTATTTTTATTCACCATTCTCAATAATACAAATGGAGAAAAAGCAATCAACAAAATTGTTGCAACTTCTGCAATATTAAATATATCCTTATATATTGACAGAATTGGTAACAAGCCTATAATCACCGAGTAAATATATGATATTTTCATTTTTTTGACAGTCTTAGGAGAACTTATAGTGGCTGAGTTCATGAAACCTCCTTATTTGACGATATGATGAAAAAGAAATGATGCAAACTGTTTTTTGTTCCAGTATCTAATGTTATATAGTATCGTCACAAAAAAACATCCTACACGAAAAATTGGAACACGGGATTTCTCCTTAGCAGAAAACCAAAGAGAACTGGTTGCTAATAAATAGTCAAAGTAATGGTTATTGGATGCATAGTATGCTGGAATTTTATGTGTAGACATTTGGTAATCATTAATTAGCGAACGTAATTTCAATTCATTTTCAAGAATATCACTCAATTCAATGGGACTATCTAATACTATTCCATTTTGAAATGCTCTCACTTGAGCTTGAATGTTTCCACTATCCTTATTTGTAATTATGAACACATTAGATGCTAAGCACTCATAAAAAGTATAACTATATGTTTCAGGGCATATTGAGTTAAGTACAGCTACGTGAATATTGTTTTTTCGAAGAGCATTAATCATTGCATCAGCACCATCTTTTTGAATTGACACAGGAACGATAGTCATTTTATTTGAGACAGGCTCCTTATTTCCAAATTTATATAGATGATAATTGTGGAAAGATAAATCTATAGCGTTTACAGCATCAAGCCAATAAGTCCAACCCTTTGTATACCTTGAAGCTCCAACATATGCAATATTTAGTTGATCGTTATCATTAAGTAGTTCTTTATTCAAGGAATACTCGCCTCGGAATTCTAGGTGACCAATTACATGAATCTTTTCAACATACTCTGGATACGCTTTTATCCAAGTGTTCAATACATAATTGGATGGAGCTATGAAAAATAAATAATCATTTTCAATGGTCGAAAAAAGGTTTCGTAATCGTTCCTTACTTTCTATGCTAGAAATATAATATCTACAATTTGAACATTTTTCTTTTTCTATTTCTGCGCTGCCACAGAATTTTAGATCATTTCTTAATAAATTGTACTGTACACATGCTGTATAGAAATCATGCAAATAGAAAAGAATTGGACATTTTCTAATTGATGATAATATCTTTTGCAACTTACTAATATTGACATTTTGCAAATGGTGAATCATTACTCCAATTAATTGTTTATTTTCGGTTGACATAATGCTCAATTCTTTAACGATTTCATCAGTGTTTAAAATCTGTAGATTTTTCCCATTCAACATTATGCCCCAGTAGTCCAAAGATACGCCAAAAATAATTTTTCGAACTGGAAAAAGAATAATAGCATCGATATCTTGATTATTCAATTCAACAATTTGATTATTAATAAATTTTTCTGTTCCAGCACTATTTAGATTAATATTGGTATAAAAAACTTGAATAACAAATTTATTTCTCATTGTTATATGTTCCTTAAAATAACATGCATTTTCAACCAGAAATTTTTCTTAAAATCAGGAAAAAAAATTTTAAATGAAAACAACAATGAAAATGTGTTTCTTAATGATTTCCGATATTCAGCAAGTAGTTTTAATTCCTTTTGTTCTTCCACGGATAATTTGTTGCCAAACTTGTTTAATAGTTCAACAGCCATGAACTCACGCACATGTGTTTTTCGTGTTAATTGTTTAATTCTACGTTTCCAAATAACACTGAATTTAGGTTTACTACCAACTTGATTATTTTGGTGTTGTCTATACTTAATTCTAGGGATGGGATCATACACCACTTTTCCGAAGTACGAACATATTACATACATCCAAAAATCATGATATATTATTTTTTCTTGATCAGCTTCAAGAAAAAAATCTCTTGCAGCTCTATTAAATACAATAGTACAACCTGCAGCCTTATTTTCTAAAATCCTTCCTATTTTATTTGTTGGTAATTGCATAGAATCAAACATTTTTCCTTGTACTTCTAATTTATCATTAACAATTAGACCATTACAAAAACACATTTCTGGTTGTTTAGAAAAACCATCAATACACTTAACTCCTTCAGAAAGTTTCTCAGGCAACCATACATCATCTTGGTCAGAAAAAGCAAAATATTGAAAGTCACCCGATGTATCAACCAATGAAGAGAAACTTTTAGAAAACCCTATATTATTGCCATATATAATTTCTGTTTTTTCAGGAAAATTGTGTTTATACTTCTCAAGTATATCTTTGGTATAGTCTTGAGAACCATCATCTCGCACACTACAAATAACGTTTATATTCTTTTGTGACAATATGCTGTCTATTTGTTCTTCCAAATAAGAACCTCCATTATATGTAGATAGAAGGACTTGTACAGTTGGAAAGATATCCTTTTTTGTTTGATTAAGCATTTGTTATTTTCAACTCCCTGAAATTCCTTTTTTGCGTAAAATTGTTAGTTCAATGCCTTTTCTGATATTCAATTCTGAAGACCAACCTATTTCATTTTTTATCTTTCTAGTGTTTAGAACTATTTTGTTAATTCCACTACTTATTTCTGGTTCATTAATAATAGTCAAGCTTTTGTTAAGCAAGTTTTCAATCATTTCGATTATTTCTTTAACAGATGTTCCAACACCTGTTCCGACATTATAAGTTATTACACCTTCTCGTTTTATATTTACACTATTCACAATAGCATCTGCAACATCATCTATGTAAATATAATCTCTAATGACAGAATCAGCGTTTCCCCAGACATGTATTGGCTTATCCGAAATAGCATTTTGGACAAATACATCGATAACACCCTGAGGCTTATCTCTATACATTGAAGAACCATAAACATTCCCAATCCTGAAAATATATGAATTTATCATGTGCTTTTCAAAATAGAAATTTATAATTTGTTCACTCATCTGTTTTCCAACACCATACGCAGTTTTTGGATGTAACATGTCAGTTTCTAGAGCACATAAATTTAATTCTTCACCATAGACTGCACCACCAGACGATGGAAAGACGAAGGTATGTACCGATTTTTTTACCATAGTACTAAGAACATAATCAAGGGTTAAAAGTGTTTTATTTATTTCTTGACCCAAACTCTTGTCGTCAGTATTTGGAAAAGTTGTTGAAATGAAATAAAATACAGCATCTATATCATCCAAAGCATTTTCCAACTTACTCTGATCGAATAAATCGTTGCAGACATAGTCGACTCCATCAATGATGAATCTTTTATCTGGCAATTTTAGATCCATATTGCGTACTTTCCATCCAGAAGTCGTTAGTTCTTTTAGCACATTATAACCGAGGAACCCAGAACCCCCAATTATCAAAGCATTTCTTTTTTTAATCATTGTATAACTCCTTTTTTCTAGTTTTAATATCAATCTTTTGAGTGCAAGACAGTCATATAAGCGTCTGCAAAGTTATCAAATGAATAAACAGTTACTGCCTGACTATATGCCTCTAAGCTCATTGATTTTAGGAGTTCAGGAGATTTAGCAAGAGAAATTAGGGCATCCGCAAATCCTTTGGGTGAATATTCATTTGTAATTATTCCATCTATTCCATTACGAATTAAATGAGGGATACCTGGAATGTTTCCAGCAACCACCGGTAAAGAAGCATTCATGGCATTAAGAATTATCAGAGGCGTATTTTCGAATTCAGAAGTGCAGGCTAACACATCCATATCTTTCAGGAAAGGATATAAATCATTAATGAATCCAATAGTTGAAACACAATCTGTTAGATTATTTTCTTTTATGTAATAATCTATCTTTTCCTTCAAATGTCCTTCACCTGCCATGAAATATCGAATGTTGATATCTGCTCTATGTGTAATCAAAGCTGTTTCAACGAAAATATCTGGTCTTTTCTGATCTGCCATACGACCGACGAAACAAACCTTTAGTGGTTCTCCACCGCGATTGTCATAGAAACGTGTCCGATAATCACATATATTGGGAACTCTATTTTCAAGATAGTGTGGTTCAATTCCTGTGAGCATTTGGACTTCTTCCCGAAGTTCAGGAGATCCAACTCCGATTCCTTGTGATTTTTTGCCTATATATCTTGCGATTTTTATGTAAATGATTTTTTTGATAACGCTTAAATCCTCTCGAACTATGGGATTTAAGAAAAGCGAGAAAATTCTGCATTGAGGGTATTTACCAAAACCCAAACTAGCATAGAAAGCTGTGCCAAATAGAAATGGATTAACGGTAAATTGTTCTTCTTGAGCCCATACTAAAACTTTTTTTCTTATTCCAAAAATAGTTTTAATATTTATCTCACAGATATTCGGTTTAAATCCAGCATCAATAAGTTGCTCAGAAAGGTATCCAGGTGGGCAGAAAATCATAAGATCGAAGTGCGCATTCAAGTATGGAGCGAGGTTCAGCAAAAGTATCTGGGCTCCACCGCCTATTGAAGATGCTATCATTAAAACTAATTTTTCTTTTTTAAGCATGGTCACTTCCTCCAAATAAATTCTGCTTTCTAATTGCTATTTTTCTTGTGATTATAGGATAGAAATTTGAAGAATCCTAAAGCAAGTGCTATGTTTAGTTCTACGAAATAAAATACAAAAGAAAGTCCTTGTGAGATTAATCCTTTTCTTGAACTATGTATCTTTTCTTTTAAAATGTAAAACATAACAATAAGAAGATAGAATCCAACTTGACACGCAAACAGAACAGTAAATAGAATATAATGAAAAGCCAGTATCGCGTTAGACATAAACAATATTATCATATTCAACGGAACAAACCATCTGCATACTCTATGAGAAATATATACGAAACTTCCTTTCCTTGGAAATAGCAATCTCCAGAATAATCCAAGCGATTGATAATATCCTGACCCATCATGAACATGCTTGAAAAATTGATTTTTCCGAATATCATTTTGTTCTTCAAATGCAATAGCTTTGGGTTCTATTACAACATCATATCCTTTTTGCAATACATAAGTTGAAATAAAGAAATCAACATTGATAATACTTTCTTGTATGGTTGGTAATATTTCTTTTCTAACAGCATATATTGCATTGTTTGCTCCAGATAAACATCCAATATTGCTTTCCATTATCTTGACTCTATTCTCATATCTCCAGAATGAGCTTTCTGTAGGAATACCATTTTCGTCTGGATGTCTCCTCATCTGCCCACATACACAGCCTATGCGATTATCTGCAAATCTTTTTACGAGACTTGAAATTGCATTGTGATCATATTCAGTATGAACATCTGAAAATACGATAATTTCACTATTGATGTTTTTATAATATTTATTTATATCTGTAATATTTGAAGCTTCAAGAATCTCAATTTTGTTTGCTGGATATTTAGATTTCATAAGATTATCTAATTTAGTTTTTATGTTATCAACATTCTGATTAAAAATAATGACTGTCACAAATGGTTGGTATTCAACATCTGTTGTATAGTACTTCATTTTAAAAAATTTTAAAATTAATGGATAGATTGCATATGTATAAATTGGAACAATAATCGATATCACAAACAGAACACAAAAAAATATTAACATAATTTAAATCAACTCTTTTTCAGTAAATATTTCCAAAAAGTTTTAAACGACTTAAAAGTTCGAACAAAGTCGTCTTTACTTGTAAGAACCTCTCCGAGTTTCATTAATATATATTTTGGACGGAGATAAAATTTCTTTCTCGCATAGTTGCAAAAATCAACTAGTTCTTGGCTAGAAACTTCTGGAGTAGAGATAACAGTGTTGTGCATACCATCTACGGTCAGCCACTCATCATAACTCTTTGCCGTAATATAATTATTCTGTTTTGCCCAAGTATAAGCTTCTGTACCTGGATATACTATTAGTGGAAAATATTGTACAGTATCCATACGAAGTTTTTTGCTGAATTCAAGAGTTTCCATCATTGTTTCCTTGGTTTCACCAGGATTACCTACCATAAAACAACCGTGAACACGCATATGGGCTTTTTTCGCTGCTTCGTTGAACTTTAATGACTGATCTAATGTAATACCTTTGTGCATACCATCAAGAATTGTCTGATTTCCACTCTCATAGCCAACAACAACAAGACGGCATCCAGCTTTTTTCATAAGAACCATCGTTTCAAATTTAAGTGTTATGCGGCACTGTACAACCCACTTTAAATTCAGCTTACTGTCAATCATTAGTTTGCAAAATTCCTGAACATTTTTCTGATCAACAGCAAAATTATCATCATCAATAAGAATTTCTTTTACTTCGGGGAATTCTTTGGCAATATAATCAAATTCATCGTAGAGGTTCTGAGCCGAACGTTTTCGGTAATTTTTACCAAACAATACCTGAGAGAACACACAATAGATGCATCTTGATGGACAACCACGACTAGAGAAGATACTGACAGTAGGAAAACTGACATGGGCATAAAAATAATCCTTGATGTCGAGATACTTCTTGTAAACATAACTCACAAAAGGCAGTTCATCAAGGTTGTGAATATATTCCCTATCTGGATTTTCCTTTAGTTCTCCATTCATGCAATAACTAATACCTGTAACATCTTCGAGTTTCTTTTTATTCTGCACAACCTCTGCTATTTCAGGAAGAGTGAAATCATACTCATGCCGTGCAATAAAATCAATATAGGATGCCTCTTGTGGTAAAATTTCAGCTACACAAGCTGACGCATGGGTTCCGACAAGGCAGATCTTAACTAGAGGGTTGGCTTCCTTTATAGATTTTGCAAAAGCAAGATCGCTATTAATGCTTGGAGTTGATGTATCAATGACAACAAAAGCAGGATCAAATTCCATTATTTGTGTCATAGTTGTTTCTTTTGTTAAAAGCTTTGCTGGTGCATCAATAATCTTAAGCTCATATCCAGCTCTATCTAATACTCCAGCTGCATAAGAGAGCCAAAGCGGAAAATAGATTGTCCCACTCTTTGTGACCGCAGGACTGCGTGAACTTTTAGAATATTTATCCATAAATGGAGGATTTAGAAGAAGAATTTTCATAATATTATGCTCCTTATAATTAATATATTTTTGAATTGACATTTATTCTATAAAACATGTTTTTTAATGGCGTTAAATGCATAACAGGTAAAGTAAAAGGCACTTCTGATTACTGAGAACTTATAATATTGCCTATAAGTTTGCCATTGTTGCTTGGATGCTTTCGTTTTGTTTTTGGTAAGAGAGGAATTTCCTACTCGATATAACGCTAAATTTTCATTTAGACCATGTGCAATATATCCTTTACTTAATATTGATTGCCAAGTACAGTTATCTTCTGTGTGCTCAATCAATGGCATATGGAACTCGCCAACCATTTTTCGATTGACTATAACTGTTAAACATGCGATTGCTGTGTTGCCATAAATTGCGTTGGCAGTCATTTTTTTTGGCACTTTAATTATTTTCCCACGCAGACCATTATTAGTCTGGAATTTTTGATAAGCAGTATATGTCAAAGCATACTGTCCAGTTTCCATGAAAATCAACTGCTTTTCCAGTTTCTTCGAATCCCACATATCATCACTATCCAGAAACGCTATATAATCACCAGATGCTGTATCTAATGCAGTGTTTCTAGCAACTGCTACACCAGAGTTTTTATTATGTTTAATTACTTTAATGCGACTATCTTTTTCAGCAAACTCACAAGCAATTTTATAAGTATTATCTTTGGAACAATCATCAACTATAATCATTTCCCAATCAGAGAATGACTGTTCTAAAACACTATTGATTGTATCAGTCAAAGATGAACTTGCATTGAATGCAGGAGTTATTACAGACACTTTACTCATTGATCTTCCACCCCTTTTTCAATTTTATCTTTTAAAGCAATCACCCCAGTACCACCTTCAACTACACCGTCACTCTTAAATACTACAATAAATGTTTTGATTACCAATTTAATATCGGTCCATAAATTTAAATGCTTTAAATATTCACCATCTAACTTGGCTTTATCTGTAATTAATAATTTATCACGACCATTTACTTGAGCCCAACCAGTTATACCTGGTAATAACTTATGAACACCATATTTATCTCTTTCTTCAATAAGATCATATTGGTTCCATAGGGCCGGTCTTGGCCCTACAAATGACATGTTACCTTTTATAATATTGATTAACTGGGGTATTTCATCTAAACTTGTCTTTCTCAAGAACTTTCCAACTTTTGTAATCCATTGATCTGGGTTTTCAAGCATATGTGTTGGAGTATTTGCAGGTGTATCTATTCTCATTGTTCTAAATTTGTAAATGTTAAAATGCACTTTATTTTTTCCAACCCTTTTTTGTTTAAAAAGAATTGGACCTTTTGAATCAATTTTTATAGAAATAATGATTATCAGGTAAATTGGTGATAACAACAATAGACCAAGGAAAGCTAAGATAAAATCATAAAATCTTTTAAACTTCAAATAAAACATATTTTCATCCTCACTTCAATGTTGTTAGTCAAAGAATTGTATTATTTTATTAACATCGTATTGCTTCTTTAGTAATTTTTCATAAATTGACTTATGATGCGTATAACTAGAAATCAATATTCCATCGTGTTGATAATCAGCTATCTGATCATTTGATATGATTTTTTTATTAACGATTACTTCACCAAGTTTACTGTGATTGTCATCTACGACAGCTACTATCTCTAGAGGTATTCTCTCATCGTTTTGAATCACTTGAAGCATTATTTCAGCTACTTCTCCTGCTCCATATAACAATATCTTCTTAAAACCTCTTTCAATAATTTGATTTAAGAATGAGATAATATTGTCTTTTGCAGATTGATATACAATTTGAGAAGACTTAAAATACCAAATATTGAGTAATTTTCTTCTTTCTTTTCCATTCTTAGTGACAAAATACTCAACTGTTTTCGTTGAGAGATATTTTCTTTTGATATAACCTTTTTGCTCATACTCATCGAGAAAATTATTTACCATCGAAACTGCTGACCCAATAGCAACACTCATTTCTCTTTGGGTAATATTTTTGTTTTTCTCAATGAGATCTAGAATCATAAATTCTTTATACAGGGGCGTTGTTTTAAAAAAAGAGTTGTTACTCAATAGACTCACCTTCCATTGTTCGCTAATTGAATAATTTTATTATATAATAATGAATCTAATTTTACAAGGACATTTATGACTTTTGTTCTAAAAACGAATGAAGTTTATAAATCCATTTTTGAGATTTTCAAAAATATGGTTCCACGTAAATTAAACGTCCCACCGTACGGTACCCATTCAACGTCTTAATTGAGCCATGGGGGGGGATAAAAACAGAGTTAAAGCTTTCACTCTAACTCTTTAGACTCGCGCGTGCGCGTTGTTATGCCAAGTAATAAGCTTACCAGCTATCTATTGTTCCTTGTAGCACTTCTTTATTTTATCCTCCATGATTTTGCAAGCTCTTCGATACTCATAATAGCCATTCCAATTATCGACATGTCTATTGTTCAGAATGAAAGAAATCTTTCTTTGTATCAATAGTTCACGATTAATATTTGAAATGAACTCTTCTTTAAATTTTGTTAGCATGTCTGATATAGCTTCCATATGTTCGTAACTGTACCAACTAGATACATTTATTGTCCATGGCTGATTTAGATATAAGGAAATTAACTCCAAAGGATACTGCATATCTTTCATGATCCGAAAAATTGCTTCTGTTAGAACACTTTTATTAATATCTATTTTTGATTCATCGTTGTAATACAGGATGAATACGATACCACTGTTATCGTTTAAAAATATCAGAAAAATGTCTTCTGGATTTTGAACCTGAATGACTTGCCACGAATAGATGTCACTATTGTAAATATTATTGATAATCTTATTATCTTTTCCAAGCGTTTTAAATGCGTCTTCTGCGCAGTAAAACATCATTTTCTTTGCTCCTTTGCTATCTTTATATGATTCAATAACTTTATTTAGTTTTTTCATTAGAAACTGTAATTGTTAACCAGTTGAAATTATTTCCTTAGTAAGAACTGAAGTTATTGAATAGTTAACCCCTTTTTTACGTCTTTTTTGTAAATTCTATTTTTCTTTTGGTTTTGCCATTTCAACAAAACACACATACAATGGTTACTCTAAATATGTCATTATTCTGAAAAATTGTTTGTTTGAGTTCACACTCACATCCATTTGCTGGAATCAAGAATTATTTTCAAACAACTTGTTAAACATATCCATGACCGAATTACTTGGAGTCTCCTTTGTTAATGCTATTAAATTCTTTTTAATCGAAGATTCAAAGAAGTTAAATTTATCATCGATTTTTGTATTTGATCTTGATGAATAGTTACATAGATATCTCACAGCTTGATATAGCAAATCTCCATCATAAGCTCTGCTTAATTCTTCAAACAAGTCATTATACTTATAAATATCTAGAGAATACTCCTGGATATACCGATATTCAATTAAACAACTTGTTAGATAATGCTTTTTAGGTGCGTGTTCTTCTATATCTTTCACCCTTCTATTTCGAATACGTTCTTTTTTATTAGGCTTTA
>Ga0180007_10001949_pt1 | contig 25789 bp, 31 predicted proteins | sample MM_PC_MetaG_FD_121122 | JGI IMG/M metagenome (GOLD analysis project Ga0180007, IMG submission 121122) | Groundwater microbial communities from the Aspo Hard Rock Laboratory (HRL) deep subsurface site, Sweden - MM_PC_MetaG | ecosystem: Environmental > Aquatic > Deep subsurface > Groundwater... | reverse complement strand
AATTGACAATACCTAAACTAAATTTACATTTAGCATGGTACAAATAAAAAACCTACGCGAATAAAAACGGCTACATAAGCCGGCACTTATTCGCGTAGGTCTGCACCCGAAAGGGAGGCAGGGTAATCTTCGAAAGAGGGTTGCCGTCGGTCTTGTGTAGCCATTTTTGTTTTTACTATACTAGATCATTATTAATTAAAACCTACGCGAAAAATGAGAAGAAAAATATTATTAGGGATTTTTGTTTTTGTTACATTTCTCTATTTATTAGGATCTAATGATTCAACAAAAGAAATTAGTAAAACAATAAATATTGTTGAAAAAACAGACAACAATAAAGCAGAGGAAGTTATTAATACAAAACAAATTGTTAAACCTAACCCTTATACAACTAGTTTAAATAGACTTGAAAATACAATAATAGATAAAGATAAAAATTTATCTGCTGTGTTTGTTCAATACACTATTGCAAGGATAGTTGATAACGATCCAAAAATTTATGAATATCCATTTTATGCAACCAAAAATAGAAAAGGAGATGGGTATATTGGAATAATGGATACAAATTTAGGAAAAGCTATATTTCTTATTCCTTCATATGAAGCTCTAAACATAACAGATAAATCTAAGTTAGAATCTTTAGTTAAAGCAGTTAACGGAACAGCTAAAAACCTTAATCAAAATATTGATTTTGCAACTGGATATGATTATCTAGAGGTTATGGAATGGATTGAATAATCTTTATAGATTTAATAGGTGATCAGTAATTTTATTTGTAGTTTCTTTAAGATTCTCATCTTTGAAATCTTCATCGGTTAATCCTAATGTCTTAATAACCATTTCGGAATCGAAATCGTCTTTTTTAGATATTTCTCTCTCTTGCTTTTTGAATTTAGAATGACGATGTGTTAGCCAAAAACGAATCGCAGAAAACTTTTTTTCTTTGATAAGGGTTATTAATTGACTTTCACTTAAGTCATTTATAAAATCTTCTCCTTCTATCAACGCGTCATTTATTAGTGATGCGAAATAAGGGTCTTCATTACACCATCGATAAAAACTATTACGTGATACACCACTTCGTCGACAAGCAACACTCACAATCGGTACTTTTTCTAGTTCTTTGATAAGTTTTGATTGGACTCTATCTTTTTTCATGTTCTATTTTTACTGCTTTAATTCCAGTTTGAGCATGGAAACGATTAATAATGACCTGACAAAATATTGGTTCTAATTCACACAAATACGCTACACGATTTAATTGTTCACATGCCGAAAGTAAACTTCCTGAACCTGCTGTTAAATCCAAAACAACATCACCTGATCTTGTACATCTACGAAGCGCTTTTTCATGTAATTCAGGATTCTTCTGCGTAGGGTGAGAATATTGGTTACTTGGTAGTCTCTTAACTATCCAAATATTCAACTGATCTAGAATTTCCTCAGATAAACTATTACCTGTTGTAAATTCTTTGTTAGTAATTTCATGTAAGTTGTTAACACTTTTAGAAAGATAAACTTTTCCACGAGTACCGTATACGGCAAATTCTGTTACTTTATTGAATGCTACAGTGGGTGTCGGGGAACTATTATTCTTCAACCAAATAAGCAATCTTTTAGAATCAATTCCTAGTTCTTTATATAGAGTCTGAAATAACCAGACATATCTTTCGTCGCACCAAAAGATATAATGACAATTTGGTTTTGAAACAGATAATGCATTTTGTATAATTGTTTTTACAAAAATTCTATATTCTTCATCTGTTTTGTTATCATCTGTTGTACCACCATAACTCGATTTATTACCCACTCCTTTATCATAAGATAAACCTATGTTAAAAGGTAAATCATCATCAATAAAATCAGCTCTAACATCTCCCATAAGACGGTTAACAACATTTGGATCAAGAGCATTTCCACAAATTAAAGTGTGTTTTCCTAATTTAAACATGTCACCTGATTTAATATCTGTTTCCTTTATTTTTTCTAATTCAGCGACTTCATCAAAATCATCATTAGTTACTTCTAAATGTTCGTCCCATATATCTTCCAACCTTGTTTTATCAAAACCTACATCGATAAGAGTGTCTAAGTCAAATGATTTTAATTCATCAAAATTCCACTCACCATCGTTATGGTTACTTTCAAGTGCGACTTTATCTCTTTCTTCTTTTGTAAGAGGTCGATTAGGGATAAGAGCGGTTACTTCTTTTATATCCATATCAATAAGCACTTTTCTTCTTTGATTTCCTGATAAGATTGTATTATCTGTATCTATTTTTACTACATCATGCATCCCTCGTTGTATAATTCTATCCTTTAACTTTGCAAGACTTTCTTTTGTAATTGTTCTCGGATTTTCTTTCCAAGATTTCAAATCTTTAACTAATAATTTCTCTGTATGCCATTCAAGTGGCAATAAATTTTTCTTATTCATTATATTTTTATGTTTAATGCTATTAATTGCATTTCACACAAAGCAAAAAGCCTGCATAAAAATGCGTTGTTACTTTTTCAAACACATTTTCATGCAGACTTTTAAAATCTGCTTAATACTTCTTCACATAACTACAATATTTAATTTTAATTATTCATTGTGACAAGAATTGCAACAATGATAACAACCATCAATATCAGAACTCATTAATGGGTATCTTTCTTTTGCACGTGCTTTAGCATCGTGACAATTATCGAAATATCCTACAAAAAGCCTATTCTCTGGATCAGGTAAGTGATGACAAGTTTCTTCGTTGTGTAATTCATAATTTTCACCACTTTTAGAATCCTGTTTATTTTGATTAAGAATGTATTTTGACATAATATTTTATGTTAATTAATATTAATAATATTCGACTATGCTTAATATTACTCTTAAGAAGTTTATGTGTCAAGAGTGTAAAAATACTTTACATAAAAACTTGCATTATTTAACTAAATTTGTTATAATAGGCACATATGAATGAATATCAACAAAAACTTTATAATCTTGCCCAAGATAATCCCAATTTAGGGAAAATGAGTCTTAGGCAGATAGCTAACCTTATAGGAGCATCAAATAAACCTCAAATTGCTAAACATCATTTATTACAACTTGATAAAAAAGGTTTACTTAGGGTTAATCTTAGTGAGAATATAATTAACGTCGTAAAAAGAGGTGTTGTAGGTATAGGTAATAAAACAAATATTTTTTCATTACCTATAGTTGGTTCAGCAAATTGTGGTCCAGCAACCATTTTCGCAAATGAAAGAATTGAAGGATATCTTAAAATATCTTCAAAAAGGTTACCTCATCGTAAAAAAGAATTATATGTAATTATAGCTAGTGGAAATTCAATGAATAACACAAACGTTAACGGTAAAAATATAGAAGATGGTGATTATGTTGTTGTAGATAGTAATTATTCAAGACCCAGACCAAATGATGTTGTAGTTTCAGTAATAGACGGTCTTGCAAATATTAAAAAATATAAACTAGATCAAGAAAATAAACAAATTATTCTTGTATCAGAATCAACAGAAAAAGGACATCACCCTATTTTTGTTGATGAAAGTGATTTAATTATTAGTGGTAAAGTTGTCGATATTATTAAAAATCCTAACTTATAAAAAACATGGTAAAAAAATATATAAAAAATGCAGGTAAAAAATGGACACCTATTGAAGAAAAACAATTAAAAGAACTTGCGAGGAAAAATACACCAACGCGTGTTATTGGACTTAAACTCGGTCGACCAGTAGGAGGAGTTAGTAGCAAAGCATCGAATCTTGGTGTTAGCTTAAAACCTACAAATCAATCACCTTATAATCGTAAGAAAAAATAAATGACCCCAAGAGAATCTAGAGAAAAAATTATTGAATTCTTTAAAAATCTAGAGTGGCCAGAGATGGTTTTTGAAGATGAAAAAATATCTTGCCCTGCTGGTAACATTGTTATCTTTGATGATAAAAGTGTTTATATTGATTTTTATTACTATAAAAAGTCAAAAAATATTTATGAAAAAAAGAATAATAGACAAACTTTGGTAATTTCATATAAAACTAATATTTGGGATGTCTTAAATGTTCGTTATATTAATGGATATGATATAAGTTGGTTTGAATATATAAAAAATATATTAGATATCAATAACTCTTTTGAAAAGATAAAAATAATCTACGGTGGCAAAAAAATATTAAGGAAAACAAAAGAAAAAACTATACAAATCCCCGAGTCGATTTTTATTGATATGGCCTCTGATTCTTACGAGGTTTTTAAAAAAGGAAAGTCTAGTAAAAATAGACTAGAAACATTCTTAATAAATAAATTAAAATTAAAATATACAAACAAGATGCCTAGAGAAACAACGACTATTGCTAAAGGAGATTTTTCTTTTATGGTGGAGCGTTTTAATTTAAAAAATAAAAATGAAAAGAAAGACTATATAAATTATCTAGATATAGAAGATACAAATAATTTAGAATATTTTACAGAAAAATTAATTAAAGACGAGGTTTTTTCATCTGATTTTTTAAGATCTCTTGACGAATACTTTATAAAAGAAAAACTGAAGGATATTATAATAATCGGAAAAGAAATTCTTAGCCTGGGAACGACAGACATGAAGACGGAAAAGGCTAAAAATGTAATATTAAAAATTGTTGATAATGTTGAAGAAATAAACCAACTTGAAAGTTTGTGGCAGAAATTTTTTGAGAAATATTTATTATATCTCGTATTTTCTTACAAAAAAATATATCCTAAAATTGAATTCAAAGATGTTGAAGGTGATAAAAAATATCCTGATTTTGTTGGTGTAAATCATTATAACGGTCTTGATATTATTGAGATTAAAACTCATTTAAAAACCACTCTTGTCTGGGATCCTTCTCATAAAAATTTTGGTTTTTCTTCAGAACTTAGTAAGGCAATTATACAAACTATGAATTACATGGACGCTATAGTTCAAAAAAGATTCCAAAATAGCTCCGATGAGAAAAAAATTACCAATATAACAGAAGAAGAAAATCTTTATCACCCAAGAGGAATTATTATTATTTCCTCCAATAAAAAATTAACAACAAGTAAGCTAGATAAAGTGAAAAGTAAATGTTTAAAAAGAGACTTCACTAAACTAAGAAATTCTTTGCAAAATATTGAAATACTAACATTCGATGAAATTTTGCAAGTAACAGAAGATTATGTAAAAAATATTCATTCTCAATACGAGTAGTGTTTTAAAGAACATGTTGTTGAAATTTTAAAAGACACTCATTATTCTAATCTTATCTTTGATAAACCTGATATGGATAGAATTGTTTCTTTATCTTTTACTCTCGAAGACTCTAAAACAGAAAACGAATATGATAGTAAAAATAATTTGAAGAAATTAATAAAGAAAAGATTAGAAGATACAAACTGGCGATTAATGAGTGAAGGTATAGATTACAGACTTGGTGTCTTGTCTGGAAAATTTAGGGTTTATGAAAAAGAAGAAGATTTAGTAAAGTTAATTAAAAATGCGAAGAGAAAATAAAATCTACATATCGGATCCAAAACCATTTCAAAACGTTGGCGCTAGATTCCTCATCTCGGGGAATGTCCCGTTGTCTTGGCTAAAAACCCCGTACGGTTTTTCTAGAGACATCAGTCTGGAACTGATAGATATCAAAGCTCAAACAATACTTGGTTCAAACATATCGGTTGGTAAAGTCACTCTTTTATCAAGATTATTTGGATATATCACTTTTAAGGAAGTATTTCAATTTAATCAATTTAACGTTGGTTTTATAAAAGAGTCACAAGGACGAATGACCATTAAACTGAGTGGTCAAAGTGAAAAAGAACAATCAATTTTTATACCGATAATCGTCAAAGAGCTGGAACCGGAAAAAGGTGCTGATCAGGAAATACTAGAACGTCATGGTAAGATTGGCAAAGTAATCACACAATATGAAGATGATCTTAAAAATTATTACGCGGAATTATCAAAAATATATGAAAGTCGTAAACAAAAATCTTTAGACACGGAGCAACATATTCACGGCAAAAATATTGGTATTGCTGTAGGAATTTTAGATATACTCGAGAAATCAGAAGACTCATTTGAAGATTATCTTTATAGCGAGAATGATAAGAAGGAAAAAGAGTTGGAAGATCGATACAAAGATGCTCTAGAATGGAGAGGTCCACTACTCAAAGGATTAGTTTCCGACTTTCAGGGTTTTGAATTGAGAGTATACAGTGATGACCACGATAAACATTTCCATGTAATACACAGGGGCAAAAAGATTAATGCCAGATTCTCGTTTCCAGATATACAGTTACTAAATTATGCTAAATATAAAAACACGATAAGTAGTAAACAGGAGAAAAAAATAAGAGAATACTGCTTACAACCTGAAATACTTAAGAAGTTTGAAGAAGAGTTTGAGAAACGGGAAGCGTAGAGTTACAGAGGAGTGTAACTTTATATATCAATTATGTGTCACTTTTGTCACTTTTTAAAATTAATAAATAATTTAATTAAAATGAATCAAATATCTAAATTAAATAAATTAACTCAAATTGCAAAAACTGCAATAGAATCAGAAAATCTAGCAAAACAAATAGGTGGACTTACAATTAGAGCTGGATTACTTGAATTTTCTTGCATTCAGGTATTTAGAGTATTAGAGCAAATATGGGTTAAAGAAGCTCTTGAAACTAAACAGGAATTCAAAAAACCTAAAGAGGATCAGTTCTTTTATGAAGAAAAAATAGATACCCGAAAAATACTTAAAAATATTAAAAAAATGATTCCTTTAAGAAAATTAAAAGGTGATCTCGACGAAGATGAACTCGAAGAAATAAACCAATATTTAAAGGATTTTGTAAGTAGTTGTCATAAGTTTTTAAATAAAAGAAATTTAATAATTCATCATATAGGAAACCCATCTATAAGTATTGATGAAATTAAAATAACTCTAAAAGAAGTTAATGATTTTTTTGATGATGCTATAAAAGCTCAAGAAGTAATGCCGAAACTTTCTAAATTTACATTAACTGCAGATCAATGTAAACAGGTTTATGGTTAATTTATTATTAGAAGAATTGATTAGATATAAAAAATAAAGGCGCACGAGGATCCTTCGGTTAGTAGCTCTAAAAAGCTTAAAACCGCCTTGCAGGGCTTGGTAACCTACGGTTCCAGACCGAGGTTGCCCGCAACAATAATAAAAGACAGCAACCTAAGTTGTTGTCTTTTATTATTGTTTTGTCAGTGAGGAGGGATTCGAAGGACGGAGCCAGAGAAAATTCACTTCAGTGAATTTTCATACTGGCGAGTCGGGGTCGAGAACACTTAGTAAAATTTGAGCTTGCGAAAAATTTTACTTAGTGATTCGTGACCGAATCCCTCCCTCTCCGCATTGCTAATTTCAAATACCGATTAAGGTATTTGAAATTAGCAACCTATGAATGAGAGGGAGGAATTCGAACCGAACGAATATACCCAGCACTTTTTACAAAAGTGCTGGTGAAATAAATATCCATGAGAGTGACCGAATCCCTCCCTTTCAATATCTTATAAAAACCCATTAATTATGATATTATGAACTAATATGAAAAAAACAATCTACACAATAATAGCCCTAATAATAATCATCTTCGGAATTCAATTTTTTGATTTCTTAATGTTTGATGAATCGGAATTTATTGAAACACCTCAAGAAATTACAGAAATTGAAAACATTAATAAAGGATTAAATCCTATGTTAATAGAAACAATAGAAAAATATTTAATTACTCTACCAGAGGTTGCTTGGCAAACAAGAGAGGGAAGTTCAAATATTTGTGTCTTTGAAAATCTGGATTTAGAAAACGAATTATTCCCATTATCTCTTTGGGTTTATTGTAGTGAATATATTATGTTAGAAAATGGAGAAGTTGAAAAATTAAGTGGAGCTTCTCTTCCTTTATTGTTAGATTATCCTAATGAACTTTCTTTTTACGACCCAGAAAAATTTAGTTTTAAAATTCCACGAGACGGAGCGTTATATAGTGAAGACGTAAAGGAAATGTTTTCTGAAGAGGTGCAGGCTAAAATATTTAAACACGATAGTATAGACAGGCTTCAGATTGAAATGGGTGAAAAAATTAATTTATTGAAATAATAAAATCCGTTATCTTAAATCCCGCCTCCTTGGCGGGTCGCCGATGAGGTGACTTAAATCTTAAATCTTAATTCCTAAATCTTAAATCTAAAAAATAAATTTAATTAAATTTATTTTTCTAGTGTGCCAAACTAACACAAATAATATTTCTAGGTTTATATTGTTGAAGAGTTTTTTTAGCTTCTGTCAAAGTAGCCCCTGTAGTAATAACATCATCTAGTAGAATAATATTTCTGTTTTTGATTAGTTTGGGCATTATTACTTTAAAACACCCTTTTAAATTTTCTTCTCGTTCTTTTTTGTTACTAGTGCGGGATTGAGGTAAAGTGTTTTTTATTTTTTTAAGAATATTCTTTCGGTATTCAAAAGAATTATTGTTATCTAATTTGTTAATTTCTTGGGCGATTAATTCCGTTTGGTTATAACCCCTTTCTAATTTCTTTTTTCTTGTTATAGGGATGGGAATTAAAATAGGCTTATCAAAATTATGAGACAATTTTAAATCAGCTAACTCCTCTATTAAATAATCATAAAGTATTTCTCCAAAAAGTTTTGAAATTTCAGAGTTATTTTTAAATTTTAGGGACCAAATCGCTTGTTTTACCAGTTTGCTTTTGTAACTGAATATAGCCACTGAATTTTTAATAGGAGGAAATTGAACCTTCCTTTGAGATGTTAGAGATAAAAATTCTTCAGGAGATATATTCTTCAAATTTTTTTGGGTATTATTTAGGGGAATAATGATATTCAAGATTATTCCACAGATTTTGTTAAATTTATTGCAGACTTTCATTCTCTATATGATATAATATTCTTACAATGTTTGAAAATATTACTGAAAAGTTAAAAAATTTAAATTTTCTTCAAAAAAAATCACAAAGTTTTTTGGGCGTTGATATTGGTTCTTCCGCTATTAAAGTAGTTCAACTTAAAAAAGAAAAGGGAGTAGCTATTTTAGAAACTTATGGAGAATTATCTTTAGGTCCAGCAGGTGGGACAGAAGTTGGAAGGTCTACCAACTTAAGCGATAAACAGATTAGCGCATCTTTGATTAATTTATTAGAAGAATCCCGCGTGAATGTTTCAGAATGTGGAGTGTGTATACCAATTCGATCTGCTTTGGTTTTTGATATGGAAATTCCAAAGATGACAGAAGATCAATTAAAGAAAATCATTCCTATTGAAGCTAGAAGATATATTCCAGTGCCTATTTCTGAAGTAATTTTGGATTGGCGAATTATTCCTGATGACCCTCTTATTGATGACGAACCAGATGATATTGAAAAAGATAATAGACCAGCTATTAATTATAATAATTATGATAAAAAAGATGAAAAATTCAAGCAAGGAGAAAAAGTAAAAATTTTTGTAGTTGCTATCCATAAAAATGCCATTGAAAGATATCAAAATATAATCAAACAGGCAGAGCTTAGTTTAAATTTTTTAGAAATAGAAATCTTCAGCACTATTCGTTCTGTAATTGACCACAATATAAGTACAGTAGCTATGTTAGATATTGGGGCAAGTGTTAGTAAACTTTATATAGTTGAATATGGAGTTGTAAAGGATTCTCATATAATAAATAAAGGTTCACAAGATATATCTCTTGCTATATCTCGAGCTTTAGGAATTTCTATTAAAGAAGCTGAGGAGAAAAAAAGAGCAATTGATTTAGAAAATCCAGCAAGTTCAGACAAAGAAATTGCTGATGTTATGGCAACCAATTTAAAATATATTTTTATTGAAGCTAATAAAGTTTTGAAAAGATATCAGTCTATATACAATAAAAATATAAAAGAATTAATATTTACAGGAGGAGGTTCTGTTATTAAAGGCTTACCAGCTTTTACTTCTAAAAATCTAGAAATAAATTCGCAAATAGCAGATCCTTTTTCAAAAGTTAGAACACCAGCTTTTTTAGATGAGGTTCTAAAGGAAATCGGTCCTGAATTCGCTGTGGCAGTTGGACTTGCTCTCCGAGGTTTAGAAGACGGTAATTCCTAGGGTTTGAATCAATTTTTAATTTATATCCACAGGTTTTTATGATAGAGATTGCTTTTTAATGTATAATATAGAATATGGAAACTTCTTTTATCCCCAAAAAAAATTATGCCAAAGCAACTTCTAATAAAAACTATGTCGGTTTATTTTTGACCATAGCATCTTTTATTTTTGTATTAAGTATTGTTTCCTCTATTGGTGTTTTCTTTTACAAAAGCTTTTTAGAAGGTGAAATTGAAAATAAGAATATAATTTTAGAAAAAGAAAAAGGAAATTTAGATTTGACATTAATTCAAGAATTATCCCAGTTTGACAAAAGAATGGAAGCTGCAAAAGATATATTAAATAAACATATATCCTTAGTTCATTTATTTAGTTTTCTTGAAGAAAATACACTAAAAGAGGTTATGTATTCCAATTTAAGTTTTGAAAAAAGCAAGGAAGGTTACTTGCTAACATTAGATGGAAAAGCAAGTAGCTATGCAGCTGTAGCAATTCAGTCAGATATTTTTGGTAGACATAAAGATATAAAAGAGCCTATTTTTTCAGATTTAGGAGTAAATAGTGAAGGAGATATTATTTTTTCAGTTGTGATGAAATTAGACCCTAGATTAATATCTTTTAAAGATAATTTAGTAGAAGTAGAATAATAATATGTTTAAATTTGCATTACCTTTTTTCTTAATATTAGTATCTGGAGGATTATTCTTCTTTTTTATTAATCCTAATTTTAATAATATTCAAGCTTTGAAAATCAAAAAAACACAATATGATGAAGCTCTTGATAAATCGAAAGAATTAAGAAATGTAAGGGATAGTTTATTGTCACAATATAATTCCTTTGATCCTGAAAATGTTAGTAAATTAGAAAAAATTATTCCAGATAATGTGGATAATGTAAGATTAGTAATGGAAATTGATTCCTTAGCCTCAAAATATGGAGCAACTATAAGAAGGGTAGATGTAAGCGCTCCTGTTGAAGAGAATGCGTTGTTAGGGAAAGATGTCGAAGAGTACAATAATATAAATTTAGATATTACAATTGAATCATCCTATGATGACTTCCTTAGTTTTTTGGGTGATTTAAGTAGTAGTTTAAGAATCATGGATATAAACAATTTGTCTTTTGAAGCTGAAAAAGTTGGTTTATATCAGTTTAAATTTAATTTCACAACTTATTGGTTAAAATAATTTAATTTAAAAAATGTTAAGTAAAATATTCAAAAAAACAAATCTTTTAATCCTGTTCTGTATTTTGTTACTGGCGTTTTTTGGTTTAGGAAAAGCTTCTGCTGTTTCTCAATTAGTTTCTATTAATACTAGTGACATTAACGAAGTTGGAAAAGAAACACTAGAAATACTCTTGGCTTTAAAATCCTTGAAATTAGACGACTCTCTCTTTGATGAAATTGTTTTTTCAAGTTTGGTAGATTTTAGTATAGAACTAGGTGAGAAGGAAAAAGGAAGAGAAAATCCTTTTGAAGATTTTGTTTTTGAAGAAGAAGCTGTAACCCTAAATGAATAGTTTTAGGTTACCAGAATCCTCTTATAGAATTTATCTTTTCTTTAAAGAATTGTGTTATTAAAAAAAATGACGTATTTAGATATTTTATTTAAAAAAAATATAATAACTCCTGAAATATCTGATGAAATAAAAAAAAGTTTAGTTAATGAAGAAGATGGAACATTAGATAAACTTTTAATAAACAGAGGTATTGATAAGAAAGAAATTCTCAAAGCAAAGGAGGAGTTTTTTAGTTTACCTTATAAAGATTTAAATGTTAGTGATTTTTCAAATCAAGCTCTGAAATACGTTCCTGAAAAATCAGCTCTACATTATAAATTTGTTCCTTTGGGAGTGGAGGATAATTTTTTAGAAATTGGAATGATAGACCCTTCCAATATAGAAGCACGTGATGCAATTCAATTTATTTCTTCTAAAATAGGTTTACCTTTTAAGTTGTTTGTTATTTCCCAGGATGATTTTGAATTAGCTATTGAAGGTTATGGTGGATTGAGAGGAGAGGTTTCTGAAGCATTAAGTGAATTGGAATCAGAATTAACAGAAGAAGAAGCTAAAATAAGTAGTGCTGTTAGTAAAGTAGATAAATTAAAGAATCAACAGGCAGAAGCTACTATCACCGAAGATGCACCTGTGACAAAAATAGTAGCTACTATTTTAAGATTTGCACACGAAGAAGAAGCATCTGATGTTCACATAGAACATATAGGTGAGAAGGTAAGAGTTCGTTTTCGTATCGATGGTGTTTTAGACACACATCTAATTTTACCTGCAAAAATTCACGGAGCTGTAGTAGCAAGAATAAAAATTCTTGCTCAGATGAGATTGGATGAAAAAAGAAAACCCCAAGATGGTCGTTTTTCTGCAATGGTTGATAATAATAAGGTGGATTTTCGAGTTTCAACTTTTCCTACATATTACGGTGAGAAGGTGGTTATGCGTCTTTTGGAATCATCAAGAGGGGTAGCTAAACTGGATACAATTGGTTTAAGTGAAAAAAACCTAGGAATTATAAAAAGAGGAATAGAAAAATCTCACGGGTTGGTTTTAATTTCAGGACCAACTGGATCAGGTAAGACAACTACCTTATATTCAATATTAAATGAGGTAGATACTCTGGGAAAAAATGTTTTAAGTCTTGAAGATCCGGTAGAAAAAAATGTTGATGGAGTAAGTCAATCTCAAGTAAGACCTGAAATTGGTTATACTTTTGCTAGTGGTTTAAGAACTACCTTGCGACAAGATCCTGATGTAATCATGGTGGGAGAGATTAGAGATAAAGAAACTGCTGGGTTGGCTATTCAGGCTGCTTTAACTGGTCACTTAGTATTATCTACTATTCACACCAATGATGCTGTTGGTGTTATACCTAGACTTGTAGAAATGGGGGTCGACCCTTATTTAATTGCTCCAACATTGATAGTCGCAATTGCTCAAAGACTGGTTAGGAAATTATCAGAAGGTTCTGGTAAACCTATTCCGATAGAAGGATCTATAAAAATGATTGTTGAAAAAACATTTGAAGATTTACCAGAAGAATTTAAAAAAGATATAGTTTTTCCTGAAAATGTTTATGAGGCAACTCCTACAGAAAATAACCCACAAGGATTAAAGGGAAGAACTGGAGTTTACGAGGTTATTGAAATGGACCATGAAATTGAGGAGGTGATCTTGAAAAGTCCAGATTCTATTTCTATTGAAGAAGTTGTTAGATCCAAAGGAATGATTACAATGAGGCAAGATGCTTTTATGAAGGCATTTAAAAAAATAATCCCATTTGAAGAAGCGAATAAACTATAAACGAGTCGAAAGTGGTAAAAATCACTTTGTGATTTTTCCCCAACAATTTAATTTTTATAAATTTATTTATAGTATAATAAGTTTATGTTGAAATTATATAATAGTAAATTCGCGAAGTGGATTTTGACTTTATAGACTTTTGACTTTAAGGACTTTTAACTAATTTTATGGATTATAATAAATTAATAAAAGATTTAATAGATGCTGTTGTAAAAGAAAATGGTTCTGATATTCATTTATCTAAAGGTAAACACCCTGTAATACGAGTACATGGTATTTTACACTATTTAGAATCTATGCCTGTGGTTACCCACGAGGACCTTTTAGGTGTTGTAACTCAGCTCCTTACACCAGAGTATAAAGAAGAGTTTTTAAGAGAAAAAGAAATTGATTTTTCTTTTGAAGCGGGGGATGCTCGTTTTAGAGGTTCCTGTTTTTTTACTCAGAAATCGATTGGAATAAGTCTTAGATTAATCCCAAAGAAAGTAAAAACACTAGAAGAACTTAATTTACCTCCAGTTTTAGGTGATTTTATTCAAAAACAACAAGGTTTTTTCTTAGTAGTTGGTCCTATGGGACATGGTAAATCAACAACTCTTGCTTCTATGATAGAAATGATAAACCAATCTAGGGCTGAACATATCGTTACAATAGAGGATCCAATTGAATATGTTTTCCAAGAAGGTAAATCAATGATAGATCAAAGAGAAATAAAAATTGACACGAAGGATTTCCCAACTGCTTTGAAGTCTATTTTTAGACAAGATGCTGATGTTTTGATGATTGGAGAAATGAGAGGATTAGAAACAATTTCTACCTCTGTTACTGCTGCTGAAACAGGCCATTTAGTATTTTCTACCTTGCATACTAATAATGCAGCTCAGACTATTGATAGAATTATTGATGTATTTCCACCCCAACAACAAAGCCAGATCAAAATTCAATTAGCAGCTTCTCTTCTAGGTATTTTTTCTCAAAGATTGGTTCCTAGAATTTCTGGGGGTATGATTCCTGCGTATGAATTATTGATAAATAATAACGCTACTGCAAATCTAATTCGAGAAGGGAGAACTTTTGAAATCCACAATGTTATCGAAACATCTTCTAACGAAGGAATGGTGAGCTTGAATAAATCTCTAGAAGATTTAGTTAGGTTCGGAGAAATAACTTTAGAAGATGCAAGAAAATATTCATATCGTTCAAAGGAGTTAAATAGAAATTTTAAATAAAAGAAACAGTCAAAAGCCTGCCTGCCCACGCCTGCCGGCGCGCAGGGGCAGGTAGGTCTGTAAGGTTCATAAAGTCTATAACCTACCTGCCGGCAGGTAGGAGTAAAAATTTGCTTCGGAAATTTTAAAAAAAGACTTTCGACTTTATAAACTTTTAACTAATCATATTATGTTATTCAAATATAAAATAGTAGATAAAAAGGGTGAAGAAAAAGAAGGTAGAATCGAAGCTGTAACTGAAGAAGTGGCTATTTCTGCATTACAAGATCGTGGTTACATAATCACATTTATCAACCCTGCCGAAGGTAAAGGTCTTTTTAATATAGAATTTACGTTTCTACAAAAAGTTTCTAATAAGGATATTGTTATTTTGTCTAAACAATTATCTACATTGTTTGGGTCGCACGTTTCTGCTTTAAGAGTTTTCCGATTACTGGGGGATGAATCAGAAAGCCCTGCTCTAAGAAAAGTGTTAAAGGAAGTAGCTGATGATATCCAGGGAGGAAGTCAAATTTCAATTGCTTTGGCTAAACACCCAAAAGTTTTTTCTAATTTTTATATAAACATGATAAAATCTGGAGAAGAATCAGGTAAATTAAATGAAACTTTTTCTTTTTTAGCTGATCATTTGGACAGAGGTTATAATTTATTATCTAAGGTTAAGAATGCCTTAGTTTATCCTGCTTTTGTGGTTATTGTGTTTATTGTTGTTATGGTTTTGATGTTTACTATGGTTATTCCTAAAATAAGTCTTATTTTAACCGATGCTGGTCAAGAACTTCCTGTTCTAACAAGAGTAGTTATTGGTATGAGTGATTTTTTGTTAAGTTACGGTATTTATTTAATTGTTCTTTTGATAATTGTAGTTTTTATGTTCATTAAGTTCTCTCGAACTAAAGCAGGAAAATTATCAATTGATAATTTTAGATTAAGAGTCCCTTATGTGGGGAATCTTTATAGAAAAATGTACTTATCTAGGATATTAGGAAATATGAAAACAATGTTATCAAGTGGTGTTTCAATTGTAAAAACTATGGAAACAACCTCAACTATTGTAGATTCTATAGTTTACCAAAATATTTTGAACGAATCTGTGGAAGCTATTAAGTCAGGAGTTTCTGTTGCTGATTCCTTGACTGGTTATGATGAAATTCCCAATATTATGGTTCAAATGATAAAAATTGGTGAAGAGACTGGAGAATTAAGTAGTATTTTAGATACTCTTTCTCGATTCTATGAAAGAGAAGTAAATGGAGCTGTTGATACATTAGTTGGAATGATTGAACCCGCAATGATTGTTTTTCTTGGTCTTGGAGTAGGGGGGCTGATGGCAGCTGTATTAATGCCTATTTACAATATTTCTTCTGCAATTTAAAAAGTATTATTATACAGACCTTTTATAATCTTTGTTTATCCACAGCTTTGTTTTCTTTTGTCATGTGTTTGGAGTTATAATGATAGAACAAACTAATAAATTATGTAGTCTTGTAATTTAGTTATTATTAATTATTAATTATTTATTTTTTAAAAATATGAATATTAAACAAAAAGGTTTTTCCTTGATTGAGTTGCTTATCGTGGTAGCTATCATGGGAATTTTGGCCGCTGTAGTATTGAGTTCCTTAGGAACAGCTCGTGAAAAAGCTAGAGATGCTCGACGACTAGAGGACGTAAAGGACATGGTTAAGCTTTTAGTAATTGAAGCTGATAGTGGAAATGTGTCATTAACAGGTTGTACAGCTGCAGATGCTTTGACATCTATTTGTACAGGACCTGGAGATATTTCTAACTTCCCAGATTATGGTGATCCTTCAGAAAGTATAACTGCTTGTACAGGTGCATCAACAGCTGCTTGTAATTATTCTGTAAGTAAAGCTGACGGTTCAGCTGGAGCAGGAACAGAAGATTTTCAAATTTGTTTCTATCTAGAATATGGTTCAGGAACATTAAATGCTGGACCTAACTCTGCTGTTGGACCAGTTGGAAAATTAACTGCTGGATGTAATTAATTAAGGTTAATATAATTAACTTATTTATCTATGTTTTTACAAAAAAATAAAAAAAACAGGATGACCAAGAAACACCTTAATAATAAGGTCTCTTATGGTTTTTCTTTAATTGAACTTTTAGTTGTTATCGCTATTATTGGAATTTTGTCTGCGACTGTTTTAGTTTCTCTTGGTGGGGCTAGAGCTAAGGCTCGTTTAGGAAGAACCCAAAGTCAATTAGCTGCATTACATCCACATCTAGTTATGTGTATTAATGATGAAGACACTTTTTTCAACGGAACACCTACTGCTGGAACCACACAACTTTGCGGAGGAACTTCAGTTGTTTTTCCTGTGTTGCCTAGCAATTGGTCATACAACGCTACAGTTTCAACTTCAGGATTAGAAGCATATTCAGCTACAACTGCTGAAGGAGATGCTTGGACTATTACCTGTACTGAAACCGGGTGTACAACTACTCCTTAATAAATTAGAAATTATGAAAATTAATTTGAAAAGAGGATTTACTTTAACTGAACTTCTGGTGGCAATTGCTATTATTGGTATTTTGTCATCAGTTGTTTTGACTTCTATGAGTGGTACTCGTGAAAGAGCTAAGGATGGAAGAAGGATTTCAGACATAAAACAAATTCAATTAGCTTTGGAACTTTATTATGATGTTAATTCTACATATCCTGCTGGGGTCTACGGAGGGGAATTGGATACTTTCTTAAAGATTTCAAAAGATCCTGATGGTTCAAATTATATATATTCACAATTAAGTAGTGGGCAAGATTACCACCTAGGAGCTGTTTTACAACAGTCAAATAAATTACTTGATGACGATGATGACGCAACAGGTGGATTTGATGGAAATAGTGTTGATTGTGCAGGGGGAGGAGCAGTAGATATGTGTTATGATGTAACACCCTAAAAAACAAAATAAAAATCACCGACTAAAGTCGGTGATTTTTATTTTGATCCTTAGGAATTATAAATTGTAAATGGTAAATTTTAAATTAAAAAAATTCATTAAAATGATTATTTTTTTTATTAATCCACTAGAAATGAAAGATAACATTTAAAATATGATATAATTAGATAATTAGATATGGAAAATTTAATTGCGCAAATTGGGATATTTATTTTTGGGACCATTATAGGCTCTTTTTTAAATGTTGTCATTTTAAGGTATTCTGAAAAATCTTTAACGGGAAGATCTGAATGTGTTAATTGTCACAAAAAATTAAATTGGTATGAATTAATCCCTATAATAAGTTTTTTGATACAAGGAGGAAAATGTTTAAAGTGTAAAAAAAATATTTCTTGGCAATATCCCTTAGTTGAGCTTAGCACGGCTTTACTGTTTTTATTCGGTTACAAAATATATTTTTTGGAAAAATATTCTCAATTAACTCTAGATTTTTTAAGTATTTTTGATTTATTTTCATTGTGGTTAATTTTTTCTTTGTTAATTATTATTTTTGTTTATGATTTGTATCATAAATTAATCCCTGACTTATGGGTCTTTTTATTAGCTTTTATTGCTTTAATTAGATTATTTACTATAAATTTTCAAGGTTTTGGCTTACTTTCTTTTTTTTGGGCTGGATTTATTCTCGCTTTCCCTTTTGTGTTTCTCTGGATTATTTCAAAAGGAGAATGGTTGGGGCTCGGTGATGCCAAATTAGTTATAGGGATTGGTTGGTTCTTAGGCCTTGTTAAGGGTTCCTCTGCTATTATTTTAGGGATTTGGATGGGTGCCATAATTGGTTTATTTTTAGTTTTTTTAACTAAAATTAATAACATAAAAAGATTGTCTTTTTTATCTAAAAACTTTACAATTAAGAGTGAATTACCTTTTGCTCCGTTTTTAATAATAGGTACTCTCCTTGTTTTTTTCTTTGGTTGGGATGTTTGGGGTTTAAGCTTAATTTTAAAATAGAAAGTGGAAAGTAGAGAGTTGGATGTGTAAAAATTTACTTCATAAATCAAAAATCTGTTTTGATCGGACAAATTTTAAAGACGTTTTAGTCATAAATTTTGTTCAAGATGATTTTAAATTAAGATAATGAATATAAAAAATGAAAAAAAAATAATTCAAGAAAAATTACAAAGAAAATTTTCTCTAAAAGTTAAAAGCTATAAGCTAAAAGCTAACCAAGGTTTTTCTCTCATTGAATTAATGGTGACTATTGGTATTTTAGTTTTGGTTTCTGGGGTGGTTTTTTTCAACCATTCTCAATTTAACAACCATGTTATTATAGAGAATCTAGCCTACGAAATTTCTTTAACTATTAGGCAAGCTCAATCCTATGGGTTACAAGTATAACAAACCAATGCTAGCTTTACTGAGGGTTATGGTGTTTATTTTGATGTAAGTTCTAATGAATTTCTAATTTTTGCTGACATTTACCCATTAAATAACCCTAATTCTCTTTATGATTCTGGTTCAGACCAAATAATTGATAGATTAAGACTAACTGAAGGAAACAAGGTTAACAGTCTATGTGTTGGTGTGGATTGCTCAATAGATAATCTAAGTATTTCCTTTTTAAGACCTAACCCTAATGCAATTATTAAAGCTAATTTAGCATCGACAGAATACGATACTGCAGAGATTAGAATTATTTCTCCAAAAGGAATAGAAAAAAAGATTTTTGTTAATAGAGTTGGTCAAATAGCTGTATTGAGTATGTAATTAATTAAAATAAATGAAACAAAATCACAAAAAGAGACTACAGATGGGTTTTACTTTGGTTGAAATGATTACAGCCGTAGGCCTCTTTAGTATGGTTATGGTAGTTGGAATGGGGGCCTTGTTAAATGTTTTAAACGCCAATAAACAAGCCCAAGCTATTCAAACAGCTGTAAATAATTTAAATTTAGCAATGGAGATGATGTCCCGTGAAATAAGAACTGGTTATGATTATCATTGTGGTGGACTTGGTGATTTATCTACAACAAGAGATTGTTTAGGAGGAGAAAATTTAATTGCACTTGAACCTTATAATGGTGATATTAATTCATCTAATGACCAAGTAGTTTTTAAATTTCAAAATGGAAGATTATTTAAATCAGTTGATACAGGAGTATCATTTTTACCTCTAACTTCTGAAGAATTAATTCTAGAAGATCTTTATTTTGTGGTTGTTGGGTCTGCTAAAGCGGATGGTGTTCAACCAAAGGTTTTGATTACTGCCAAGGGATATGTTGGTGAAAGAGAAAAAGGTAGGACTTTTTTTAATCTGCAGACAACTGTTTCACAAAGAATGATAGACTATTAACTTGGGAAGTGGAAGGTGGAATGTAGAAGGTAGTTAAAATTTACTTCGTAAATTTTTAAAAACAAAATGAAATATTTTGAAAAATTAAAAAATAATAATAAACTTAAAAGAGGTTTTACTTTGATAGAAACTTTTATTGCTATTACTGTTTTGCTGATTGCTATGTCTGGACCATTAGTTTTGGTTACAAAAGGACTTTCCATATCTAAAATAGCTAAGGGGCAGATAGTTGCTATGTATTTAGCTCAAGAGGCTATTGAGTACATAAGAAACGTTAGAGACACAAATATTCTAAATGATAGAGGTTGGTTGATTGGTTTGACTGATTGTACTAATTTTGGTACTAAATGTAAGATTGATTCTCCTGCTCAAACAGTTTCTTCTTGTTCTTTAAGCGGTTGTGAAAATTTAAAATATGATCCAGTTAGTTATCTTTATGGTTATACCTCTGGAAATGTTTCTTTGATTAAAAGGGAAATAGAAATAAATGAAATTATCCCAGATAAGGAATTAGAAGTAGTAGTAACCATGTCTTGGCAAGAGGGTCCTAATACTCGTCAATTTGTAGTCAAAGAACGTTTATTGAATTGGCAGTAAACGAGTCGAAAGTCTGTAAAGCCTGCCTGACCACGCCTGCCGGCGCGCAGGGGCAGGCGGGTCCAAAGTCAAAAGTTACGGATTTTGCTCCGCAAAATCTGTAATGAAAATCGTAGATTTTCGTCTTTGCGACCTAGTACTTTGTTACAACCATATAAATAAAGTTAATAAAAAACCTAAAATGCTTTGTAAAATAAAAAGTAAGCAATTTAATTCAAAGTACTAGGGAAGCAATCTCTTCAATCCATATAATAAGACAGAAACCAAAAAACTAATAAAATGAAAAACCTTAAAAATAACAAAATAATAAACATAAAAAATTTACGTAGTAAACTTTTCCTAAAAGCTAATATCTATAAGCTAAGAGCTGATAAAGCATTTGTTTCAATGATTGCTTTGCTACTAGCTAATGTTTTTTTAGTAATTGGTTTGTCTATTTTTGGTATTGCGATGAGAGAAGTTATTTTATCTTCTGGAGCTAGAGAATCATTATTTGCTTTTTATGCAGCTGATGGGGGAATGGAATGTGCTTTATATTGGGATATTCATGAAGACAATTTTTCAAACACAGCAGCACCTTTATCAAATATCAATTGCAGTGGTCAAGATGTTGCTGTTTCCTTTAATCAAGATTGTGGAGCAAATTGTAGTAGGAATAATTTTAGTTTGTCATACCCTTCTGGAGCTTGTGTTCAAGTTGATATCTATAAATTAAACGATGATGATACTTTGATTAAATCCTTTGGACAAAACACTTGTGATCCTAATAATAAAAAGAGAGTAGAACGGGCTTGGCAGGTAACGTATTAACGAGTCGAAAGTCTATAAAGTCTGTAAAGTTAAAGTGGAACGAATCACTAAAGTGATTTGTCTTTGCAAGGAAAGAAAATTTAAATTTAAAATTTGGCTATTCTATAGCCGAATTTTAAATTTAAATTTTCTTGACGAAGTAATTCCTTCAATCTAAAAAACAATAAATGGTTTTTATTTAAAAGCTGATTTGCTTTGTGTTATAATTTGATTACATGAAAGAAAAAGCATCTAAAGATATAGTAGAGAAATATGAAAAATTAAAGAAAGTGGTTGAAAAACATCGCTATGATTATCATGTTTTAGATAAACAGGAAATTTCTGAAGAAGCTTTGGATTCTCTTAAAAATGAATTGGTTAAATTGGAAGAAAAATTTCCTCATTTAATTACTGCTGATTCTCCTAGTCAAAGGGTAGCAGGCAAGCCTTTAGATAAATTTGAAAAAGTACCTCACAAAGTAGCCCAATGGTCCTTTAATGATGCTTTTACAGAAGAAGATATTGAAAATTTTGATAAAAAAATAAAAAGAGCTTTGGGGACTGAAAAGCAAATAGAATATGTTTGTGAATTAAAGATTGATGGAATGCATATTGTTTTGGAATATAAAAAAGGGGAATTGATAATGGCTTCATCTCGTGGAGATGGAAAAATAGGAGAAAATGTTTTAATGAATGTTAAAACTATTCAATCCATTCCTTTAAAATTAAAAGAAAAAGTTGATGCGATAGTAGAAGGAGAAATTTGGATGGCTAAAGATATTTTCAATAAAATCAATGAAGAAAGAAAGAAAAATGACTTAGATTTGTATGCCAACCCGCGAAATTTGACCTCAGGGACCATGCGACAGTTAAACCCTAATATTGTGGCTCAAAGAAAATTAGATTGCTTTATATACGATATTTCCTATCCTGAAAAAATAGTGCCTAAAACTCAAAAAGAAGAATTAGAACAATTAAAAGATTGGGGCTTGAAGGTTTCTAAATATTTTGAAGTTTGTCATGGTATTGCAGAAGTTATTGCTTTTTGGAAAAAATGGCAGAAAAAATCAGGGAAAGAAAATTATTGGATTGATGGAGTAGTTATAAAAGTAAATGAAAGGTCTCTGCAAAATAAATTAGGTTATACAGGAAAGGCCCCTCGTTTTGCCATTGCTTTTAAATTTCCCACAGAACAGGTAACCACAGAAATAGAAGATATTATTTTACAGGTTGGAAGAACTGGAGTGTTGACTCCTGTGGCTCACCTTAAACCAGTTTCTATTTTAGGTTCCATTGTTTCTCGAGCGACTTTACATAATGAGGACGAAATAAAAAGATTAGATGTTCGTATCGGAGACACAATTATTTTAGAAAAAGCAGGAGATGTTATTCCTAAAGTAGTATCTGTTGTTAAAGAAATGAGAATTGGGAAAGAAAAGGCTTTTTTGTATCCTAAAAAAGTATTGGCTTGTGGAGTGGACGGGAGTATAGAAAAAATTCCAGGACAGGTGGCTTGGAGGTGTGTGAATAAAAATTCATTTGCTCAACAAAAAAGAAAATTTCATCACTTTGTTTCAAAAAAAGTTTTTAATATTGATGGGTTAGGGCCAAAAGTAATAGATGTTTTGTTAGAAGAAAATTTAATAAATAGTTTTGATGACATTTTTTCCTTAAAAAAAGGTGATTTACTATTATTACCTCGTTTTGCAGAAAAATCAGTAGATAATTTATTGGAATCTATAGAGAATGCTCGGGAAATAGATTTAGCTCGTTTTATAATGTCTTTGTCTATTGATCAAGTGGGAGAAGAAACTGCTATTGATTTGGCTAATCGTTTTGGTTCCTTTGAAAAATTTAAAAGAGCATCACTTGAAGATTTAGATAATATAGAAGGAGTAGGAGAAGTAGTTTCTCAAGCTATAATTGAATGGTTTAAAGATAAAGAAAATTTGAAAATGTTGGAAAGATTACTGAAAGAGGTTCAGATAAAAAACCCTCAAAAAACTTCTCAAAAACTAAAGGCACAAGTTTTTGTTTTAACAGGGACATTAGAAACAATAGGGCGGGATGAGGCTAAGGAAAAAATTCGCCTATTGGGAGGTTCAGTTTCAAGTTCAGTGTCTGTGAAAACAAACTTTGTGGTAGCTGGAGAAAAGGCTGGCTCTAAATTAGACAAAGCAAAAAAATTAGGAGTAAAAATTATAAATGAAAAAGAATTTTTGAAATTAATTCAGTAATTAGTGAAGCCCGACCTCTTAATTAAGATACCTGTAATCTTTAATAACTTGTTTTATTTTACTAATGCTTAGGTTGAACTTCTAAATAATTTGTCTTACATGTTTCAAAAAAAACTTTTTTAGACTATAATCATATTCATGGAAATTAAAGATATAGAAAATTTAGCTAATCTGTGTCGGATAGAAATATCCGAAACAGAAAAAGAAGAATTATTAGGAGAGATGGATTCTATCTTGGGTTTTATTGATCAAATCCAATCCGTAAAAACTGGTGGTTTGAAAGATAGAGCCGGAGAACATAGGAATATTATGAGAGAAGACGAGAATCCGTACGAAAGAGGAGAATTTACTAATGATTTATTAGGTGAAGCTCCTGAAACACAAGAAGGGTATGTAAAAGTCAAAAAAATCCTGTAGGATCTTTTTGAAATTTTTAATTTTTAATTTTGTAATTTTTAAATAAAAGCACTTCGTCTTATATAAGCTCCTCGGCTCGGAAATATAAAGTAAAACTTTTATATTTCTCTCGCACTACGTCGCTTATAAATCAAAATTTTTAATTTTTAAACATAAAACTTGTAGATAATATAAAATATGAAAATAGATTTAAAAACATTAACTATACAGAAGGCACATCAACATATGTTGGAGGGTGATTTTACTGCTCAGGAATTAGCCCAAGCTTACCTAGATAATATTAACCCAGAATACAATGCTTTTATTGTATTTTTTGAAGATGTTTTAGAGCAAGCAGAAAAAGCCGACAAAAGATTTAAAGATGGGACAGCTGAGTTATTAACTGGAATTCCAATGGCTATAAAAAATAATATTTTAATCAAAGGAAAAAGAACTACAGCTGGTTCAAAAATATTAGAAAACTATAAAGCTACCTATGATGCAACTGTAATTGATAGGTTAAAAAAAGCTGGAGCTGTTTTTATAGGAGGAACTAATTTAGATGAGTTTGCACATGGGTCTTCAACTGAAAATTCTGCCTATGGGGTAACTAAAAATACTTTTGATATGGGGAGAGTGGCTGGAGGTTCCTCTGGTGGTTCCGCTGTAGCTGTAGCAAGTGATATGGCTTTGGTGGCTTTAGGTTCAGACACAGGTGGCTCCATTCGTCAGCCTGCCTCTTTTAATAATGTTTTAGGTTTGAAAACCACATACGGAAGAGTTTCTAGATCTGGAGCTGTAGCCATGGGTTCTTCCCTTGATCAAATTGGACCTTTCGGGAAAAGTGTTGAAGATGTAAAAATAGTTTATGATTGTATAAAAGGGAATGATAAAATGGATAGTACTACTTTGAAAGATGAAGTTATTGAAAAAGCAGAAAAAGGGATCGATTTGAATAAAAAAATGACTATTGGGATTCCAAGACATTTTTTAAAAGAGGGTATTGATAAGGATGTAATGGAAAATTTTGAAAATTCATTAAAAAAACTAGAGGAAAAAGGATATAAGATTAAGGAAATCGAATTACCAAATATTAAATATTCTTTAGCTTCTTATTATATTTTTGCTCCAGCAGAAATTTCTGCTAACCTATCGCGTTATGATGGAGTGCGTTTTGGATTTAAAAAAGAAGGAGAAGATTTACTAGACGATTATATGAAAACAAGAGGAGAAGGTTTTGGAAAAGAAGCACGAAGAAGGATTATGTTAGGAACATATATTTTATCAGCTGGTTATAAAGACGCTTATTATAATAAAGCTCAGGCTGTACGAGAAATAATCAGGGAAGATTTCAGAAAAGCTTTTTTAGAAGTGGATGTAATTTTGACCCCGACCACTCCTACCCCAGCTTTCAAGATAGGGGCCAAGGGAAACGATCCTATTCAAATGTATCTAGAAGACATTTTTACAGTATCTTCTAATGTTGTTGGGAATCCAGCCATATCAGTTCCTATGGGTTTTGTGGAAAGAGAAGGGAAAGAATTACCTGTTGGTTTACAGATTTTGGCTCCGCATATGTATGAAAATCTTTTGTTTAAAGTAAGCTCGGATTTTCTAGGAGGTCCGACCTCTTAATATTTTTTCAACATTTTGCTCTCAACATTACACTCGCTATAAGTTATACTTATGGTATATGAAGCGAGCATATAATTCCTTCGCTCGGATTATATAAAAACATATTATTACATAATCGTTTTTATAAATCCTCACTTGAAATTATATGAAGCGAGCATATAATTCCTTCGCTCGGATT
>Ga0180007_10001948_pt1 | contig 25789 bp, 47 predicted proteins | sample MM_PC_MetaG_FD_121122 | JGI IMG/M metagenome (GOLD analysis project Ga0180007, IMG submission 121122) | Groundwater microbial communities from the Aspo Hard Rock Laboratory (HRL) deep subsurface site, Sweden - MM_PC_MetaG | ecosystem: Environmental > Aquatic > Deep subsurface > Groundwater... | reverse complement strand
TTACTCATCCACCTTTTGTACTTTTGTTCAAACGGCTCCTGGCTGTTTTTATTAAAGTTGTTTTTTGTCCAGGTTATAACCGCCCCCTTCCAGCTTTTCATCGGTACCTTTCCAACCATCCAGCCATTAGATTCATAATGCGCAATAAACTCCTCGGCCGTAAAGTTGGTTATGTTTTTTTCTTTCAAGTGTGCGGTAACCTCTTCAAACGTTGGTTTAATAAATCTGCTTCTCTTTCTTGGTTTCTTGAATTCTGTGTAATCCTCGGTATCAATCACACCAGTATCTTTATATTCTTTATTTATATTACTTTCTTTTGTAGTATCAATTCTTGATACAATACCAAGGTCTAATGTATCAATTCCTGATACAAAATCAGCATCTAATATGTCAGTATTTGATATATTAGGATTTGATATATAATTTATTTCAAAATATGTTTTAATTCCTTTCCCGGCTCCAGTGCGTTTAACTGTTATTAGTTTATATTGTTTTAATTCTTTTAGTGCTATTTTTATCGTGTTTATTGATAATCCGCATAATTCAACAAGTTGTCCCTGGCTTATTACATCAACATCCTTATGCCATCCGATAGTTTTACGGCTGATCGCTAAAAATACTTTTGCTGCCGGAGCTGATAATTTCTTCATCCAGTTATCAATAAAGTCATTTGATACTTGGGTATGGTTAATTTTATTCAACATTGCTTGCCTCATAAAAAACCCCGCCCCCACAGCTTCGCCCTGGTAGTTGATTGCTGTGAGTTTGGGGTTATGTTTTACTGTTTTGCCTACCAGGGCTTTCATGCTCTTATCCTATCACGGTATTAAATATCTATCAAGCCAAATTCCGAATCAATCGCCTTTAATTCTTCCTCAAGCTTTTCTATATCCATTTTGCGACCTTCAATGCTTTTTGTTATATTTTCTTTTTTATAACTGATATATTTTTTTACCTTTTCTTTGTTTACCGGCAATCCCCATGTTTGAAATCTTTTAATATCCTCTGATCCATAATCGCTTTTTGCTTCAATTAATGATGCAAATTTTTCTTTTGCCTCTTCGAGTGTACAAAATAGATACACTTCCTTGCTTCCGCCGCTATGGTCTGAATAGTCGTGAATCCTCCATTGCAATGTTCCATCGGATTTTCCATAAATTGACACAAGTTTTAATCCTTCGCATCTATCGTCCCAAAATGAAGCAAGGTCTCTTTCGATATGAAAATCATATAATTTAATATCATATCCACCGGTAACGATGTATTTATATTTCTCCAATAAAAAATTCTCAACCATTTCAAACGATTCTAATGATATGTTTTCTGTAGTTCTTTTTATACAATCTATTTTCGCTTTAAGTGCAGCCATTTCAGTCCGGTCTCTTTTTCTCAAATCATCAAGGCTTTTCTCGTAGTTTTGTCTGTCTCTTTCGTATCGTTCTTTATTTTCTCTTGCCCGTTTTTCCTCCCATGTTTCCATAGGCTCGTCAAGCAAACCAGAGGCTATAAAATTCTCTCCTCCCGGTATTTCCGCGCCCTCTTTTGATACATAAATCTCTTGAACAATAAAGTCATTATTATTCAATTTCCCTAATACAACAACTTTTTTCCCTTGTTTCGTGTACTTAATCTCCATCCCTTTCTCCTTATAATTAAAAAAGCCCTCTCTACCGTGCGGGGTTTCAAGGGCTTATATTGGCTAATCAGCCGTCAAATCCCGCACTATTTGACTGCCAATTTCTTTTGTAATCCTATCACGGTATTAGGTAGGTGTCAAGCTTCTCTGCCATAAACATATAGCCGCGACAAGCTCTGCACGGCTCATCATCCCGGCCCGATACATCAAAAAGTATTCGCGTAGTTGGTTATAGGTCATATCCATTCCTTTATTCCAGCGGCCATAATAGCCGCTATTTGTTGCCGTATCCATTCCGGCCTGAATCCACGATTGAAACTGTCGTTATGTTTCCAACAACTCCACCGTAATAGTTTTGGGTGATGCACGATCTCTTTTCCGTACTTCTGTATGTTCGCTTTGCTTTTACTTATACAGTGTGCTATCTGTGTGCCTCGCATATCACACCCCGAATACTCGCACATACCGTGATTTCTTGCCATTACAAATTCTCGTACTTCCTGGGCTTCAAACTTTTGACGCGCGTTGAGATATCCCGCGCTTACTGACGGCTTACGTTTCTTTGGTTTGCTTATCATTGTTCCGATCCTGCCTTGTTGTATATATCTTGGCATTCCCATTATTGCACGCCGGGCAAATCATTTCTCCATCACACCCCTTTAATGGAGGTATCATGGTTATGTAGTCACAGATTGTACACACATATTTTGTAACACGTACTTTATCTATCATTTTTCATCATCCTTTTAAGTTCATTGTCTTTTAATCCCTGGCAGATTTCCTGGAACTTCTTCGAGTTACACCCGGCTGCTACCATGTCATTGAGCAGATTGTCAATAAAGTTGGCGAGCTCTTTTTTGGTGTACCGCGTCAGGCTTTTAAGCTTTCCCCGTATCATCGATTTCATATCCGGGTCAAGCCGTATATGTTCTGGTATTTCCTCCACGGATTTCACGTCAAATATTTTTGGTTTTTTGTTTACGATATCGGCATAAATGTAGCTTGCAAATCCGGCACCTAAATCCCGTTTCATCTTATCACGGAAAGTACTGTATTCGTCGCCGCCATACTTAGGATGTATGCCGCTTTTCCAGTATTCGGTTATCAAAGCCTCAGCCGTTTTGTGTTGACTGTCAGTGTGTTCTTCCGCCGGTTCGAGATTGTACCAGAATCCATCTTTAGGTTTATCAGTAGAGCATGGTTGATACTTTTCTCCGGGTAATATTAAAATCTTCAAAGCTTCTCCTTTAGCTTTTCAAGCATTCTGTCAACTTCTGCGTTGAGCTTTTTGACTTCGCCTTTTATCTCTGTTGACAGGCTTTCATTCACCGAAAACCGGCTTATGTATAACTGTAGATGTTCCGGGAAGTCTGGATGATAGCTCACATAATCCCACCATAACCTACCCGTACACATCATACCGGAAACCATTTGATAAATGTAATCCCGTTTAATCGTGCCGTTGATTAGTGTATCAAGGTGCTGCGCCGCTTCCGGACATTTGATTTCAAGCCCCCCCTCGTCGTCTACCAGTCCGTCAGGGGACGCGCCAAATCTCTCAATTGTAGGATGATTGATAAATCCTACTTGCTCCACCCATGCGCCGGTATAGGCTGCATATGCTATACGCGCCTCTGCTTCAAGTTCCGTACCCCGCGCCATTGCCGCGCTTTGATAGGTTTCCGCAGTCTTGCCGGTCAGGATTTCCAATACCAATTGAGCTATATAATTTTTCCTGCTTGCTAAATACGCGCCCTTAACTCCCGGTACAATATCGATAACGCGGGACGCAGTTACCTTCCCGCGCCGTTCCTCGAACCACTGATCCGACCCCTGAATAACGTCAGACATTGTTGGATTCCTTCAAAATCTCTTCCGCTCTTTTGTTTTTAAGTTTTACCAAAACAGTTCTGGCATCCTTGCTGTTTGAATTTTGTTTCATAAAAGCGTCCCAGGACACCTTTAATTCCTCGATGGTTTTACAGGTCAGAAAGGCTTCCCAGTATTCGGCGTATTCAAGACCGTCGTCAAAGGTAAGGAATGTGCCGTCAGTATCTTCATCCTCTTCGGTGATTCCGAAACCAGATTTAAACGTGTACCGTTTCCCATACGTTGACATAACCCCGGCAACCTGGATCGCGTTCTGCACGTCCTTTCCGGTTCCACTTTTTACCGGGTCAATTTTGGGTACATCGAAAAACACAGAATCATCGGTATGCCCCCACCCGGAAATTATTATCCGTATTCGTTTCCCGCCTCCATCAAGAGGCAGTTCTGTCCATCGGTAGGAAAATCCGTGCTTCGATATAATTTCTCCGTATTGCCGGGTCATTGCCTCAATCGGTGCATACTTGGATTTATCCGCCTGTTTTGTCCGCTTTATCGGATCAAACTCTTTTTGCATCTCCGCAAAATGGAAATCGAAATCCCGTTTACACTGTCGTTCCTCTTCCGCTCGTTTCAATGCAATCAATTTTTCCAGGGAATCCACCATGTTTTTTTCAATAGCCATCTTCATGAGTTGGCCCATTTCCGATTGTATGGCTATGTCTGTACTCGCCGTTTCGGTAGGTAACTTTTCCCCGCCTGGTTCATCGGTCATTGTTCGTACCGTGCCGTCTTCTTCGATCAATTCAAAGTTTTTCATCGTTTTCTCCTATATGATATTTTTTTCGTAGCTCTTCCATTTCCCTTTCCCGGATGTAGTCGGGCGGCTCTGGAAGCTCTGATAAATGCCCGTGGAACTCATCAAAGGCTTTGTCATCCATTAACTGCGAATCCGTCATTTCTTCACCACATCCTTGAGAAGTTCCCGCACCATTGCCCCAAATGATCGGTTAGAATCGTCTGCCATTTGTTGGATTACCGCTATCATTTCCTTTTCCATTGAGATATTTTTTGTCATTATATTTTTTTTAGCCATATGGCCTCCTATGCTTGTATCATATACCATAACCGCAGTCATGTCAATACTTTTGGCCAATATTTATATTATTTTGCTTTTTTCTATTGACAGGCTCAAATGAGTGTGATATACTGGTTTTTAATTGGAGGATGAAAGATGGATGCACGAATAAAGGAAGCACTTACGGATCAGGCGGAATTTGCGATAGAAGAAATCAAAATTATCGTTAAAGGCATTCCCCTTGAAATCCTGAAATCAGTCTTGACATACAGGGAAAAAGACCTCGCCACCATCGAGGCAAACGAGAAAATCGAGGAAAGCGAACACGCGGAACTTATCGCACGGCTCAAAGCAGGCCGGGATATTGTCGGGAAGATTGTCGATATCTGGGAACTGTTATAAGGAGAGTAACGACAAGGTGATTGATAATGATATTATTATAAAAACACAATATACTCTAAAAGCAGCGGTCAAAGCGATGTATAATTTTGGTATAGCTTTACGCACTGCTGCTATTGTTGCGGATATTATACGGTTTAACGTATTTGAGACCCTCGCCGAATACAACGGATTTTTAACGGAGTGTTGACATGACTGACGAAGAACGCAAAAAAGATTTGTCCGATATTTTTAATTGCTGCTTCGATATAAAATCAATCGGCTATATGGAAATGCAATATGAGGTTGTAACGCCGATACTGAAAAAGATGCAAGAATTAAGAAACCATGTTTTCGATGATATAAAAAAAATAAGCGCCGATTTTTTTAAGCCTGAAAATATAATTATAAATCTCATCATTGCATCCGTCAGAAAATACAATCGGCAATGGAATTTATACGTCAATATGAACAATCTAAAATATTGCAACATTGACGGATTAAATAAACTGTTAAAAATATTTTTAGAGTCTGTAGACGGTGAAAATAATATTAAACGAGCTGCGAGATTTTTATGAAGAAAGGAGCAAATGATGAAATATTATAGACCATTAAAAAACGAGAAAGTAATACATGGCGATTACGTAACTGATGATAGATTCGGACTGACAAAAATGGTGCCGGATCACTGCATGATTGGGGTAACAGTAGGAGATACCGACGCAACCGGATTTATGCACTATTTCCGCCCCGTCCCCGAACCACGTCCCGTTGACAAGTTGACGGATGAGGAAATAGAAAAAAAATATTGCGGCGCGATTGACAGATTTGGAGATATGAAATACGCATTGCATCAGTTTCTTTTAGAAATCGACGAACTCCGCATGAAGCCCCGCGAGAGCGCAAAGGAAAAGTGGATACGGGAATACGGTGAAACCCATGGATTACCCGGTGAATTCGTGCGCCAAATAAGAAACTATTTGAGCGACACTTGGGACGCCGCCATTGCATCGATGAAAGCCAAGGAGGACTGAATGGACGAAATACGGGAAGCTATGATAGAGAGTCGTGTGGTTTGGTCTGATAAAAAGTGCGGCGGTACAATCGGCGAAATGCTTGCATACGAATCAGGACACAAGGCGGGTTGGAAAGCCGCCCTCGCTTGGCAGAAAGCACAGCCGGTCGATCCGTGGGAGTGTGCGCCGAAAGAACCTATATGTTTTTACATAGATAAAAACGAAAGAATAGAACTGCGATTGTCAGTAAGCATATATATTACAGGATTAAACATATGGGAAATACGGGAATACGGTATTAACGAGGAAAGCGAAGATTCCGTGCAGATAGCGCAGGGACGGTCTTCTGAGGTCTCACTATCCCGCGACGGCGAAGTCCGCACCTACAACCCGGAAACAAAGGAGTTTGAGGATGGATAAAGCGACGGAAATAGCAAAAAATATTTGCAAGCGAGATTTTACCTGGCTTGAGGATACCAATCCGACAGAGACAATAGCCGACCTAATCCGCCCGCACCTTGCGCCGGAGTGGAAACCATATAAGGAAATCGCTGAAGAGTTTACGGTAATTGAATGTTTCGGTACTCCAACTGTAAAAAAGGCGGCGGAAAAAATTAAAGATTCCTTACAAGCCGCAGAATATACAATACAAAACCGAGAAGAGGCTGCGGAGTTTTGGTATAAAAAACACTATCAAAGCATAGCACTAATAAAAGAGCATTTAGATGACCCGTTCAATGATGCCTGGATTATCAGATTAAGAGAAATATGTAAAGAGCCATTACCAGAGGCCCCGCAATGACTAAAAAGACTATGAAAAAAATAATAGACGACCAGCCGGCAGTATTTTTTGTATTGTATAAGTCTACCTTACATGGAAAGCCGGTTAATTCCTTGCTATTCGAGGAACAGAAAAACCTGTGCCGGGAAGCCCTCGTTAAGATATTTAAGGAGAAAACTCATGAGTGACAAAATCCCCGACATGCCGGACGATGAGGAATTGCAAGAAATACTTAACTATATAAAAACCAACGGCCCAGGGTGGTTGTCAGACGATTCTATTGAGACCCTCGCCGCCGCAGTCAGGGCGCTACAGGCACAACCTAAAGAAACGCACGAGTTTTACTCGGTTGCCGTGGAACAGATAACAGGACTCCAAAGAGACAATCTTTTATTGAACCGCGAAATTGTTGCACTGAAGGAGGAACTGAAAACAGAACATGAAAAAAGAATCTTGTTACGAAAAGCCACACGAGATTTTTATGATAATCCATATAGCCAGGCCGCCGGTGAGAATTTATGGAAGGAATTGGAAAAATGAAATGGCTCCGCGCTCACTGGAAGTTTCTCGCGATATCCCTGCTCCTGACGTGCGGCGTAATCGCCTACACCCGGATCACGGTGAACAATGTTATCTCACTAACCCGCGAGCCAGTTAACCCGCCGCATATACTGACCATGCAGTCCTACGACTTAACAGCGGCAGACGGCCGAAAGCAACGGGAATACGTCATCGGATTCGTTACCCCGGAGAATATTGTTATTGAAACTAATATCAAAGTCACGGCGGCGAGGGAATAATGCCCTGCATAAGAATTGAAAACGGCTATATCTGCATGAGCGATCCGCCATTGCTGACAATCGGCCCGCTCTCAATTGAGCGGAAGTTATGCCGTTTCTTCGAAATTCTAAGCGAACAGAAACGGATTACGAAAACATGAACGCGGCAGTTGACCGAGTTATACAACGATATTTAGAGGAGAAGGAAAGATGAAATATTATGTTTTTATTAGACCGAATGACTGTACGGATACTGACGAAGTATATCATGCGGGGAATTGGAAAAAAATATCTGATTTCCATTATGAGCTTGACAACTGTTACACCTACCGTCGCCCCGTAGAAATACGCGACCCTGGGGAGCTATCGAATCAGGATATTTATCGGGTGGCAAACTGTTTCCATCATAATGACGAAAACAGATTTCCATTATTACGGGAGGACATTATTTTAATATCGCATAAACTTGACGAACTCCGCTCCCGTCCAAGGGAAACCGAAAAGGAAAAGTGGATACGAAAAAGAACGATTGGCATTGTTGATACGGACATTAATATGTCGGAGGCGATAGCCGCGCTACCGGACATACTCGAACGAGATATAAAATTTTACGACACCCTTATAATGATCGTATGTAGAGAAATTAAAAACAACGAATACGGGTATCAAATAGCGCGTGAAATATTTGACGCCTACGATTTTAAGCCAGACGAAAAAGCAACCGGGAAAACATGGGAAGAAATAAAGGAGTTGATAATTAGATCCAAACCAAAAGAGGTGGAAATAGGATTTAATCAATGGTGGGAGTCTGCTGGACAATTTACAATTCAAAAGCTATGGAAGCATGACGCTCACTTGATATGGGATGCTATTCATGAAGCGGGCGAGCGGGAAGGATAAATGTTAAATCGTGTCATTTGTTGCGACTGCATGGACTTTATGAAAGACCTCCCGGACAAACACTATGATTTAGCGATAGTTGACCCGCCGTATGGGATTGGGGATTTTAACATGCAGACAAGCATCGGGAATAAAAGAGGAACTCGAAAGCATGGCCATGTAATGTGGAACGATAATATTCCAAATGATAATTATTTTTGTGAAATATATAGAATAAGTAAAAAGAATATTATATGGGGTGCTAATTATTATAATTGTTTTTCAGGTGGAGCAATTATATGGCATAAACAGATTGGTCATCCTAATATGAGTAAGTGCGAAATTGCTTCTGTATCTTTTCAAAAAAAAGTTGATTTTGTTTCTATTCCATGGGCTAGCGGATTTTATAGAGAAATTGCAGAAGATAAGACAATCCACCCGTGTCAAAAACCAATAGCCCTTTACAAATGGCTCCTGCAAAACTACGCAAAGCCAGGTCAAACAATATTCGATAGTCACGTGGGAAGTGGTTCGCTGCGGATAGCGTGCCATGATTTAGGCTTTGACTTTGAGGGGTGCGAGATAGACGAAGACTATTGGGAAGCGCAAGAGGCACGGTATCAGAACCATATTAAGCAGGCTGAATTATTCGAACCGCAAGAAGTTCAAGAACTTGTATACAAGCAGGGTGAATTATGAGTTTTCATTACGGCCTATTTTCTGTCGACCATCCGATTTGGCTATGTATTGAAAACATGGGGTATCGCAGATCGCTGCGGACTAAAGAGTACATAGACAAAGAGGAAGTGCAACCGGAGAAAGTGGAGCCGGAGCCGATTATCATCGTAGTTGAGCCGCCCCAAATAGAAACGCATAGATCGCGCTGTCGCAAGGTGGCAATAATAAAAAACAATGTAAAATTTACTTTTAATAGTCTAAAACAAGCGGCGCAATTTATAAACGAACATGAGGAAAAAACCGCATCGTCCGCCATGCTGTCAATTGCGCTAAAACGTGGTCACAGGGCGTATGGATGGACCATAGAGGATTTATCCGAGACCGTCGATAACTCTACAGGACTGTAATATATTTCAATCTGGGGGCATTTTATACATGAGGTTGCAATACGATATTCACGGAGATTTAGAAAAACGTTTTAGACGCTATCTGCCAAATGAAAAAGAGCGGCATTACATAGCAAGGGAAGCGCTGGAAGAATGGATTACACGACACGAGGGGAGGGATAAAAGATTACACATGGAAAAACTTGAGGCAGACATTGAGCTGCTTACACCAATAATAATTGAAGTCTTGAAACGTCTTGAGCTGCTACCTGCCCCGTAAATCCGCCTTGATCTCTTCAAGTAACCCTTCGATATTTTTAAGCCTGCCGTTGATTTCCACGATGTCCTTTTCCGTTTGTATTTGATAGTGTGCCTGCTCAGAAACTTTTTTCCCTAAAGCGTCTATGTCACCCTTAGTGTCACACATATCTTTTTCGTGCCTTGATTCCACTTCTTTCAATTTCATTTCTAATTTTGTTATCAACTGGAAAAACCGTACAATCATACCGCCGATAGTCAGGACACCAATAACTGTTGGTATCCATACGGATAAATTAACCGTCGCCATTCAGTAACCCCTTGATATTCTGATAATTAAGTATTCCAATGACAACAATAATCACCACCGATACGCCAATACATACGCCGCCGGTTATGAGGACGGCTCTAAGGATGTCCCTCCTGTACTGTTTCAATAGCTCTGTCGATAAATCGGAGGCTTTCTTCCAGGCTTCCTCCAAGGCCGTCAACCGTGGCCCCTGTTCGTTCATCGATATTTGCAAGGCTTTTAATATATTCGAGTTGTTGTGTAAATCCATCGTCAATAGATCGATTTCGTTCATCAAGGCTAATTTGTAGCTTATCCAATCGCTCGATAATTTTTCCGTTGTTTGATTCAAGAGTGTCGACATAGCCAGCCTCTCGTTTATAAGCCTCAATAATGAGTCCCGTTGTTCTATTGCCGTCAGCAATGACTCCCTTGAGGTCTTTAATAGTTGTAGCATAGTTGGTTCCGGCGGTTCCGCGTCCTGCGAAAAAAGCGGCTGTGCCAATAACAACAATAGCAACAAGGCCGGCAATAAGAATGATTTTCGCTGTTTTATCCACATTCAATTTCCTTTATAGGCTTGATAGATATGTACGGTTCCATCGCTCAACGTTTGGGTCGCGTCAAGTACGATTTGTTCATCCAATGTTCCGGCGTATGTAATGGTGTATGGTTTATCAGTTACTTTCCACCAATCCGTATACCACGGTATATTTGGATATACTTGTCCAGGACATTGCGGATAAACCGGATATGGTACATATTCCGTATTTCTTGGCTCGAAATATTTTTTCAGCTCCATGTATAGTTTCCAAGCACTATCTCCTTTCAAAACAATTTCTTTTCCATCAATTTCGAATTTCATTTCTTTAAGCATATTATCCTCCATAATTATTTCCCCACTAACTCAGGATGAAAGTTCTTTGATTTTACCAGCGTATCGAATACGTTCCCGCCTATATAAATAGCCGCATTTAAGATCATCGCCGCGAGTATAGGTACAAGGATTTCTTGTGAGTTGGTTTTCCATGGGGCGGTCATTGCATAAAATGCAACAAGTGTAAAATGCACCATGAAAAACGCGAGCATTTTCCGCCCGTAAGCTTGTAATTTTTTCATAAATATACCACCATAAATTTTTTGACGTTGCTTTTATATTCATCTTCCGTTAATCGCTCATTGACTCCACCGTTTTTTAATCCGGGTCTGCTGCCCCAAGAATCCATATATACAATTTCCCGGTGTACATCATCATACGCGATAGCCGCGAGCCAGTGGCCTGGATTTTCCAAACAGAACTGTACGCCATGGCCTTTCTTTAGTTCTGCTACCATCATATCAAACGTACAGGGGTCAACGATTTTTGCAGACACATTATACAAATCCCATGCCGCCGCCCTGTATGCCATGGCCAGACGATTGCGCATAATCTCAGAATATCCCCTATCCGGATCGTTAAGATACAGCATGACCGCATCGTCCATTTGTACCCGCGCCCCAGCAGGGAAAGTGAAATAGTCTTTACTTTGCAGATATCCCATACCTTCCATAAGGCAACAAAAAGCACAGGCTCCGCAACTTTCAAGATATCCTATCGGCTTATTGTCTTTCCGCAGCCGCTCTTTTAATATCCGCAATATCATCGCTTCAACCGAGTTTCTGGTTTGTTCGTATCTAATCTTTGGATTAGCATGATTTTTTATACCCTGCATTTCTTCCCCCTCATCATCGCCTCATGTAGTGGTCGGTATGTTTCCCACGTTTTCAACGGCGTATGTAAATCAATCTCGATAAAAAAGTAATCGTCATTTTTATTGGCACAGATTACCGATCCCTTAGCGACTCCATGTCCGCAACATGAGGATTCAGTTCTCAAATTAGGATGATTGTTTATCGCCTCGATGATATCAGCAATGCATAAATCAATATCATGTTTACGTCCCTTGCAAACCACTTCCCGTGATTTATAGCAGTCTTCGCAATCCAACGGTTGTATGTAATTGTAAACGATGTTCATAATCGCCAATATCCATCTACCTTCCAGGCATAGCTTGCCCCAGTGCCGGACGCAGCGTGTAAAACTCTTCCTTCCATACTTGTTGTACTTGGCCATGTTGACATAAAGCTTCCGTAATACTGTGGAGTATGGAAAGGAGTAGGTGCAACAATAAAGGGAACAGGAAAAGTAATAGTAACATTCCCTCTAAACATTTCTCCCGCAGTTGCTCCATACGCATTACTTATAGATATATTATGGTCGCACGTTGTGGTGCCGAAACAATTTTGTTTCCTGCCAAAACGTTCCCAATTCCCACGACTATTCTCCCCAATCTCATCGGTGCCATTAAGATTCTGTATTATATGGCTAATCTCCGCACCGGTCCACCACACTGCGCCTATTATTCGTTCATCATCATCATAATAATACCCGCCCTTGGTGTGATTGTATCCTGTATCCGCTCCGTCTACATAAGAATAGCATGTTGCCGATGGTCTAGCGGAAATCGCCGCGCCTCCGCTATCTGCTCTTTGCGTAAATACGAGTGCTTGTGTGCAGGTTATGAAACTCCACCCCGTCGCCCCGGTTATAGTTACTTCGGAAAAACTAGTGTTTTCTCGCAGGTAATCATCCGTGCCATCATTTATATGGATTACCCCAGGTCTAATAATCGTCGTCGTCGTCGCCGTCGCGCTTTTGTAAAGTTGTAATGTGTTTATTCCTTTTGCGATAACCCACAATTCGCCTAATTCGAGTTTTTTATTGACTCCTGCCTGTTGCACTTCAAATAAATCATTCGGGTCAAGGGCCCCTGCCGCCGTAAGGCCGTCTATATTTATTGCCATCTATCTGCTCCTTACCAATCGTATTCTGTCGCTGTAACTCGCGTCAACATGTCGGACTTCTTCAGTATCGATTTTTCGCGTATCAAACAGTGCATTGCTTCTGCGCAATTCTAAGTATATTTTATTATTGCTGAAATCATACGTTTTCCCGATCACTTCAAACACTGTCGGCCCTATCATGTCTGACGCTTCTCTGCGTATATCAACCTGTGTATAACTCATAAGGTTTACATCGTAATACAACATAGGCACTTCAATTGATGTTTTCAGTGCAACCGTATCGGCATAATTCATTATTGTAGTTGCGAATATTGCCGCGCTTGCGGAGGTTACTAATTGCGTATCGAAACTTCTTTCAAGATACGTTTTATATTTCAGTACAACCGCGTCCTCCCGTGAATCATCGGTATAATAATCATACGCCGTTCCGGTTGTCGCGTAATCACGATTATACCCAACCTTAACGGAGGATAAAACTTCTGTCGGGTCATAACTTAATATATATTTATTTGCTATGTCATTATAATCTATTTCACTGTACGTGTTTCCTGCCTGTTGCACCCGCGCTGAATACTTTCCCTCCCGGTTAATCTCAAATACACCAAATACGGAATTGCAAATACTCTCAATAACGTTTATGATCGTTTCGCCGCTTGCCGATATGGATACATTATCTACGGCTCCCTCCGCTAACTCCCATGCAGTGGTATCAAAATATGTTTCCGTGTATGTTATAGGCAAATTATTTACAAGTATTTCCCGTGCCGCCTGGAATGCGTTTAATGCTGTACAGGTATATGATATAGGTTTAGATAACTGTTTCCGTTTATCCTGTATATTTATTTGCAAAGTGTCTTCAGCTATTGCTATCTGTTCGATATAGCCGACAAACATTTTTTTATATTCGCTAAAATCAAGCTCTGAAAATCCGTAGTATATCCTGACCTCATTCCCGTAAATATTTTCACTCTCTCCCCAGGTATCATAATCACCGTCCGTGTTGATCGCATTTATGCTTCCGCCGGTGTACGCGACCTTTCCAAAAAATAACGGGTCGCGCTGTTGCCTCAGTGTAAGTTGTCCGGTCAATCTTCCCTCGTAAAATACTCCTGAACCAATCGGCGTTATGTCTTCATAAGAAAAACCATATACAATCCCCAAAGTAACTTCATGCAAAAATATTTCATCATTATTTATAACGTGAATATATACTCTTCTATTTGTCGCATCGTAGTAAAACGAAGTCGGCACTGAATACAATAATTCAAGTGTCGTCTCAGTATAAATCATACCGTCAACATACACGCTTCCTACGGCTCCAAACCCTTGCGCACTGAATCCATCAAGTAACGACGAATCAATCCAGGGGTATGCGTTTTCAAAATCGCACATCCATATACCCGATCCGTAGTTGACCCATTGATAGTTCTGATTGCCTATGTCTACCTGTACGAGTGTTTGAGGTGTTTTGTTTTCTTTTACAATCAGTTCATCAAAAGTCATATATTGAAAATCCTTAAAACCATAACCTCGTCATATGTAAGAAGGAAAGATATTGCGTAATCATCGGTAACGTCACTCCCGCCCCTCGGTTCATATATCCTTCCATCTATTTCTATACAAGCGTGAAAGTACCCGTGTACATAATCAGCCTTGCGAACTGCCGCAAACCGGGCTTTGATATTTATTTGATCCAACATATACAGGGCTAAAATCGCCCAATCCTCGCAATCTCCTGTCATTTTTTCAAGTGTTTCGTCCGGCGCTTGCCAATGCTCTCTATCGTCTGCCGTGTAATTATAGTTATCGTCTATCCAATTAAATACTTCCTCCTTTGTTCCGGTTGGATAAGATATTGAGCAAGAGAAAAATACAAATATCAACACCGCTATTGTTTTACCAAGCATAACTCATGCCCTGATATGCGCTTGCATTGCTCGCATAAATAACCTTCGTATCTGTTTGATAGATTGGCGTAGAATGATTAAATAGCATTCCGTACAATGTGATATTGTCAGCTCCTGTTCTTCTTGCCCTATGATGAAAAATTATGACTGGCCCGTTTACGCTTATATATGATCCACATACCAACATCTCATCATTTATATTTGGTATATGCGCTTCCATAGCTGTATATAATCCGCCAAAAGTTCCAACCCCTTGCTCATGATAATAAGATGTAACACTGTATCTAATAGACGTTTTTACAAATCCCCCAACGGTTAAATTACTTGTAACAGATGCCGTACCGGTTATTTGCGCAGTCCCGCCTACGGTTAAATTGCTCGTTACTGATGCGGTTCCGGCTATTTGCGCATTACCCCCTACGGTCAAGTTGGTTCCTACGGAAGCAGTCGTAAGTAATTTTAGTTTCCTGCTTTGTTCCTCTTGCAAGTTCTGTAGTATAAATTTATCCGTCCAGGTTGTAGGATTTGTTTTAGTACACCCGCCTATTATGCGGATATTGCTGCCTGTGGTCGTGTACCAACCTTGCTTGCTGGTGCTCCACTCCGGCGCCGTCGATGTCCATGAGCCTGAGACTATTTGGCTGCCTGCCGTGCCGGAAGGGGTAAGAGCTATATACGCCGTTGCCGCTGTGGTCGCCGCCGTCCAGGATGAAGCGTTAAGACTGTCGTTTGAGGCAAAGGTAAAAAACGCCCCGGCAATTTCTATCTTGCTGCCCGCCGCGATCTGTGGCTCCGTAGTCGCCGTCATATTCGTAAGGCTTATTCCCTGATATCCTAAAAGGCTGTTTAAAATTGTTACCGATGTCGTGATTTGTGCGCCCACGTTATAACCCTCCCGCTTTTCTTTCAGCCCACCATTTTTTAACTCTTATTGATTGCCGTTCCTTCCTTTCTTCACTATGGGGGACACCTGTTAAAGCATTACTTATTTTAAGTCTTACATCAAACGGTATTATTTTATTTTTTTGGCCATTAGATACTTTTTCATTCCATTCCTTTGTATGAATTACTTTTTTTGCAGATGCGCTCATTTTTTCCTTTGTTTCTTCTGACATTTTTCGGCCTTGCATGTGAGCATATTTTTCTGGACAAGATTTTCTTATCTTACTTAAATTAGCTTTTTGTTCCTCCGTCCACTTGTGGCCCGTGTGAGTTTGTGACATTTTTATCTTTTGTTCCTCTGATAGTTTTTTCCCTTTATTAGGAGAAGGATACCCTTTTTTCGCTTTGCTTATTTTTCTTTTTGTCTCTTCACTAACTATTCTATTTGCTTGACCACCAAGATGAATATTATATCCGTTTGGAACCGCACTATTTATTTTTTGTATCATCTGTTGCTCGCAATAATCTAATAATCCATATGGGATATTTGTGTATTCATATTTACAAAAAGATTCCATCCCATATTTTCTTATTGCTTTACCTAATAATGATTTTTTTTCAAAACTGTGTTCATATATACGCCTATCTACTTTTTTTTTCGTTTGCCCTACATAGCAGTTACCATTTATCATATTTTTCATTACATAGATATTATAAACGCTCATCGGTCTTCCTCCAAAGTAAGGTCATAGGTAAATCGCATATTTCGTTGATGCCGAAAACTCATATTCCCGTTAATCGAGCAATAACACGGGTCAACTAATTGATACGTTCTATCCGTGTCAAAGTTGCAAAATATAAGATTTCCGTGGTTCCCTATATCGTCATACATATCTTCTATCTGTTCTATCATTGCGTATGCAGTCACCGGGAATGACAATCGAAACTCTCGCCAACCTATACCGGGAGTAGAAAATTTCTGCCGGTTTTTTCCATACATAATCGTATCGCTTCGTTTCTTTGTTGCCACGAAATCAAGCAGGCTTGAGGGGGAAACGTCAATATATTCGCCCAACCACAATCTTCCTATTTCTAGGTATCCATCTGTATTTGTCGTATCCTCAATCGAGAACCGCCAATACTGATAACTCGACCCGGTAAAGAATTTTAAAATAACCCCCGCGTTATAAGTCACGGTCTGGCTTGTCGCCCCCGGCCAGGAATCGCTTGAGTTACCCTCTAAGGTTATGTTTGCGGAACTGGTGAGGTTATGTCCCATTACTGCAACTACGGTTACTGTTTGAGCAGTTGCTAAATCAACTATAACCGTTTGTGTTGAAGCATCAGTACTCCGCCATACTTTGGCAAGTCGTTGGTTCTGCGTATTTTCAACGGCATATCCGGTCGCCTCGCTCGATGCCGTCAATGTTCCGTCGTCAAATAGATTGTTATAGGCTATTCTCATACAACTGCCCCTTGGTCGATAAGTACCGTCCTATTCCTTGTTGCTTGGAAAATCTTATCAAGTAAGGGTCTCGAATCGAGATTCACAATAATCCGCATATCCCCTGCATCCCCTCCGGGTGATAAAAAATCTTCCAGCCTATCAAGAGGAAAAACTACTTCAGGTTGACCCGCTTCGCCAAGTGTCGCAACCGTACCGCCGGGTCTTGCCGGGACGATGCCGCCTTCCGCTAAAGCCGGTAATGGTTTAGCCAAAACAATAGCAAGCTGTATCGCTCCCTGTAGTGCGGCAAACGCCGCAAGAGCCGGACCTATAATTGGTTGAGTCAATGCGGCCATAACCGCCTGTGCTGTGTACAAGCCAATATTAAACGCTGATGTTACCTTACTTGCAACCGCCGCATCCCGCGCTAGCCTCCGTTTAAGTTTTGCGAGTTCTTCTTCTGATTTTCCCTCTTTTTCTGCCGCCTGTAGTTTCATATCATTTGAAATGTCTACAATGTCATTTATGTAATTGAGCATTCCGATGTAATCAAATGCAAGTTGTATCCGTTGATCCGCTACTTTTTTATCTAAATCCATTTGTTTTTTAGCGTTTGCTTCGGCAAGGTTCTGCTCTTCGTCATACGCCTTTGATATTTCCTCAAGACCACCTATTATAATTTCATGCTGAATAGCCGCCTTCTTGTTCTCTGCCTCAACCCATAAATCGAGAGAATGGTCAGTTATTTTCGTTTCTTCTGCTTGTTCTTCTTGTTTTTGCTCGTGCATCTGCCCCCATAGTTCCGCCTCGGCTTCTAGGGTGACTCTTTTCTTTTCTTCAAGGTGCGTGATTAAATCTGATATTTCCTCGGCCTGTTGCTCTTTGGTTATCGTTGTTTTAGTTTCAGCCGCTTCTTTGGTAAGCGTAACTTCCGTTTCTTTTGTTTTTGCGATAGCTTCAAGTCTTTTCCTGTTGTCCTCTTCGATTCTTGCAGCTGTTTCCGCGTCGAAGGCCGCAAGTTCCGCCCCGGCGGACCGCATGGCCGCCACCGCTTCGTCAATCGCCCGTTGGTCTTTTGCCAGGAGCGCGTCTTGCTGGGCGTGTATTTTGGTAAAATCCACTCCCTTCATTAAACTTTCCGTTGACCTTGTAATCGCTATGGACTGTTTATTTATATTGGCAATAGATCGAGTTCTTTCGAGATTTTCTTCTCTAATGGCGATTGTATTTGCAAGCGTCGCGCGTGCCGCCGTTCTTAACTCTAAAGAATTAAGCTGCAATACTCCCGTTGTCGCATTTATTTCGGTTTGTAAATCGGGATACACCGCTTTAAGATCGTTCGTAAGCCGTGCAAGCTCTTTTGATTCTTCCGCAGTTAGCTCCGTCTTCCGGGCTAGTTCTTCATACCGAGGTACTAAATTATTCACCGCAACCATTTGCCGTTCGGTGAGTTCTACAAACTTTTGATGTTCCTCGTTTAGTTTATTTTCCCGTATCTGTAAAGCAATCATGGCCCCGGCTGCCGCAACCAAAGCGCCGACAAGCATAAGCGGACCAAGCGCAATATTAAGGGTTGCTAAAGACGCGGTTAAAGATTGTACGACACGTATCGCACTTCCGACAAGAGTAACCATTTTCCCTATGCCTAAAAGCACGGGACCGATTGCAGCCGCAACCCCTGCCACGATTAAAATTGTCTTTCTTTGATGTTCGTTCAGTGAAGCGAACTTCTGCGCCCATTCGGTGAGTTTCCCGACAATCTCTTTAGCAATCGGTAAAAGAATTTCCCCTATGCTTCTACCCACCGCAACTACATTATCTTTGAGCGTTGAGAATTGCCCTTCAAGAGTCTGTGACGCCCTTTCCATTCCATTAAAAAACAATCCACCTTCACTTGTCGCAATCTTAAAAGCTTCAGCAACCTCTTCCGCGCTTACACCTCCCTGCTCCATCCGCTTTTTAAGCTCGCCCATCGTTTCGCCGGTCTTTTGTGAGATTACTTGTAATGGGTTAAATCCTGCGTTGATAAGCTGTAAGAGGTCTTGCCCCATAAGCCGTCCGGTGGATTGTATCTGCGAGAATGCAAGCGTAAGACTGTCAAGTTTTGCCGCGTTGCCCCCTGCAATATCGCCTAACATTTTTAAATTAGGTAATACCTGCTCATTCGCAACACCAAAGGCAAGCATGGTCTTGGTTGCCTTCGCTAAATCGGTTAATTGGAAAGGTGTTTTTTCAGCAAGTTTCGTCAAATCGCCAAGTAGTTTTTTAGCCTTATCCGCGCTCCCTAACATGGTTGTAAACGCGGATTCCTGGCTCTCCATTGATGCGGCCGCTTTTAAGGATGCTGCCGCAAGCCCAAGAATAGGAAGCGTTACAAATGTTGATAATTTCTTGCCGGTATTTTCGGCAACTTTCGCAAAGTTTTGAAGTTTAGTTTGAGAATTGTCTATTGATTTATCTAATCCCGAATTGTCGCCGACAATCCGTACGACCATGTCACCGAGGTTCGCCATCGCCAATCTCCCCGAACTGCTTACGCAATTCTTCCCGCTTCCGTTTCAATTCGGCATGGCTCATCTGCGCTGCGGTTTTAGGTCTCCCGTCCTGCTTGCCGTATTTGGCTTCCATGCCGCCGTTGTAATACATAACGATTTGTCCAAGGCTCATTTTCCACAAAAGATACTCCTTAGTCGCCCATGGATACAGTAAAGCCATTCCTATAAACAGCCTGCCGAGATGGATTTCATCATCCCCGTCATCGGCTATTTTTTTTTACCGTAATCCTCGATGCCTGAATATGACCGTTCAAGGGCTTCCTTTATCGCTTCGGCGAACTCTCGCACCTGCCGTGCGTCTACGTTCTCCATGAACCATTCTTTTGTCATCTCAGGATTTTTCCATGAGCAAAAAGCAGCGCACAGGCGGATCGTTAAATCAAACGCCCGCCTCGCGCTTTCTGGATTGTCCTTGACCGCTTCTACGGTTATTGTCGACAGATCTTGCATGATAGAATCAATCTCAAAGGTTATTCCGCATGGAATAAACGATACGTCTATTTCAGTATCCGCAAGTTTTATGTAATTAGGCTTAGGCCGTAAAACGTCAAGGTCTTTTACTTTCATGTCCACAAGCTCTTAGTTATCTTGTAAAGCTGACTTCCAGCGGTCCTGGTTCCATCAACTACGCCAACAACGGTTATTGGAATAACGTTTATCGGGTCGCTGTCATTGTCTGACTTTGCGGTAATGGACAGTCCCTGGCTCATGGTTGCTTTATACACGGTGATAATCGTTTCTTTTGTTGCTCCGGCGACCATCCGCGTATTAGTGAACTTAAACGCCTGCGGTGTTACAACAGTATTTCCGCCCGCGTCCAAAGTTGAAAGAACAGATGTTGACGTTGACGCAAGCCCTCCGCCTGATATTGCCGCAAGACTCGAAGCGTCATACTCGATCAGGTCGAAAGCAACGGTAAATGTTTCAAGCGCGATCCCTTCTACCGGATCGGGAGCATTTCCAGCCTGGACGTCGTACATGGTGATTTCGTGTGCAAAACTGTTCACCATGCCTGCGCCAAGGTTGACATACGTCCCTAATGCGGTTGCCGCCGTTTCTATTTTATAGTTACCAAGTATTAACTTTGTAGTGTTAACACTTGTGTTCTGATACAATGCCATTGTATATCCTCCTACGATACAGTAGTTGACGGAAATATAACTTGTATATCCACCGGTGCGTTATATATTCCGTCCGCCGATTCCGGGATAAGTCCATTGTCATTTTGTAGACTACCCCGGATAACTTCAAATTGATTAGTCGCTCCCGTGTTTCCAAAAGTGCCCGTTGAACTTGCACCTATGAATAAATCGAGTACAACCCGCGCCAGGTCTCGCGCCGTGCCAGGGTCTGAAGTACGACAGTTAATGGAATAGGTGCAGATTTCTATTCCATTCCTGCGCGCCCCAGGCCCGACCTGGTAATAATTTATACAAGGCGTTACGGTCCCGGTCGGTCTAAGCCCGTGGTATATCCTCGTGCTTGTTATGGCTGTTACCGTAGTTGCCTGGTTTAACAAATATCCGATAGCCTGGTAAGGTTTCATTTGATATAATCCTTAAAAATATTCTTCCCGTTCTGTTTGACAATTGTAAGTTCCTGCCCTTTCGCTAAATCGAGAGATGGCCGTAAAAATGCCTTTGCATTTGACTTTACAGTGCCAAACTCAACATACGGGCCGTATTCAACTGGAGTACCAACATACACCTCGCCATCTATTGCGGGCTTTTGTATAGCCTCAGTTGCCGGTGCTTGTGGGGATGTGCCTTCTGTCCGTGATTGCGTTGTAATACTTCCCGCAAGTAGACCAGTAAGTACCGGACATAATTCTTTCGCTTGTCTCTCAACAATCAGCCCGATTTCAAATGCCGACTTGTCCCGCACCCGCTTGCCTCTGATTTTAACCTCTTCGCCGTTCCATTGTGTTTCAACTGTTGTCTTTATCACGAGATGTACTCCAACCCGACAATGGTTAATTCGCCCCGATTCGCTACTTCGTCCGGGTGTCCGGTTATTTTATATGTATGCCCGTTATATCCTATATCCGCGTCGTTATCCGTAAACGTGTATTCGTCTGTTTCAATCGCTAAAACATGAGACGAAAATCTTGCAATCTTGTCGCTTATAAGCGTATTACTTCCGCCCGGCTGCCATATTGATGCACGGGTCAGAGTCGTAATAGTTGTAGTAGTCGTACTGCCGCCCTGCCCGTCAGGAGTAACTACCCTACGATTTACCGTTACCCCGCTGACAATGTTGAGCATATCACGTAACGCCATTACATGAGCCTCGCTACTTTGTGCACGTCAAATATAGACAAAATATCATCAGGATACCCGAAAGACTGCCCGCCGTCTGAATACGATTCGCTGAACGGCCCAAGGCTCCTTGACCTAACTCCTGGTGATTGCTTGCTCCTATCATCGTAATCGTACTTAACCATTTGCGCAGCCGCGTAGGTTACATCTCTCGGCCATCGTACAACCGATATTTGTATAGACCGTGTTGAATCGGTAGGCTCCGCTACAAATGCGCTACCGCTTGAAACAATCGTCAAGGTAGAGCCGGAAACACTATCAAGCGTAAAGTATCCGTCGTTCCGATGGGAATAATAAATGTATATATCGTCTCCAGCTATAAATCCGGTATCCTCAAGCTCTGACCCCGCTACAATGACCGTTCCGTCAGTCGCTGAAAAAGTACAAGACCCGACAATGTAAATCCCCGTTGTGAAATAGTTATTTGTGATAATCGCAATACGGTCTTGGATGATAGGAATAAGGCCCGATGATGCAATCGTCGCGGCGCTTGCGGAAATACTTGTATAATTAGTTACCTGTGTTGCCGTTACGACCGCCATTCTATAACTCCTAAAAATATGGGCGGGTTTCCCCGCCCGCTGTTATTCGGTCGCTCTCGGATACTGGAAGGCTTCTATCGAAGCTGTACCGGTACCTGCCATGGTAATGACAACCGTTCCGCCGGATGTAAGGAACCTCGCGCCCTCAAAGTCCTGGCCGCCAAGAATGGCGGAAGCGCTTGACGCTATTACCGTCATCGCCTTTGTCCCGATTCCAAGACCGGAGTATTCCGTACCTACCCCGATTGTCGGAGTTACCGACCCGCCCACTGCCGAAATCCTGATTGCGATAGAGCCGAAGTCAATAGAACCTTGTGCCGTGGTCGGCGCAATGGTAATTGTCTCGCTCGATGCAACCGCAGTCTTTGCGGTGATTGTCGCTCCGGTTATAGTAGTCGTTAAAACTGAAAGTGTAGTACTAGCCATAGTTATACCCCCTTAACCTTTAGTCGCCGCGCAATAACACATTGCGTTCGGACGTACAACCTTTGAGCCGTACACATACAGTCCTTTGACACCAGTATCAAAATAACTCTCTCTTTTTACCGCTTCCATTTCTGCGATTTGACCCGCATACGTGAGAGCAGACCGGTCAAGAGCCATAATGTTCCATACCGTGCCGTTGTTGTTTACGTTGTTGCTCATCAAAATGTCAAACCCAAAAAGGTGTCCGACATAGCCGTTTGATATAAGTCCGTCGCCGGTTGTTTTTACAGTCGCCGTGGCCGAAACCGCACCGCTTGCAGCCATGACAAGGTGCTGATTGTACCAAGGCGGTACGATTATTACCCGGTTCCCGGTAGGGACGTTCGCCTCGTCCAATTCTAACTGGAAGTTAGAAAGGTTGAGCAAAACATTACCCGCTGTTACGGTAAGTGCGGTTACACTGTTTCCTGCTTCCGCATATTTACCCGCAAGGTGCTGGTCAATAGTGTCCGCAACCGCATAGGCCGCTTCACTCATTGCGCCGTCCATAAGTTTTGGTTTGGTTTGTACCATGTCAATTTTATCAATCGAAAAAGCAAAGTATTTCGCCTGGTCGATTAACAAATATTTATCAGCGGAATCCAAGGTTTCCCATGTAAGACTTCCGCCCTTTGTATATGAGTTAACGGTAATAGGGCCGATCTCGTTTATTTTAACGGTGTCGCCCTGTCCGCTAATCTCACCTTCATAGTCACGATTAGCAACCTGCCCGAAAACAAGAGCTTTCCGCAATCTGACAAGCAGTTTCGCGCTCCATATTTTCGGGATAAAATTCTCTACGCCCATTAAGAGCCTCCTAAATAATCATGTCGTTTAGCTTGCCTTCCTCTTCAAGTTTAGCAAGCTCGTCAACCGATAATTTACTCAAATCAATCGGCTGCTGATTTCCGACTCCGCTCCCTGGCTTACCTGAATTATTGGCGATTAAATCATTCGCGAGTTTTTTGTCCCGCTCATCATAAACCGCTTTCCGCTTTTCAAGAAATGCTATTCCTTTCTCAAGCGTTAAGGCCGGATTGTCAATGTCGATTTCATCCTCAAGGTTAAGTCCTCTTTCGGCGGCTTCTTTTTGAAGCATTCGTATCAATCGCTCATGAGACAATTCAGCCTCTTTCAGTCTTGCCTGTTCCTCAACAGCCTGGAGCCGTTCTTCTACGGTTTTCTTCTGGTCATCCTTCTGCTTGGATACCGTCTGTAATTCCGTTATTTTTTTGTTAAGCCCGCTTATTTCACTTTTAAACGCGGCCTCCATTTCTGCACGTACCTTTGACACGATAGATTCAACGTCAGACTCCAGGGGTTTTTCGGTTTTCTTTTCCGGTTCCTCTGTCTTCTGTTCGTCTTTCTTTTCGTCTGCCATAATTCCCCTCCCGATTACTTTGCCCTGTGGACACCTTAATCATATATATTCTATCCCATATATATAGGATAGTCAAGACACTTACTTATGCGTTTTCGCCCATTCGCTATATGTCTGATACGGTATAATTCCCTCATCCCTTGACCGCCTTAACTTCGGTTCGTATCCTTCAATCTCAAATGCCAATCTGCACCGGCACTGTATCCTTTCCCCTGCGCTTAACCCTTCCCATGCCGGGTATGGCGCTCGTTCCCTGCCTGGACCGTTAAACAATCCGTCAGGCTGTCTGTTCTCTCCGTCCATCGCCCCGTGGTCGGGTCTTGTTTTCCCGTCAAGCGTTGCGTCCCATTTTACATTTCCCTCGATGCCTTTTTCTTGCGCCTTTGTATACGCATCATCTTGCCCCGCGTTAATCGCCGTCTGCCCTTCCGTCCGTAGTATTCTCATGGTTTCATAAGCCGTCCGGTTAATCGCTTTCTTTAAATCCTTTGACATTGCGGCGTAGGATTTCCCCAAAGATAACCCGTTATTGAGCGCTGCCCTGACCTGGAGCTTCCCCTCAAGTTTATATCTCTCTTTTGCAATATCAAGCCACGGGTTGGCAAGGTTTTCCATCACCACGGCTTTGTTAATCGTACCCCAGGCAATCCGCACCCCTGCCCCGTTATCGATAGCCCAAGCATAGTGGAAAAATGCGGCCTCGTATTGTTCTGGTCTTAAAAGCTCTATTGTTTTGATATTCGCCTTTAGAGCAGGGTCCAAGGCCGCAATCATTTGCTTTTCCATGGTCGCATATCTATTGTATCGGGTCATTTCCGCTTTTGTTAAAATACCGTCTTTTGCGTACTTGTCATAAATCTTTGCCATCTGCCCGCGCATGATCGTAAGAGCATCAACAAGCGCTTTCATGGTTTTCCGCTCGTATGCTTTTTCATGGGCTAAAAGGCGTTTATATGCTGTCGCTTCCAGTTCGTTTAGATTCGGCATCTATATTTTAATCCCCAAAGAATACAATGCGGCGGCAAGTCTTTGAATATCCTCTTCAGAAATAGTTAGTGCTAATTCTCCCGATATAATATGCATGACCTCATGTAAAAGGGTTTCACATAATTGGTCTGGCCCTTGGTCTTCTGATAGGCTTATTTTTTGCTTCTGTCTATTACTTGCACCGTAAGCGCCGCCCATTTGTACATCAGTAGAATAATCAATAGCATATTTTTTCCCTAAAATATTAATCTCTGTTTGTCTCATTATCGCCATTATCATCCTCCGTTTCCTCTATATCAGGCAACATTGTTTTCATCTCCTCCTCTTGCCGGTCAAGTTCCTGTTGTACGTCCGGAATTATATCGTCAGGCATTATATCCGCAATCAGGTACTTGCTAAATCCGGCCTGCTGCATCTTGACCGCAGTCTCCGCAAACTCAGCAAGGCTTAACGGCATGTTTCTTTTATGTGATATA
>Ga0180007_10001945_pt1 | contig 25812 bp, 24 predicted proteins | sample MM_PC_MetaG_FD_121122 | JGI IMG/M metagenome (GOLD analysis project Ga0180007, IMG submission 121122) | Groundwater microbial communities from the Aspo Hard Rock Laboratory (HRL) deep subsurface site, Sweden - MM_PC_MetaG | ecosystem: Environmental > Aquatic > Deep subsurface > Groundwater... | reverse complement strand
CGCGGTGGACAGGACATCGACGCCGGGGGCCGCCAGTTCGACCTGGTCATTCTGCTGGGAAAAGGAGGCTCGCTTCTTATTCTCATCAATGGCGGCCACGGAGATGACCGAATCATACGAGGCAGGATAGGAAAATGCCGTGGTGCCGCTGTTGCCGGCCGCAGCCACCAGCAGCACCCCATTCTTGGCGATGTCGCGAAACGTCTTTTCTTCGCTGGTGCTCGTTTCCGTACTGCCGAAACTCATGCTTATGACATCGGCGGCAACCCCGGGACTGACGCACTCAGCCACGCCGGCCAGAATATCGGAAACATAGGCCGAGCCCGAAGAGTCAAACACCCGGGAGATAAAGAGATTGATGCGGCCGCCCGGCAGAGTGCCCACCACGCCCACCTGATTATTGATGGCGGCGATGGTGCCCGCCACATGGGTGCCGTGTTCACTGGTATCCTCATACCAGGTGCCGGAATCGACAATATTAACGCCGTCGACGTTGTTTTGGCTGAGATCCTCATGGAGCAGATCATAACCGCTGTCAACGATGCAGACAGTCACCTCGCCCGCATGCAGATCCGTTAGGCGGTCCGCCTGGACCATATTAATGCCGTAAGGCATGTACTGGCTGGACAGGTAGCGGAGTTGATCCTCTTCGATGAATGCAACCCGGGGATTATTGAGGAGACTCTGCAGGCCCTTGGCATCAAGATCAGCCGCCACCAGGCCGAAACGGGGAATTTGCCGTCGAAGCCCCTTTGCGGCCTCAGGCAGCATCCGCGAGAGAGCTGCGGGCGTTCGGGCAAGTTCAGCCGCAGACCCGGGCGCTAATTTAATCAGATAGCGTTTGCTCTGCGCAGCTGCGGCTCCGCTGTTTCCCGTTCCAATCATCTCCACCGCCAATTGTCCGGCAGTCTGTGGCTGCTGTTTCTCCCCTGCCCGGGCAGACTGGGCGCCGGAGGCAATGAGGCATAATGACAGCAGCAGAGAACTGATAAATCTTATCATTTTCAGACCCTAGCAAAGACCTCCATGTTTTCCCCGTCAGCCGACGCATCATTGCACGATTGCCTGTCTGGAAATTTAAGGTCTTAATCCATTGTGCATCATCTTAAGCGGGACTCACCAGCAAAATCTCATCTCACTCGAAAAAAAGCAAGGTAATATCTATCCGGGCATGGTCAAAACCGAAAAGGCCAGGCCGGAGAGGTTAACAGGCAATCACTGTACTGAAGCGTCTATCCAGAGCGATCGATACATAATCCTTTCATTAGGGAAACAGCTTCTCCCGGGGCTTCATCGTTTTAAATCTCAGCTGCCCAAACTCCTCATCCTCTTTTACATTTCACTTCTGGCATGTTTTTTTGCTATGATCATATGAACGAATCACTTCCCTCGTCATTGCCACAAAAAGGAAACGGATAATGCATATTTTACTGCTTGAAGACTCACCGGTTGTCAGCAAAATGCTCTCTGCCCAACTGATTAAAATGGGCCACAAAGTTGATGCGGTTGAAAACGGCCAGCAGGGCTTTCATCGGGCAACTTCCAGCCATTACCATCTGGTTATCACTGATCTCGCCATGCCCCAGTGGGACGGCTTCAAATTCATGGAGGCCATGCTGGTCATCTCTCCGCAATGCCCCATTGTTGCCATCTCCTCAAGCCTTGATGAACAAACGATACGGCAGCGTCTGGCCCGCTTTGCCAATGTCATCGGCTTTCTGCCCAAGCCAGTCAAAACCGCCCATCTCCAGGAAATCATTGAGCGGGTCAAGGCCTATTCCACGGAAAACGTTCGGAAACTTGCCAGGATTGTCTGCACCGTGGGACCGGCCTCGCAGTCACCCGAGGTATTGGGCCAGATGATTCTTGCCGGTATGGATATTGCCCGGCTCAACTTCTCCCACGGCACTTACGAGGAACACGAGAAAAGACTCAAAATGATAAGAGAGGCGGAGGAAAAATGGTCCCGGCCGGTGGCCATCCTCATGGATCTCTGCGGGCCGAAAATCAGAACAGGCCAGATGCGGGACGGCAAGGCCGACCTTGTGGCGGGCAACCGGATCATGATCCAGGCCGAGCCCATTGAAGGCACTGCCGAACGATTCTCCACCATCGCCCCGGAGATCCTGGCCGATCTGCGAGTCGGCGACCCGGTACTGCTTGACGACGGTCTACTGGAACTGGTTGTCGAGGAAGCGGGCAGCAGCAAGGTTGCCTGCCGGATAGTGGTCGGCGGCACACTCAAATCAAGCAAGGGTATCAACCTGCCGGCCACCCCCCTGTCCCTGCCCAGCGTCACGGACAAGGACAAACGGGATCTTGCCTGGGGGCTTGAGCATTCCATCGATTTTGCCGCTCTCTCCTTTGTCCGCTCGGCCAATGACATTATCGAGGTGAAAGAACTGATCAGCGCCGGGAAAAGAAATCTGAAGGTGGTGGCCAAGATCGAGAAACCGGAGGCAGTGGAAAACATCGATGAGATCATCAAGGTGAGCGACGCGATCATGATCGCCAGGGGTGATATGGGTGTTGAACTGCCCGCCTCCCGAGTGCCCTGGGTACAGCGCGAGATCATCAAGCGCTGCTGGCTGGCAAACGTGCCGGTGATTACCGCCACCCAGATGCTTGACAGCATGACCACCAATCACCGCCCCACCAGGGCAGAGGTGACGGATGTCAGCGTCGCGGTGCGAGAGGGCACCGATGCGGTGATGCTCTCCGGCGAGACCGCCGTGGGCGTTGATCCGGTTAATGTGGTTCGCACCATGGCCTCGATCATCAGCGAGGAGGAAAGCCATGCGGAGCCAAGCAGCGACCACTGTGAACTGATGAAAAGCCAGCAGGGCTTTAATCCCGCCCTGGCTGCCGCCGCAAGTCTCGGCAATGCCGCAGCGGTGATGGTGATCGATTTCAAAGGGGAAATATACCGCCATTTATCAAAATGGAACCGGTCCGTGCCCACCCTGCTCGTCACCGATTCCGTGCATGTTGCCCGTCATTCCTGTATCTACAAAAACATCAACCCCATCATCATCAAGGAAAAGCTCAGTCGAGACCAGGTGGTGCTGCGGGCCAAGGAAAAAGCAGTGGCCAAAGGCTTTGTATCGGGCGGAGACGTTTTGGCCGTGCTGGAGGGCGAAAGGCTGACCCAGGGAGGCATTCCCCAGCTCGGCGCCTTTCAGATCATCCAGGTGGAACAGGGGACATAGGGGCCTCAGCCGAGGGCAACATCCAGTATCATCATCAGGGTAAAGCCGCCCATGGTTGCCATGGTGACCACATCGATATTCTTCTCATTCTGCTGGGATTCCGGGATCAGCTCCTCCACCACGACAAATATCATGGCACCGGCGGCAAAACAGAGGGCATAGGGCAGAATGCTCTGCATCTGCAAGACAAAATAGGCCCCCAGCACGCCGGCCACCGGTTCCACCAGACCGGAACTCTGGCCATACAGAAAACTTTTCCAGCGTCCCATCCCCTCGCGGCGCAGGGGCATAGAAACCGCCGCCCCTTCCGGGAAATTCTGCAGGCCGATACCCACCGCCAAAGCAATGGCCGAGCCGATGGTGGCCGCTGGCAGGCCGGCCCCGGCCGCGCCGAAGGCGACCCCCACCGCCATGCCCTCGGGAATATTATGCAGGGTGATGGCCAGCACCAGCAGGGTGCTGCGCTGCCAGGAGGTCTTGATCCCCTCACTCTGGGACATGGCCAGGCCGGGATGGAGGTGGGGCAGGAACATATCGATCAACCGCATGAAGACCCCGCCGCCGAGAAAACCCACTGCCGCCGTCAGCCAGGGAGTGTTGCCAAGCTGCTCCGCCATCTCTATGCCGGGCGCCAGCAGGGACCAGAAACTGGCGGCGATCATCACCCCGGCGGCAAAGCCCAGCATGGAGTCCATCACCTTGGCATTCACCTTTTTGGTGGCAAAGACCAGGGCTGCGCCGGCAGCAGTCACCAGCCAGGTGAAAATGGTGGCCAGCAGGGCCTGGGTAATGGGATTAAACTGTAGCAGGTAGTCTATCATACAAAATAACCTACAGGGTTTCCGGGGTAAAGGCAACCACCTCATCAATGCTCCGGGCGCCGCACAGCAGCATCACCAGCCGGTCCACCCCCAGGGCGATGCCTGCGGCGGACTGCAGTTCGCCCAAATCGGCCAGAAACCTGTCCGGCATAGGTCCCGGCTGCCGCCCCTGCCCTTCTATGAGTGCCCTTTCCTTGACAAACCGCTGTTGCTGCTCGCCGACCTCGGTCAGCTCGGAAAAACCGTTGGCCAGTTCCAGGCCATCAACATAGAGCTCAAAGCGTTCGGCCACCCTGTTATCCCCCTTTTTCAACCGAGCCAGGGAGCCGAGAGCAGCCGGATAGTCATGAAGAAACGTCGGGCGACCCTTACCCAGTTTGGGCTCAACGTCTCTGACCAGAATTTCATCAAATAAATCTCCAGCCAGGGCCTGATCCACGGAGACCGGAGCATACAGATCAAAGGCCCGGTGTACGGTGAGATACTCCCAGTCAGCTTTACATAAAAGAGCCGCCCCAGACCTGTCAGGGCAATCGACTCGGGCGGCGACAAAGCGGAGCAGGTCCGCACATTCCGCCATGAGCTCCACATAATCGATGCCGGCCCGGTACCACTCCAGCATGGTAAATTCGGGCAGGTGGCGTGAACCGCGCTCATTTTTACGGAAACACCGGCAGATCTGAAAAATCTCGTTATGCCCTGCGGCCAGCAGCCGCTTCATGCACATCTCGGGTGAGGTCTGCAGAAACCAGCCGGATGATTGTTCCGGTTCGATATGGGCTTCAGGGATAAGACAGGGGAGGCGGATGGGAGTATCCACCTCCAGATACCCCCTGTTGATAAAAAAAGTGCGGATGCTCTGAATGATTTCAGCCCGGCGGCTGAGAAAGGAATAGGCCAAACAGCCTACTCCTTGACCCTGGTCAGATACTGACCGGTGCGGGTGTCGATCTGCAGCTTTTCTCCTTCTTCAATAAAGGGCGGCACCTGCAGGGTATACCCGGTCTGGACCGTGACCGGCTTGGTATCCGTGCCGCTGGTATCCCCTTTAGCCCAGGGATCGGCCTTGATCACCACGAGATTAACGAAATTCGGCAGGGTCACCCCGATGGGCCGCTCCTTGAACAGCAGCACATCAACCTCCATATTATCAATCAGGAAATTGATGTTATCACCCAGCTGCTCCCTGGATATGACAATCTGCTCAAAGGTTTTGTTATCCATGAAATGAAATTCATCTCCCTGGGAATAGAGAAACTGCATGGTGCGTTCTTCCAGGGGCGCCCTCTGAAATTTGTCATTGGAACGGAATGTCCTTTCAAAGGCATTGCCGGTAACCATATTCTTCAGTCGAGTCCGGTAAAGAGCCTGCCCCTTGCCCGGTTTGGAAAACTGAAAGTCGGTGACAATATAAGGTTCACCATCAATTTCAACCTTGAGCCCTTTGCGTAAATCTGATGCGGTATACATAAGTCAACTCCATGTTGAGCAAGTAATGAACAGCTCTGAAAAAAGGCTGTATGCGGGAATTGGTAACGATAAGCCGGAGGGCTTACCTGCGCACCGGAGGTGCGATCATTTCTTTCAAAGCCATCAACAATTGAGAAAGGAAACTATCTACCCTAATACAAGCACTTTTTCAAGCAGAGACAACCTCTTTTTTTGCAATTGCCTCAGCTTTTACTCGATCAAGAACATCTGCCAGCACCGGTTTGACGTTTTCCCGCAGGTCACCGGCCACCACAATGAAGAGAAGATCATCTCCCGGCTTGAACCGTCCTGATTTTGCCTCAATGATGATATCGAAAATTCCCTCTTTGGCGAGAAATTCCTGTCTGATTGCCTCAATCTTGGCAAGATCAAGGATAACCTCAAGGGAGGTTACATTTTCCTTGCCCTTGCGGGACCAGGCCCTGACCACGCCGTTGTGCACCAGTACCATGCCCACATTATCGGCAAAGGCCGGATTTTGCTTCATTTTGGCTATTGTTTTTGAAATGTCCATAACAGTCCTTTATTTTTTTGATTACCATTTAATTTAATTACGGGCCAGCCTAGGGGAAGCGGCGATCAAGCTCTTGGAGGCCACCTCAAACACGTCTTTTGATAGTTCGCTGCCGGCCAGAATTCTCTCCAGCTGCCGACACATCAAATGCTGTCGGGGGACGTCAAAACGCTGCCAGCGGCTGAGTGGCGACAGCATGCGGGCGGCAATCTGATGGTTGAACCGATCGATTGCCAGCACCTGATCGGCAAGGAAACAATAACCCTCCCCGCTTTTATCATGGAAGCAGAGCTGATTCGCCCCACAGAAGGCGCCGATCAGCGACCGCACCTTATTGGGATTTTTCAATGAAAAGGCCGGATGGGTCATCAGAGATTTCACTTCAATCAGGGTCTGGGGCAAAGGTGCGGTGGCCTGCAGGGAAAACCACTTGTCCAGTACCAGACTGTCCCGATGCCACTCACTGTAGAAAGAGACCAGCACGCTCTTTCGTTCCGGGCAGTCAGGATTATGGACAATGGCCTGCAGGGCTGCCAGCACATCGGTCATGTTGCCCGACTGTTCAAACTGGCGCAGGCACATATCCATTACCGCCCTGTCATCGTTAAGCATCAAATAGGCAAGGGCGACATTTTTCAGGCTCCTTCTCCCTGCGCTTTGCTGGTCATAAGTGTAAGGCTCCAGGCTGGTGTTGGCATGAAAGAGTTCAAGAAAATAATCGCGCAGCATGGCCGCCAGGGTGCGGCGGACAAACTGCCGGACCTGATGGATTGCCTCCACATCGATGATTGCCAGCTGCTCTCCCAGATATTTTTCCGAGGGCAGCACCAGCAGCTCTGCCAGAAAGGCCGGATCAATCTCGCTTTCCGGGGTCAGCAGGGCCTGGAAAACAATGACAAAATCGTCATCGAGGTGCAGCTCTTTGCCCTGCTGCAGGTCGGCAATCAAACGCAGCAGCAGGCGACAGGACAATCGGTGCCCGGCCTCCCAGCGGTTGAAGGGATCGCTATCATGGGCCAGCAGAAAGCGCAGCTCGTCTTCCGTATAGTCATAATGCAGTTTGACCGGGGCGCTGAAGCCGCGCAGCAGGGAGGGAATCGATTTTCCCCGGATATCATGAAAAACAAAATTCTGCTCTCTCTCCTTGAAATCCAGCACCACCGTCGTGGCCGCCTCTTTGCCGTTGACGGACAATTTGATATCTTTGCCCATGGTATCAAGCAGACCTACAGCCAGGGGAATATGAAACGGTTGCTTATCATCCTGTCCCGGCGTGGCAGGACAACTCTGACTGACCTGCAGGGTGCAGGTCCTGCTCTGCTCATCATAACTGCTTGATACACGCAGCTCAGGCGTGCCGGACTGGCTGTACCAAAGACGGAACCGGCCCAGATCCACTCCGCCGCCGTCCTCCATGGCCTGGACAAAATCCTCGCAGGTAACGGCCTGGCCGTCATGCCGGGCAAAATAGAGATCCATGCCCCGGCGGAAACCAGCCGCACCCAGCAGGGTATGGATCATGCGAATCAGCTCTGCGCCCTTTTCATACACAGTCACCGTATAGAAGTTATTGATCTCAATATAAGAATCCGGTCTAACCGGGTGGGCCATGGGGCCGCTATCCTCAACAAACTGCAGATTGCGCAGCATTCTGACATCACTTAAGCGCTTTACCGCGGGGGATGTCATATCCGCCGAGAACTGCTGATCGCGGAACACGGTGAGGCCCTCTTTGAGGGAGAGCTGAAACCAGTCGCGGCAGGTCACCCGGTTGCCGGTCCAGTTATGGAAATACTCATGGGCCACCACCCCCTCGATGCCTGCATAGTCGGCATCGGTTGCGGTCTGCGGTTTGGCCAGCACATATTTGGAGTTAAAAACATTCAGGCCCTTGTTTTCCATGGCCCCCATATTGAAATCATCCACCGCCACTATCATGAAAAGATCGAGATCATACTCCAGGCCATAAACCTTCTCATCCCAGGCCATGGCCTTTTTCAGGGAACGCAAGGCATGATCGCACCGATCGCTGTTATGTTTCTGCACATAGATATGCAGATCAATGGTGCGCCCGGACCCGGTCACATGGGTATCGGCCACCCGGACCAGATCGCCGGCCACCAGGGCAAAAAGATAACAGGGTTTGGGAAAGGGATCCCGCCAGGTGGCATAATGCCGGCCGCCCGCCACGTTGCCCGTCTCAATGAGATTGCCGTTGGACAACAGCACCGGTACGGAGTTGTCCGCCTCAATGGTGGTGGTGAAACGGCACATCACATCAGGCCGGTCGAGGAAATAGGTGATTTTTCTGAAGCCCTGGGCCTCGCACTGGGTGCAAAAATTGCCGCTGGATTTATAGAGGCCATCCAGAGAGATGTTCTCCTCGGGCCGGATCAGGGTGGTGATGGTCAGTTCGAAACTATCCGGCACCTGATTGATGGTCAGCGACTCTTTCCCCAGCACATAGTCTTGGCCTGCGAGCTTGCGGGAATCGAGGAAAATTGACAGCAACTCAAGCTCCTCACCGTCCAGTACCAGGGGAGGATTTGCCCCTCCTTCTCCATTACGGCGGCAATGCAGACGGGAGGTCACCACTGCCTGTCTTTCCCCCAGAAAAAAATGAAGATGCGCCGTATCAATCAGATAATCAGGAGCGCGGTAATCATGACGATAGATGATTTGCGGCGTATCACTGCTCATTGCAGTTCAATTTCCCCTACAACCGGTATAATTAACTGTTCATCAAGCTTCAGATTGTTGAAATCATGAGCAGTATTAAATTTCCTGATCAGCCAGAAGGGCAGATCAAATTCATCCTGGCAGAGACGCCAGATGTTATCACCGGGCTTGATCCGATACAGCCTTGCCCCTTCAATCTTATAAACGGCAAAGAAATCTTCTTCAATCTCCTTATGGTATTCATAGCGTTTTTCTTCAAAATCCACTTTGCTCGCCTTGGGGAATTCCAGTTTCAGACGCTGGTCAAGTTTAATGGGATGGCCGAAGCGCAGGCCATTGAGGCGCCGGATACTGCTGGTGGGCACCTTAAGCCAGTCAGCGTAATGGCCGAGAGTCTCACCGACCTCAACCCGGATGAAACCCACGGTGCGCCCCTTTTCGGTACGGCTGTCGGCAACCAGCAGATCGGCGGTGACCACCTCCGGATTAAAGGCCGGTTCTTCAAGGGGCACCTTGGGCAGTTCATCAATCACCTCAGGCTGATCAAGCTGTGCCTGTTCCTCTTCGGCAACCGTCGTTGCCGGCTCCTCCGCAGCAGCCACCACCGCAACCTTCTCCTCAACCTGTTTTCCCGCTTGGGGCAGTTTTTCCGCCACAACAGCGGCAAGCTGCTCAGACGTGGGGGCAGGGGCCTCAGCAAGGGTCTCAGCCTGCTGCACAGGGGGCGGGGCAGGAACCGCAGCAGGGGTTTCAGCCTGCGGGACAGGCCCTTCCTTTTTTCGGGGCGGAATCGCCTTTTTAACCGTCTGAGCCTTTAAGGTGACTACCTCCCTCGCCTCTTTTTTACTCTCCGCTCCATTTGCCGGGACAATATCTGCAGCAGGCGTCTCGGCCTTGGCCAGCAGCACCACTTTTTCATCCCGGGTGGGAATGCGCAGATTCTGTCCCACATAAATGGCGGCCCGGGCATTGAGTCCATTGGTGACAATCAGGTCCTCGAGCTGCACCCCATGCTTTCTGGCAATGGCCCCGGCCGAATCACCCTTTTGCACCTGGTAAAAACGGCTGCGCTGCTGTTTGTCGGCAAAGGCCTTATCCGGCATGCGCGAAGCAAGTTTTGCCATTTCTCCGTTTCTACCGGGCAGCCGAAGTTTGTATCCTTTGGGTACATGCTTGCGGCCCTCGAACACCGGAGCCCGGAGGCCGGGATTGAGCTCTTCCAGGGTGACCAGGTCCACCTTAAAATGACGGGACAGATCTTTTATCGGCGCATATCCCGGTATGGTAACTTCCACGAATGAAACAGGCTCTGCCAGTTTAACATTGCCGAAATATTTCCGGTAATTTTTCGCCACTTCCCGGGCGGCAATAAATTCCGAATAGAAATTCCTTGAGGCGAAACCAAAAAGCTTGCCGTCATATTTATTAAAGATATTTTCATAGGTGCCATGCTGATTTTTGGCGCGCATCATGCCGTTTGGCCCATGATTATAGGCAGTGAGTGCCAGTGGCCAGCTGCCGAGCTTATTGTGATTTTCTTTTAAAAAGCGGGCGGCGGCATGGGTGGCACGAATGGGATCCCGCCTCTCATCCAGGGTATAGTCAATGGTCATGAACCGTTTGCCGGTTGACTGGGTAAACTGCCAGATGCCTGCCGCGCCGAACTTGGAATAGGCCTTATAATTAAATGATGACTCCACATGGGGCAGATAGGCCAGGTCCTCGGGCAGATCATAGCTTCTGAATATTTTCTTGATCTCGGCCAGATAGGCCTCGGAACGGACAAGTCCCTCAAGAAAATGATCCTTCAGGCACCGTTGAAAACGAACGGCATCCGCCGCCTGGGAAAGTTTTGAGGCAGATGCACCGCGGAAAAGGGCAAGCACTTTTTTCTCTTCATCTGTCCGGGCGGCCCCCCCACCGGCTAATGACAGCAGAATCTGCCGGTATTTTTCCTTGGCCCGGTCGACGCGCGTTTTGTTGGTTGCCCTTGCGCCGGCCTGATCATCAGACGCAAGATCAATCACTTCATAGATGATTGACAGATCACGATTGTCATGAATCAAGCCCTTGGTGGCCGGATATTCCGCATACACTTTCTTCCAGAAAGCGACATTGGCCTTCATGGATTCGTAAACAGGGAAAAGATCTTGGCGGACTGAGGCTTGGGAGTGAACGGAATGGAAACAACACAGCAAAAATGCTGCAATGGCCACGATAAGGCTGAATCTGGATTTTACCATACAGTAATCAGAGTATCCTCGAGCCGGGGAAATTTTCTGCCCGACTCTCTTATTGTTATAACAGGCAAACGCCCAGGCTGACGGGCATACAAATACGTATACTAACACATTTCCTCCGTCGCCTCCAGCGCCATTTACGGCTCTGTTTTTTTGTTTTCCGCCCAGCCGGCGAAAGGGAACCGCCGGTAATCCCGGAGCTGAGATGGCGGAAAATGTCCGAAAACAGCTTTGTCGCCAAAGATTTTCGGCCAACAGGGATGAAGGTGATGACATGACAGAAGGGATTTTCTTTACAAAAAGGGAAGTGGACAGCCGCAAGAGATCACCTAATGAAGTGATCCCAAAAAAATGCCCGGCCTGCTAAGGCATGAGATAAAATCCGAGTGTTTTTTCATAAACTTGCTGATTCGCATCACTGAACTCACCACCGATATAGCCATCATCGCCTACGTGGCGAACCAAAATCCTTCGTTCCAAATGTGACTGCTTCCGGTCGTCTAGGATAAAATCAACAATCAGTTCATCCCCGACGACAATCTTCTGTCCGCTGGTATGACGGAGTCCAAGGCCGCCAAGGGATATATTGACAATCCTGCAGTTGCGCGGCATTTTGCCGGCATCCGAAGACTTTGCCCAATTTATTACCTTGCAGAAAAAGCCCTCAATATCTGTCTGCTTGCGATACCTTTTCCTGAAATTGAGATCGACGGTGAACATCTGCCCGCAAACGCATTTTACCTGCAGAGAGTGCTTCTTATTCTTAAATTTGGCCACGGATACATGTTTCATAGCCCCGCAATGGGGACAGTTGAAAAGGGCCATATCTTCCTGATTGACAAAAACCTCAGCCTTACCCATGCAAAAAAACTCCTTTGTCCAGCAAGTGTTACCGTTATCCTCTTTGCTATTATGACAGAATATATTCATGATGTTGATATGTAAAATGATTTCATGTTAACTTAATAGGAAACTTTTCCGGTGTTCCCCCCGGGGATGTTCTGTCGGTACACAACATACCATATTATCTAACTAAAATGATGTCTTCCTACTCACCTATTTTAGCCACCCTGGGTTTTGTTCTTTCCCCGGACCGAACACAGACCCTGCTTGTCCACCGCAATGCCAGAGACGATGACCAGCATCTGGGCAAATACAACGGACTGGGGGGAAAGATGCATGCCCATGAAGATGTGGCCGGCTGCATGCGGCGGGAGATCCGTGAAGAGGCGGGCATTGAATGTACGGAGATGACCCTGCGGGGCACCATCAACTGGACCAACTTCGGCAAGGATGGAGAGGACTGGCTGGGATTTATCTTTCTCATCAGCGGTTTCCGCGGTATCCCCTTTGCCGAAAACAGCGAGGGCAGCCTGAGCTGGCAGCCCATCGACAAACTCCAGACCCTGCCCATGTGGCCGGGGGACCGCTATTTCCTCCCCCTGGTATTTGACGGAAAACCAGGGGTTTTCCATGGCTGGATGCCCTACAGGGAAGGCAATCCCGTCTCCTGGCACTTTGAAAGATTTTAAACGCAGGAGTCAGGAGACAGAATTCAGAAGACAGAATAACTGCTCTATTCGTCGTCCTTTTTTATTCTGACTCCTGTCTTCTGACTTCTATCTTCTTACCCCTTTCCCTCCCCGAACCGGGGAGTCAGGCCTTTATCAGCCGCAGTCCGCGGCACTGTTCGGATTATAGGTATTAGCCCCGTTGCGGTAAAGGTAATCATTTAATTTCAGCTGGTCATTAAGAGACAAGGGACCCCATGAACCATCCTTGGCACACTGGGGATATTTCTGAAAAAATACCCTGTTCCAGGCCTCGGGACTTTTGGACTCGGCATAGAGAAACTTCGCGCCCTTGTCATTATTCCGGTAATGGCAGCCCTTGCAGTTGTTCTGAAAAATCTTCGCACCATCGCCCCACCACATACTGTCAAAACCAAGTATTCGGCAGGTCTGGGTGCCCGGGTCGAATCTTTTGGTGGGGCTGGCCTGACCTATGACCGCCGAGCCGACAATCAACGCAACCGTCACCATAAGAATCCTGATTCCTTTCTGCATATTCTGTCTCCTGTAAGTAAAAATTTTCAGGCACCTCAAAGTTGTTGCCACAATGCCACATTGTGTTAGAGTTTATCTTCGAATGCTTTGTTCACTTTTTCTGCATATATGGGCAATTATCCCGCGAAAAACAGCAGATCTTGTTCAAAACCGTCCAAATACCGCCGCGACTCTTGCATTCATGACGAAATAACTTGTTGCTTGACCTGGGATTCTGTTTTAATAGAATTCAATTTTTATAGAAATTTTCTTTTCTTATTCACTCAACATCCAAATGCAATGCTGCCTAAAAATAATGCCGCTACGGAAACATTAAACGAGCTTGCGGAAACCAGTTGCAAGGAATTTGCTCAGCGTCCGGCTCTCAGCCTGGCTTTTCAGCAGCCAATCACCTATGGGGAGCTCTTTGACAGACTGATCCGAACCGCCAGCGTTCTGAAAGATACGGGTATCAGAAAAAAAGACAAGGTGTCCATTCTGGCGGAAAACTCTCCCAACTGGGCCATTGCCTATCTTGCCGCTATCCGGCTCGGCGCCATCGTGGTCCCGATCCTGCCCGATTTCCCGGAAACGGATGTCCGCCACATCCTAACCGATGCCAAAGTAAAAATTCTCTTCACCACCCAGCGGCAGATTGAAAAAATCTATGAACTCAGGGACAGCAAACTCTCATCCATCATCATGCTGGATGACAGCCCGCCGGAGAAGGTTGTAAACAATGTCGAAACCTTTTCCACATTCCTGGCCAAAGCGGACCAGATGCAGGACAAAAGCCGGCAACTGGCTGACAGGACCCCGCCTGTAGGACCGGATGACCTGGCGGGTATTATTTATACCTCCGGGACCTCAGGCCATTCCAAAGCAGTCATGCTGAGCCACGGCAATCTCTGCGCCAATGTCAAGGCGGCAAACGAACTGATCCGAATTACCCCGGACTGGACCTTTCTGTCCATTCTGCCCATGTCACACACCTATGAATTCACCATCGGCTTTCTGCTGCCCCTGCTCAATGGCGCACGCATTGTCTACGCAGGCAAACCCCCCACCCCCACCACCCTGGAAAGGATCTGCCAAAAGGAAAAACCCTCTGTTATCTGCATTGTGCCCATGATCATGGAAAAAATTTATAAAAAACGGGTACTGACCGCCATTGAACAGAATACCCTGTTAAAATTTTCCATGAAGATGCCGCTTATCCGCCGCAGTGTTTTCCAGAAAATCGGCAAAAAGCTGCTGGAGTTCTTCGGCGGCGAACTGCAACTGGTGGCCATCGGCGGGGCGGCAACCAATTATGAGACCGAAAGTTTCCTCAAAGAGGCGAATTTCCCTTACATCGTCGGCTACGGCCTCACCGAGGCCTCACCCCTTCTGTCCGCCGGACCATTCAAAGACCCCACCATCACCGTCGGCTCAGCCGGCAAGCCTGTCCCCGGGGTGGAGATCAGAATCTCCAGACCTGATCCGCAGACCGGAATCGGTGAAATAATGGCCCACGGCCCCAATATCATGAAGGGTTATGCCAATCACCCGGAGCTGACCGGGAAAACCGTTGACCGGGAAGGCTGGCTGGCAACCGGCGACCTGGGCAGTTTCGATGAATTCGGCAATCTGCATATCAAAGGCCGTTCCAAAAACGTCATCGTGCTCAGCAACGGGGAAAATATTTATCCTGAGGCCATTGAAGAAAAAATCAATGCCTTCATGCATGTCATTGAATCGCTGATACTTGAAGGAAATGACAAACTGGAGGCCCGGGTCTATCTCGATTACGATCTCATAAACCATCAGACTAAGAACAAAACACAGCAGCAGAAAAAAGAATATATCACGCAGATCCTGAAAGAGATCCAGCAAACGGTAAATACCCAGTTGGCATCCTATTCGAAAATCCATAGGATAATTGAGAGGCAGGAACCATTCATCAAGACAGCGACCCACAAGATAAAACGCTATCTGTACGCTGAATGACAACACACGAGAAAGGGATGAAAAGATGAAAAAGAAAATCGTAATACTGGCAGCAATGGGAATCATGGCCGCGGGAACGGCCTATGCTTCGGGTTATCGCATACCTGAACAGTCGATTAACGGCGTTGCTTTAAGCAATGCCTATATCGCCCATACGGAGGGCCCGGACACCGCTTACTACAATCCCGCCAGCATGGGCTGGCAGGAAGACCGCTGGCAGCTGGAGGTGAGCGCCAGCTACATCAACCTGCCCCATATTGATTATACCGACTATGATGACAGCAGCAGGAACGGTTCGTCCGAAACGGAAAACATTGTCATCCCCATGTTTCATGCGGTCTCCCCGGACATGAACAATTTCCGTTTCGGTTTTGCCTTTGTGGTGCCCTACGGCCTGTCCAAGAGATGGAATGATCCATTCCCCCGGACATCTTCCGAGGAATTCACCCTCAAGGTCTTTGAGGCCAACCCTTCTCTTTCCTACAAATTCTGCGACTGGTTCGGTCTGGCCGCCGGCGCCAGAATCCTGCACACCACCGGCAACAAGGTTAAAAGCGCCGGGTACATTGATATTGATCCGGGCCCCGGCGTAACCTACGCCTATATCAGCCGCGATATGGATGGCGACTCCACCGATCTCGGTTACAATCTGGCCATGACCATCAAGCCGACCAAGGAGTGGAATATCGCCGCCACCTACCGCTCTGAAGTGGATATGGGCCTTACCGGCTCGGCCACGCTCTATACCAACTTTCCCTCCGCTTATACTTACAAAGGCGATGCCAGGCTGGAAGTGGTTACCCCGGCCGTTCTCACCATCGGCACCTCCTATACCTTTTTTGACAAAACAACGGTGGAGCTGACCTGGGACAAGACCTACTGGGGGGATTACAAGCAGCTTGATTTCAACTATAACGACCCCCTGCTCAATCCGGTACTGATCGCCGCCTTTGATGATCCCAAGGCAAAAAACTGGCATGACTCCAACGCCTACCGCATCGGCATCACCCATAAGTGCACGGACCGTTTTACCGCCATGATCGGCTTTGCCTATGACGAGACGCCCATCCCCAGTGACACCCTCGGCTTTGAACTGCCCGGCTCGGACGCCCTGCTCTTTTCCTTTGGCGGCCGTTATCAGGTCAATGAGCACTTGGAGCTAGGCGGCGCCTATCTGCTGGACCACAAGAAAACCAGAGAGATTACCAACCCGGACAATTCATCCCAGATCAACGGTAAATTCGAGGATGCCGGGGCCCATGTGGTGACCCTGGGCATGATTTACAAGTTCTAACCGATTGTGCGAGGTCGGGCTGACCACCAATCCCTTGACGCGAACATTAACTTGACTATTTCCTGAAATTGTTTTTTAAGTTGTTTTTATCCAGCAGGGGCGGCTTCATGGCCGCTCCTGCTTTTTTTCATCCTACTGCAAAAAAAGAAACAGTTCACATGTCAGAAACATCCCATTTAGAGGCCGCCGATGTCCATATCGTCGAGCAGGACGGACGGCAATTCATCCTGGTGGGCACGGCGCATATCTCCCGCGCATCGGTAGAGCTTGTCCATCAGGTCATTGACCGGGAGAATCCGGACTGCGTCTGCATCGAGCTTGACACCAAGCGCTATGAGTCCCTTTCCGAGAAAAAACGGTGGAAGTCCCTTGATCTGAAACAGATCATCCGCAACAAACAGCTGAGCACCCTGATGATCAACCTGGTGCTGGCCTCCTACCAGAAAAAACTGGGTGACCAGCTGGGCGTCATGCCCGGCTCGGAACTGCTGGAGGCGGCCACCACGGCCCAGGCAAAAAACATTCCGATTTCCCTGTGCGACCGGGATGTGCGGGTAACCATGCGCCGGGCCTGGAAAGCCACATCCTTTTGGCGGAAAAATTATCTGGTCGCAAGCCTCATCGCCTCGCTCTTTGAAGAGACGGAAATCACCGAGGAGAAATTAAAGGAACTGAAAGAAACCGATGTTCTTTCCGAACTGCTGGCCGAACTGGGCCAGGCCCTGCCGGAACTGAAAACCGTGCTCATCGATGAACGGGACACCTTTCTGGCCGAAAAAATCAAGCGGGCCAAGGGTAAAAAAATTGTGGCGGTGGTCGGCGCCGGTCATATCAACGGGGTCAAACAGGCATTAAGCGAGGACCGCAGCAGCCAGATGGATAAAATCAACTCCATCCCTCCCGTGTCACCGGTGTGGAAAGTTGTCGGCTGGCTCATCCCGGCCATCATCATCGGCTCCATCTGCATGATCGGCTACACCAAAGGATCAGCGGTGGCCAGTCAAAACATTGTTTACTGGATTCTGGCCAACGGCATTCCCTCTTCCCTGGGGGCGCTCATCGGACTGGCCCACCCGGTCACCATCGTTTCCGCCTTTATCGCCGCCCCCATTACCAGTCTTACCCCGGTCATCGGCGCGGGATATGTCACCGCCCTGGTCCAGACCATGATGCAGCCGCCGGTGGTGCATGAGTTTGAAACAGTGCTGGAAGACATATCCCATTTCCGCCGCTAGTGGAGCAACAAGCTGCTCAAGGTTTTCCTGGCCTTTTTCCTGCCTGGATTCGGCAGCATGATCGGCACCTGGGTGGGCGGTTTTGAAATCATATCCAATCTGACGAAACCATAAACATGAAAAAAAAATTACTTACCAGCAAACAAAAAAGTTATCTGCGCGGCCTGGGCCATCACCTTGTACCCATCGCCATGATCGGCCAGAACGGCCTGACCAAAGAGGTACTGGCCTCAATCAACGCCGTGCTCACGGCCCACGAACTGGTGAAGATAAAAATCCAGAACACCGCGGCCATTGACCGGCATGAGGCGGCGGAAAGTGTTGCCGGTCAGACCGGCGCCCATCTTGTGCAGGTGATCGGCAGAAGTATCCTGCTCTACAAGGCTAACAAGGATATCCGGCCGGATAAAAGGATCGTCCTGCCCTGACCGGGCATGCACCACACCTGAAATACCCATGACTTCTCCGCGCCAGAAACTGGAAAGCCTGCTTGCCAACCCGCGCCTTCTCGTCATGCCCTGTTGCTATGATGCGCTCACGGCAAGCCTGATCGAACAGGCGGGCTTCAGCCTCACCTTCATGAGCGGCTTTGCCGTCAGTGCGGCCCGTCTCGGCCTGCCGGATACCGGCTTGATCTCTTTTGGTGAGATGGTGGACCAGGGCCGCAGCATCTGCAGCAGGGTCAACATCCCGGTTATCGGTGACGCGGACACGGGCTACGGCAATGCGCTGAACATCAAACGGACCATTGCCGGTTATGCGGCCGCCGGTTTTGCCTGCGCCATGATTGAAGACCAGCTGATGCCCAAGCGCTGCGGCCACACCCGGGGCAAACAGGTGGTGGAACGGGGTGAAGCCTTAGGCCGCATCAGGGCGGCGGTGGATGCCCGGGAAGAGGGGGCGGATATCCTCATCATGGCCCGCACCGATGCCAGGGCCACCCATGGTCTGGAGGAGGCGCTTTACCGCTGCCAGGCCTTTGCCGACCTGGGGGCTGACATCATTTTTCTTGAGGCGCCTGAGTCCGTGGCGGAAATGGAACGCTTCTGCCGCGAAATTCCCGGACACAAAATGGCCAATATGCTGCAGCACGGCAAAACTCCGCTGCTTTCCCATGGGCAGCTTGAGGAAATCGGCTTTCAGATCGTCGCCTATCCCCTCACCCTGCTCAGCACAGCCATCTCCGCCATGCAGCAGGCCCTATCCGACCTGAAAACAGGCAACTACCCGGATCATCTCGATTTCGCCGCACTCAGGGAACTGATCGGCTTCAACGAGTATGACCGCCAGCAACAACGGTATGCCGAAGAAATGACGGAATAACTAAAGTAAAAACAGCCATGCAGGAAAAAAAGAAAGCACTTATTTTGCTGACCAATGATGACGGGGTCTATGCGCCGGGATTGAGAAAGCTTTTTAAAGGGCTCAAGCAGGCAGGTGAGACAATTATCGTGGCCCCGGACCGGGACAACAGCGCCGTCAGCCACTCGCTGTCGCTGAACCGGCCCCTGACGGTAAAAGAGCTGGAAGAGAATATTTTTTCGATTAACGGCACCCCGGCGGACTGTGTGACCATCGGCGTGGAGAAGGTGCTGCCCAGGAAACCCGATCTCATTGTTTCCGGCATCAATGCCGGCGCAAACCTCGGGCACGACATCAGCTATTCCGGCACCGTATCAGCAGCCAAGGAGGGCACCATCCGGGGGGTGCCGTCAATGGCCCTGTCCATTGCCGGCCGTGGCGGCCCTTATCATTTTGACACCGGCCTGCAATGCGCCATACTGATGACGGAACTCATTCTGGCAAACGGTCTGCCTGGCGACTGCTACCTCAATATCAACATCCCCAATCTCAAACCCTCGGAAATCAACGGGCTCAAAATCACCAGACAGGGCAGAAGGATCTATGAGAATGCCCTGCAGGAACTCTCTGATCCCTGGGGGCGCCCCTGCTTATGGATAGGCGGCGGCAAGCCTTCCCAAGAGCAGGAATGCGGCACGGATTCCTTTGAAACGGATAAAAATTATATCTCCATTACCCCGATCCATCTCGATCTGACCAACTATGAGGCTTTGGATACGTTGCAGGGAGCCTGGGGAAGCACACTGAAAAGTTATCAATTTTCCTGAGCAGACGTATTCCTGGGCTTTCACTTGCCGGGAATCGCAGCCATGGCCGGTTCTTCTTTGAGCGGAGGGATCACAAGCTGTTGCCCATTGGTGGTCTCCTTCCCTTTTTCCGCAGGGGGAATGGCGGCCATGGCCGGTTCTTCCACAACTTTCCCGACAACTGTTTCGTCTGTTGTTTTTTCCGAAGCAGCCTTCTTGCTCTCACAGCCAGACGTGGATGCCCATGCGACAACTGAGATTGACAGAAGTGAAACGCACAGGCAGACGAACAATGTGTATCTGAAGTTTTTCATGTTTTACCTCATAGCCGGGCTTTTCCATTACCGGCGGCAAATAAACATCATGACAGGGTCAGGTAAAAAATTTCTGCCCCGTGCCGTGAGCAACTGCTGCATGACCCATAAACCCAGGTGTGACCTACTCTGCCATGCGATCCTCCTCACCTGAGCTGGCATCAACCCCAGGCTGTTTACGCACAATTTATCCCCCGTCAATGGAAAAAATCAGGCGAGCGGCCTGAGCAATCAAGGAGAGAATCAGGATCGCCCGCCACCCGACCGATTAAGCAACAGCAAAAGTTATTTATAAGGATTATAGACCAGAACAGGACAGGGGGAGTTTTTCACCACCCGCTCAGCCACGCTGCCCATCAGAATCTTTTCAAGCCCCCTGTAGCCATGGGTGCCGATGATAATCATATCGTAATCTTTCGCAGACTCGAGAATGGTGTCCACCGTATCGCCGATTACAACTTTTGCCTCACGGATGTCGCATTTGTCCTGATACTCATCCATGAACGTTCCCATCTTCCCTTCCATGACCGCTTTCATTTCCTCCTCAAATTTGGCGCTGCCAAAGCCATCATAGGCCATGGGCTTTTCGATCACATTGAGCAGAGAGAGCGAGGCCGAGAACTTTGCTGCATAAGAGGCGGCATAATCGATCAGCTTGTCGGAATTGGCGGAAAAATCAACCGGTACCAGGATTTTCTTAATGTCACTCATTTCCTTTCCTCCTCTTTTCAGGTAAAATAGCGTTTTCTGATTGAAAATTATCTCATGGATTTGATCAGATTACAGAAATCATAACAAAAACTATCCACTCTGTATAGAAAGTTTTTGCTATGATTTCGTTCAAATCGTGGCGAATTTATTTCTTTTTTTTACCGGCAACCATTACCGCGCATGCTATGACCAAAGACAACTTATATCAGGACCCTCAGGCTCCTGCTGATTTCACCTTCAACTCCAGGGTCGCTGAAGTTTTTGATGACATGCTGCAGCGCTCCGTGCCGTGTTACCACCAGGTGATTGATATGGTGGCCACCCTGCTGGCAAGACTTGTCAAGCCAGGAGACCGGATTTACGACCTGGGCTGCTCCACCGGCACCACCCTGCTTGAACTCTCCCGGCGCATGGCGACAAGCGAACTGGAATTTGTCGGTATAGACAGCTCGCCGGCCATGATCGACAAGGCGACGCTGAAGGCAGAGATGTTTGCCAAAAAGGACACCATCCGTTTTATCCATGGCGATATTGCGGCAGTGGAACTTGAGTCCTGCGGGGCCTGCATTCTGAACTACACCCTGCAGTTCATCCGACCCCTGGCCCGCCAGAACTTTCTCACCCGTCTCCACCAGGCACTGAAACCGGGTGGAGTGCTGATTATCAGCGAAAAGATCATCTGCCATGATCTGGAGATCAACAGGGCCTTTATCGACTTTTACCACGATTTTAAACGGAGCCAGGGCTATACCGAGACGGAAATAGCCAGGAAACGGGCAGCCCTGGAAAATATCCTCATTCCCTTTTCCATCAGAGAAAACAGCGAACTCCTGCAGAAATCGGGGTTCAGCCATGTGGAAACATTTTTCCAGAGGTTTAATTTCGCCTCCTTTGTGGCCATCAAGGATTGACCAGTGACAGAAAAAGACGATTATCTCCCGTTGCTGCCTTCTGCCAGACATGGGGAAATACTGGACCTGCGCAAGGAAAACCTGCGCAAACTCAACAGCCGCAAAAAGGGCTTTCTCGCCTATCGTCTGCCCTATGAGTCAGTCTGTCACCTGCGGGCCTCAAGCCTGGAGCTGGCAGGCGATGTGGTCCGCATCGGCAGCCCAGGGGATATCACGGAGGAAGAACGGCAGCGGGTCTATCAGGTCCTGCGGGGTTTCATGCCGTGGCACAAGGGACCGTTCCAGGTTTTCGGCATAGACATTGACGCGGAATGGCGCAGCAACCGTAAATGGGACCGCCTGCTGCCGCTGCTGCCTGATCTCCAGGGCAAGATCATCGCCGATATCGGCTGCAACAACGGCTATTACATGTTCCGCATGGCCCACCACAAGCCCGCAGCGGTCATCGGCTTTGAACCCTATCACCACCACTATTTCACCTTCCTGACCTTAAACAGCTTTGCCGGGCTGGCCAATCTCCATCTGGAACTCTTGGGAGTGGAGCATCTGCCCCTTTATGAGCAATGCTTTGACGTCATCTTTCTCATGGGCATCATCTACCACCGCATATCACCGGTGGAGATGCTGAAAGACGTGTGGAAAAGCATGAAGAAAGGAGGCACGCTGCTGGTTGAATCACAGGCCATCCCAGGAGAGGAACCGGTGGCCCTTTTCCCTGAGGAGCGCTACGCCAAGGTGCCGGGCACCTATTTTGTGCCCACGGCAAGTTGCCTGAAAAACTGGATGAAAAGAGCGGGTTTTCGTAATGTGGAGATTTTCTGCAGCCATGCCATGAGCAGCGAGGAACAGCGGCGCACCGAGTGGATGGTTTTTGAGTCCTATGAGGATTTTATCGATCCGCAGAACCCGGCGCTGACCGTGGAAGGGTATCCGGCACCGCTCAGGGTGTTTCTCCGGGGGATCGCCTGATGATGCACAGCGTTTCAACGTTCAAACGCTTAAACGCTGGAACGCTTAAACGTTCAAACGTTCCCTTACCTGTCTTTTTTCCGGCTGTTCAGCGAAATCCGCTCGACGACTTTCCGGTAATAATCGTCCTGGGCGGCAAGATTTGTCGGCGTTTTCCGCGAGGCCTCCATCTTCATGAGCAGGACGTTCAATTTTTTCATCTGTTTAAGGCGGACATGCTCATCCTCGGTGCGGGAAATCAACTCCTCAAGGGTCTGGATTTCCTTTTTCGCCTCGATTTCCGGGGGCAAATAGCCGGCATTTTTCAACATCTTGTAGGCAATTTTCAGATCATCCGGCACCAGAGGGTCATCGTCCTGGGGCAAGGGCACATTTTTCCACTTGGCAAAGTCGAGGCTGCCATCTTCTATGGCCTGACTGATTTTGCGTTCAGCAATGCGGGTCAAAAGAAACATGAATGATCTCATGGTTGATCGTTAATCTTGGCTGCCCGGGGAGAAAAACAAGCTCAACCTCGTCAAGGAGCCCCAAGGCGGTCAGCCGCCCTGCCGAACATCTTTTCTGTCCCTGGAACAGCGAACGGTCGGCGGCGGATAACATAAGACGTATTTTAGCGCAGCCCCGCTCTTTTTGCAAGATGGCCAGACTCTTTCTCATCCTTTTGAAATAGAGACGGGACAGGACCAGTTCGCCAAAGGCGGGATGATAAGGGCCGGCAACAAGATCATGTTCAAGGGAGGGTGACGGCTGCAGCCCCATACGGATGACCGGAATACCGGCAGCAGCAAAGATTTCCTTGAGCCGGGCACAGAGAGCCACCGCCCTGTTCATGGGTAATGGCTGGTAGCGGCCTGCGGCCAGTAGATCCGCCAGGGGGCTGGCCTTGAGCACCAGAGTGGGATAGATCCTGACCAGATCAGGCCGCAGCGAAACCAGTCGGCGCGCCCCGGCAAGTACCCCGGCCGTGGTTTCCCCCGGCAGTCCCACCATGAGCTGGCCGCCGACACCGATTCCCGCCTGCCGCAGATGGGCAAAAGCCTCCACAACCTGCTCCGCGGTATGGCCACGCCTGCATCGTGCCAGCACCTCGGCATCAAATGACTGGATGCCCAGCTCCACCATCCCCACCCCCCGCTCCTTTAAAAACCGGACCTTGGCCTGATCGATATGATCAGGCCGGGTGGAAAGGCGAATCAGGTCAACCTCGCCCCTCTGGAGAAACGGCCCGACCGCGCCGAGCAGTTCCTCCTGCCTGCCGCGTTCCAGGCCGGTAAAACTGCCGCCGTAAAAGGCCACCTGAACCTGCCGCCTGCTGTCCCGGGGCCAGCCAAGGCAGCGGGCGATTTCTTCCTGGACCAGCTCAGCGGTGAGCCACTGGCTGCTGCCGGTGATGACATGCTGGTTGCAGAACACACACTGATGGGGGCAGCCCTGGTGGGCAATAAAAAAGGGGATGATAAAAGGAGTGGCCGCCACGCGGATCAGCCGATGGTGTCCACGGCGGCAAACTCCGGCTCATGGAGCGGCAGCAGGATATCCGCCATGTCCCGCACCTTGAGCATCATGTCATAGGCCGCGTAGGAGTTGATATTTGTGCCCGGCGGAATCACCTCAAGCTCCATGGCCCGCACGGATGCCGGCGGATTGAAATTTTCCATGATCACGCAGAAACCGGTAATGGCCGCCCTGCCCTTGGCCGTGTCGACCAGCACGGTCAAGCCGCCCGGGGTATGGGCCGGGGTGTGGAGTACGGAAATACCCGGCACGATCTCCCGGTCACCACTGATGATGTCAATCTGGCCTGCCTCTTCAATTTCCAGGATATAATCCTCCACATAGCGAAAATCCAGCGGATGGGGATCATGGATGGCGCTAAGCTCCTTCTCATGGATGAAAAACCTGGCATTAACGCATTTATAGTCATTCTCGCAGTGGTCGGCATGGAGATGGGTGTGGATGACCAGGTCGATATCTGCAGGCGTCAGCCCCCACTTGGCCAGCCCCTCCTCAAAGGTATAGATGGGGCCGCCGATGTTCTTCTCCCTGTCCGCTGACTGGATGGGACGCATCTCGCCGGTATCCACCAGGATTTTTTTGTCCCCACCCTCCAGGTACCAGGAGTAAATGGGGATGGTATAGGGTTTGCCGTAATCATGCTGATAGGTCATCATACCCTTATCAAAGACCTTTGTTCCCATAACAATGGGATGAATCTTATAAGTGCTCATTTTTGTGCCTCTTCTCAATTTATTTGACGGACATATTGTCGCAATGATATTCTTTTTTACCGGATACAACTAAAAACCAACGACATTTTCACTCCAAATAGGCAAGATAACAGGAAAAAAATGGACAACAGATGGAAAGCGATTTGCACCATAGGACTGATACTTGTCTTATTCTCCGCTTTTCATCTCTACCAGACCATCACCCTGCAGAGAAACCACCTGCAGGAAACCATTACCCTGGAAAACAGGCAGCACAATATCCTGACCGAAACCACCACCAAACAGACCCTTGATTCCTACCTCAGAAGAATAGAAAGCTTCAGCCGCGTCAGAACCGATATCATCAGGACCTTTGCCAGCCGTGACAGGGAGAAACTCTATGAGCTGTGCCGACCCTATTACGAGACATTGCGGAAAGAAAATGACGCCTTCTACATATTCCATTTCTACCTGCCGGACAACAGTTCATTTCTGCGGGTACACCTGCCCGAGACCCATGGAGATGATCTAAGCAACATCAGGCCCATTGTCAAGGAGGTGAATGAGACCCACCGGCAGCAGAGCGGCTTTGAAGTAGGCATTCTGGGCCTCTTCTACCGGGTGACGCAACCGCTTTTTCTGGACAATGAATATATCGGAGTGGTCGAATTCGGTCTCAAAGTCGATCAACTGCTCAAGCCCCTGCACAAAGGGTCTTCGGATAACATTGCCGTTCTGATCAACAGGGAGCATTACAGCAAAGCTGTGCTGGTAAATGATGAGACATACAAAAGCTGCGGCCCTTATGTTCTGCTGCCCCAGGGGAACAATTTTTTTCAGAAAATCAGCCCTGAGGCGCTGGATTGCACCAGTGACTCATTCCAGGTCTCGTTGGACGGACATTCGTATCACGTATCACAGGATATGAACCTGAAAGATTACCAGGGAAACTCCATCGGTAAAATCATCATCGCCCACGATATAACCGACCAGAAAGATAAATTACAGGGGATTGTCAAAGTATCGGCCCTGACCTCCATTGCTCTGCTTGCGGTTGCCCTCTCCTTTCTCTATT
>Ga0180007_10001944_pt1 | contig 25817 bp, 30 predicted proteins | sample MM_PC_MetaG_FD_121122 | JGI IMG/M metagenome (GOLD analysis project Ga0180007, IMG submission 121122) | Groundwater microbial communities from the Aspo Hard Rock Laboratory (HRL) deep subsurface site, Sweden - MM_PC_MetaG | ecosystem: Environmental > Aquatic > Deep subsurface > Groundwater... | reverse complement strand
TGCGGTGATGGAATAGTAAATGGTACTGAGGAATGTGACAGTACGGAAAATTGTACTGGAGATTGCATCCAGCTAACCCCAGTTGACATGTCCATTGCCAAATCAGTAGACAAGGAAACCGCTTCACATGGCGACCTGGTTACTTATGAAATTTCTGCAACAAATTCATTTGATAATGACTATTGCGAAGGTACCACTCTGACAATCACTGATGACATTACCGACGTTCTAGTTGATGCTAGCTTAGTTTCAACAGACGCTACCAGCCAGGACGGCAATGTTCTGACCTGGGTATTTAATGGCGTAGCTTGCGGTGCCACAGTCACCGGAGAAGTTGTAGTAGAAGTACTATCCGATGCTTATCACGGCGCTGTTATAGAAAATATCGCCTGGGTACATGACAGCAGTGACCATAGCGTTACTTCCCAGCAAGTAGCTACCGAGATTAGCGCTCCGACTGTAGTTCTGGATTTAAGCAAAACTGTAAATCAATCTTTAGCTAATCCAACTGACACCTTAACTTACACAATTGTAATTAATAATTCAGGCAATACTGGAGCCACCAATATTGAACTTACCGATGCCTTACCAGCCGGCCTTACTTTTGCTGATCAAGACGGAAATAACACCGGCGAAACTGTTAAAATCTGGACCTGGGATACCTTGGGCGTTGGTGAAGATGTCAGCGTAGAATATAAAGTATTAGTGGACAGCAAAGCAGCTGACGGAAATTACATCAATACTGCTGTTGTTAAAGCTGACAACGCAGATGAGGCCAGCGATACAGCTACCGTAAACGTAATTACCCCAACAGTTAAAGGCGAGGAAACACCTTCTTTAAGCATTCTTAAGGAAGCAGCAGTAAAAATCGCTAATCCGAATGAGACCCTGAAATACACAGTAACTGTAACCAATGACGGCAGCGCAGTGGCATACAACGCGGTATTATCAGACGTCCTACCAACAGGCTTAGTTTATGCCGGTACTGCTACCCAAAAACAAGCTTCTTGGAAACTTGGCGATATTGTACCGACCGAAAGCGTAACTATTGAATATGAAGCAACTGTGCTTTCTAATGCGCTGGCTGGTAAATACACCAATACCGCTACTGTTAAGGCGGACGATACCCCGGAAGCCACAGCTACGGCTGACCTGAATGTGGTTGAAGTAAAAATCTTAGGCGCGGAAGAAGAACTGCCGGTCACCGGCCCGCAGGCCATGCACTACGTGTATTTGATCCTGGCAGGATTAATTATTAGTGGATCACTGTTTGTACTGAAACTGACTTCTTCAAAAGAGAAATCTTAAACGACTTAGAAGATTTAAAATACAAAAAGGCCCTCTAGTTAGTACTAAGGGCCTTTTTGGTTATGGTAATTTATTACATATCGTTTCAATTACGCCCTCCAAGTTATTATAAACATTTTCATTTATGAATCTCAGAAATGAAATACCAATTGACTCAATATATTTCTGTCTCTCTTTATCGTATTTTCCCCTACCAATGTGCGACGGTCCGTCAATTTCAATAGCCAGCTTCAACTTCGGGCAATAAAAATCAATTACGTATGGACCTACGCTATACTGCCTGCGAAATTTGTAGCCATAAAGGCGCTTATTCTTTAAATAAGACCATAAAATACTTTCTGCCTTTGGGACTGAATTCCTTAAAGTTTGGCGCCGTTCTTTCATTGATTGTTTGTTGTAGATAAATGTCATATTGGTGTTGTGAAACCACCGCCCCTAGACAATCTTGAAAGTATACGCTGACGCTTGTTCTCCCCCTCCTTGGCAAGGAGGGGAAAAGTACGAACGGCTACTCTAGCAGTGCTTCAGCTAAGAGGGGTGGTTGAGTTTCCGATAATCCCCACATAAAAACCCCTTCCCGATTAGTTATGGGGAAGGTTTCTGACTCAATAATACCACGCCCCCCATTTTTCCACAATTACCCTTTGACTTAGCCAATAGTATATTATAAGGTATGTTATTAATTCGTGCACAACTAAACATTGACAAACATCACAATAACTAGCTATAATTTTAAAGTAAATAAAGGTCAATTTTAATATATAGTTAGAATAAATATCTAAGTAATTAACTAATCAAAAATAATTATGAAAAAAGTGAAAAAAGGTATATACATGTTTACCATAATTGCTACGGTTTTTTATTTTTCAACCATGGGAATTATTGGCGCTACCCAGGCTTCTGCGCAGGAATTTAAGGTATTTGTGCCTGAAATACAAGAAGAGTTTAATCCTCAAATGTCAGTCGCCAAGACGGTTGATAAAGAAACCGGAACTCATGGTGATCAAGTAACCTACACCATGGAAGTAACTAACACCAGCACCAGCCAAACTACACCACTAGATGTTATGCTAGTATTAGACAGGTTGGGTAGCATGTCTGGAACTAAAATTGCAGATGCAAAAACAGCTGCAAAAACTTTCGTTGATCAACTAAATCCAATCAATGATAAATCTGGTTTAGCGTCATTTAATAGTTCGGCCACACTGGATCAAGAACTAACCTTTACTCAATTGGATGTCAAAAATGCAATTGATACCCTGAGTGCTGGTGGTGGTACCGATATTGCTGACGGCATTAATATCGCTCTGACCGAATTTTCAAATAATGGCAGAATTGCGCCAGTAAAACCAATAATGATTGTATTAAGTGATGGCGTTAGCTCTGGCGATCCTGTCGCTGCTGCTACTACTGCCAAAGCTGCGGGCATTAGACTAATCTCAATAAATTTAGGAATTGATAGCGGAACAGGTTTAGATACACTAAAAGCTATTGCCTCAGCAGAATCTGATTATTATTTCGCTCCAGACTCCAGCCAACTAAACACCATCTACTCTAACATCCTGGATACACTCTGTGATATAAAAACCCTAACACTAACCGACGACATTACTGACGTTTTGGCCGAAGCTGACCTGATTTCAACTAATCCAACTGCTGTCCAGAATGGCAATATCCTGACCTGGACATTTGACAATGTCGGCTGCGGTGAAACAAAAACCGCCACCGCTGTTTTTGAAATCCAAACAAGAGCCTTAGACGGTGCCCTTATGGAAAATGTAGCTGTGGTAAAAGATGTAGAAGAGAATTCTAAAACCACAGAAACAGTTGAAACATCAATATACGTTCCAGTTGTTGAACCAACTCCAGAGCCAGAACCAGTTGTTTTAGAACCTATATTAAATATTACCAAATCAGTTGACAAGGCAATAGTAAATCCTTCAGATACCTTGTCTTATACAGTTGTAGTAAATAATTCAGGCGAAGGGGATGCAGTCAATATGACATTAACTGATATATTGCCATCCGGTCTTACCTTTGCTAATGAGGACGGCACTAACAGCGGCGACACTGAAAAGACCTGGACCTGGGAAATTCTAGCCGCTGGCAAAGACGTATCTGTCACCTATGATGTCCTGGTAGATAGCCAGACTGTTGCCGGTACATATGACAATATTGCAGCCGTTAGCGCAGATAATTATAAGACCATCTCTGATAAAGCTTCAACAAAGGTAAAAATTCCGGTTGTGCTTGGAGAACAGACCGCTGCTGACCTAGCTATTGAAAAGACTGTCATGGAAAATTTTGCTAATCCTGGAAATACTGCCAGCTATACCGTGAAAGTAACTAACACCGGCGATGCAGTTGCTACCAATGTTGTGCTAACTGATGTTCTGCCAACCGGTTTTGTATTTAAAGATAATGGCAATACATCAAACACCTGGCAGCTTGGCGATATCGTACCCACAGAAACTATTTCTGTGACTTACGATGTAATGATCGATTCTTCAATGTTAGCAGGTAAATATATTAATACTGCTTCAGTAATAGCTGATAATGTCAGTAATAAATCCGACCAGGCCTCCCTTGAAATCAGGGCCATCCAGGTATTAGGCGAAGAAACCGAAGAGGTAGTCTTGCCAGTTACAGGTGGTGGCATTGGAATTATATTGGCCGGCTGGACATTGATGGGAGCTTCTTTGCTGATTCAAAACAGGAAAAAGGATTAAATTCTGGCAAACCTCCAGTTATATTAAATAAGGCCTCGGAATTGGGTATATTCAAAAAACACCCAAATAATTCCGGGGCCTTTTGGGTATATTAAATATTAATTTTATTATGTTAATAAATACCCTTGACAAAATAAAAATTCTTTGTTAGTATATATTGTTATTATTAATTATGAAAACAGATTTTTTTAAGGTATAATTAATTATAAGTTATGTCTTTTTTCTCAGAATTTAAAATCCATAAACAATGCTACAATCATGCTAAGCGTGTGCCGCATCACACCAAGCATTTTTTAATTCCACACACAGGTAATTCTCATAAACCGCACGCTTTGCGCCCAACGGCCCTAAGGCTGTATTCATTTACAATAATTTTAATCAAGCTTTTTGTTACCGGCTTTTTATTTATTACATATCCTTCTGCGGGCCAATTTGCATCTATCACGCAAGCGGAAATATTAAGCGCCACTAACGCTTCGCGTACAGAAGCGGGTATTGCTTCACTGTCTATTAATCAAACCTTAAACCAGGCTGCCTTATTAAAAGCCCAGCACATGGTGGCTAATAATTATTTTGCCCACACGGCGCCTGACGGCACCAAGCCATGGTCATTTATTAAGCAGACTGGATATAACTACTCTTCAGCTGGTGAAAATTTAGCCATGGACTTCACTTCAGCTTCTTCTGTACACACTGCTTTTATGAACAGTCCCAGCCATAAAAAAAATATCGTCAATTCAAAATATTCTGAAATGGGCATTGCCGTAATTGAAGGCGAGCTGGAAGGGCATTCAACAACAATTTTGGTTGAATTTTTTGGTACGCCTTACCAGGCTACAGTTGTTACTCCAGAACCGGAACCACAGCCTGAGCCACAACCACAACCCGAACCACAACCACAACCCGAGCCACAGCCTGAGCCGAAGCCAGAACCAGAGCCACTATACTATCGTGCTGAATTAGCTGACCAAAGTGCTGAAGAACTAGGTATTAAAACTCTTGAAGAATTTAAATTCTGGGTTGACTTTAAAAATACCGGCACTGCAACCTGGACTAACCAAGGCCAATACTTTGTCGCACTTAATGTAACTAATCCATCAGATCGCCATAGTGAATTTGAACATGAAACCTGGATTGAATATTATCGTCCGGCAATTCTAATGCATGACCGGGTTACTTCAGGACAAGTTGGCCGCTTTGAATTTATTTTACAGGCTCCTGATGAGGCCGGTGCCTATGAAGAAGATTTTGGCTTAGTAATAGAAGACCTGGCCTGGATGGATGGCGGTTCAATTGAACTACCTATAGTGGTAGTCGCGCCGCCAGAACAGACAACCGAGCAGGAAGTGCAGGTAATAACCACTCCCCTAGCTAATGCTAATGTTAATTCCAATACAAATCAGGCATCACCAACCGAAGAACAGCCGCTGGCCATGGAAAATACTTTAAGCCAAGATTCTGATGAGAACCAGGCCGAAATCCTTGGCACTGCACAGCAAAAAGGTGAAGAAGCCCAAGGATTTATTGGAAAAATAATTGACTACTCACAAAGATTTTATTTTATTTTCATCATCTTTCTGGTAATTGCACTCATGATCAATGTGCTTGTTGAAATCAGAATCCAGCATCATCATATAATACTCCAAACCCTTATCGTGATTATTATTACCGCCACAGCCATTCTTTTCCACCCCCACTTCCTGGAACAAGTACCAAGAGCTTTAAAAATTATCTAATCCTACTGAATTAAGTTATCCACACCTCCTTATCAATATAAGGAGGTTTTGGTAATAAATCGCCTTGACCATTGCTGAATTTTCTAATAAAATATAGTAATTACCTAAAAAAGTAACCTAATAAACCAGTATGTCTAATCTAATTTCTGGGAGGAAACCTTATTTTTACGCCTTAATAACAATAATGGCAATTTTTATGGTGCTGATGCCGATAAAAATCCAGGCAGCAACTGATGATAATAACGTACCTACCATCACCTCAAGCCCGCTGTTAACTGCAACCTCGGGACAACCCTATGAATATATCGTTGTGGTAGAAGACATGGATGATGACAGTATTTCTTACAGTTTTACTACTGCTCCAAGCGGCATGAAAATTGTTAATAATACAATAACCTGGCAGCCGACCAGTGTCGGCATTGCCAATGTAGCACTTGAAATCACTGATAATCAAGGCGGGTACGATAACCAAACCTGGCAAATATCAGTTAATGCGGGTGACGTTGATACAATAATTATTACACCAAACGACCGGCCTACAATCATAAACATAGGCGATAATAAACAATTCTCTGCGAAATTATTTGATAAGAATAGTAATGAAATTTTTAACGCTACAACTACCTGGTCAACTGACGAACAATACGGCTCAATTGACGCCAATGGTTTATTTCTAGCCAAAGTAGGCGGCATTGGTTTTGTGGCAGCCACGGTTGATAAAGTAAAAACTTCAGTTGGTGTTGTAGTCAAGGATATTCGTGATACTCTAGTCACTGAGGATGAGATTGAGGAAGTAGCGGAGACCACGCAAGAAGAGCCATCTGATGATACAATAACTTCCACAGCTGCAACCGAAACAGATACCGCTGCTCCTGAAGAGGAAACAATAACAGAAGAGGGGGGAGTTGAAGGAGAGGAAACCGTTTATAGTGATAATGAGGCAACAGAACAGGATGCCGAAGGAGAAACAGAAGAATGCAATAATTGGCCTCAATGGCTGATAATTTTAATGCCTATCATCTACGGCGTAGTATTGTTTGTTTATTACATTTATGAACACAAGAAAAAAACACCCAGCTGGTGGATATTCCCCATTCTTCTGACGGCTATTGCATTGGTTATTTTCTACAAATATATTTGTACAGGCACTTATGGATGGTGGCCATGGATAGTAATACTAATCGGAATGGTATTAACAGCCTTATTTAAGGTTGTATCTAAAAAAAATTCTGATATGGATGATGCATCACAGACCGAACTTCCGTTTTAAATAAATTAATATAAAAAATCGGCTCGTAAATTAGCCGGTTTTTTATTTCTAAAATAATAGAATAAGTATTATGACTATACCCAGTAAAATTCTATAATAAGCAAAAACATCTAAAGAATGCCAAACCAAATAACGCATTAAAAAAGCTACTGCCAGATAACCGACTATAGCCGCACTTAAAAAACCAATTAGCATTAGAACCCATTCATCGCTGGTATTACCTGCATTAACAGACTCAATAATTTTCTTTATCCCAGCCCCAAAAACAATAGGCACGGACAGTAAAAATGAAAATCGTGCGGCTGCCGCCCGGGTCAATCCTTGCGTTAAACCCGCTAAAATAGTGATGCCTGACCGCGATACGCCCGGCACAAAAGCAAACACCTGCGCTATGCCGACAATTATTGCACCCCTCCGCCCTAGCTGATCTAAGCCCTTAGTTTTTTTAAAAATCCTTTCAAATGCCAAAAATAATAAACCTATCCCAATTAACAGCAAAGCTACCAGCCATAAATTCCGAAAAACGGTTTCAGCTAAGCCAGAGATGAAAAAGCCAACCACTGCTGCCGGAATTGTACCAACCAAGATAAACCAGGACATTCTTTGATCCAAATCATTATGGAGATTCCAATTGGCAAAACTTTTAAAGAATGATACGATATATTTATAGATATCCCGGCTGAAATAAATTACTAAGGCAGCCAGCGTCCCCAGATGCAGCGCAACGTCAAAACTCAAATCATTAGCCAGACTGAAATCCATCCATTCATGAGCAACAACAAGGTGACCGGAGCTTGATATCGGCCAAAATTCAGTTAAGCCCTGGATGATTCCTAAAATTATTGAATATAAATAATCCATATTACTTAAATGTCACACGAAATAATAATTGCGCCGTTAGTTACACTTATTATTGTCCAGTCGATCAAACTGGCTACTGACGGTATTAAAGGAAATTTTAACCTAAAAAGTATATTTAGTACATACGGTGGCATGCCTTCAACACATTCAGCTTTTGTGACTTCGATTTCTACTATGGTAGCTTATAAAGAAGGCATTGAATCATCGGCATTTGGTATAGCTTTAATTTTTGCAATAATTGTAATAACTGATGCGCTGGTTTTCAGGAAATATATTGATCAAAATAATCACGCTATCAACAAACTAATTGCCAGGTTGCCATCTGACGAACAAAAGCAATTCCCCCTTATCTCCACTGCGCTCCGCCACACTCTTCCTCAGGCCCTAGTTGGCATTCTTATTGGCTTCACAATTTCCACTGTAATTAATTTTATCTAGCCTAAACCTGGCATTTAGGGCAGTAAGCTGTACCCCGTCCTCCTAATAATAATGATTTGACGGTAGTATTGCAATGCAGGCACGGTTCTCCCTGGCGGCCATAAATCTTTAATAAAGGTGCATACTCGCCGGGCTCACCAAAAGCATCAATATAGTTTTTAGCTGATGTACCCTGTTTTTTAATGGCAAACTTTAAAATTTTTATCAGGTGCAAGTATAATTTACTGATTTCATCCTTTTTTAGGCTGCCAACTCGCCTGGTCGGCCTGATTTTTGAATAATAGCAGGCTTCAGTCGCGTAAATATTACCCACCCCCGCAATAAAAGACTGGTCCATTAATAACGGCTTGATCTTAGATTTTTTCTTCTTTAACAGCAGTTTTGTAAAAGCACCCAGGGTAAAATCTGATTTTAATGGTTCGGGCCCGATCCTCATTCTACTAAAATGACCATCAAGCTCTCCGGCCTTTACCAGCATTAAATAACCGAACTGCCTGATATCATTAAAAAATAGAGTCGCCCTTCCATTCAATTTAAAAATTACATGCGTGAATTTATTGGGTAAATCCTTATGACCATCCTTAATCGGGTGGCCTCCTGTTTTAATCTTGCCCTGTTTCGTATAAACTAATTGGCCGGTCATCTTAAGATGGACAAGAATGGCATAGCCGTTTGATAAGCTGAAAATCAATATCTTTGCCCGCCGGGAAACTGAAGTTATTCCGGCTCCGGTTATTTTTTTCTTGAATCTAAAAACCTGACCTTTTATCATTTTGGCCAGTCGAACTTCTACATTTTTAATTGTTTTCCCGGAAAGTTCAGCAGATAACTGCCTTCTGATGGTTTCAACCTCTGGTAATTCAGGCATTCATTAGATATTTAAACGTTTCTTGAGAATGTTTTTATATATATCGCGCCTCGTCACAATACCCTCAATCTGTTCATCCTGCCCAACGACCACTACCCTGTGTATTCCCCGTACCAGCATCATTGAACCAACCTGCATTAAAGAAGCATCTGCGTTTACCGTTATCACTTCCCTGACCATCATATCCTGTACGAGCTTGTCAGCCGACTGCTTTGTTTTTTCTTCCAATTTATCCAGGTCAATCCAAACCCCCGGGCTGTCATAAAACTCCGCATGCGAAGGATACAGGGCCTTAAATAAATCCTTTTCTGAAATAATGCCTACTAGCTCATTTTTATTATTTACCACCGGTGCTCCTGAAATGTCATTATCAGCTAAAATCTTAGCTGTTTTAGTTAAAGTAGCTTGTTCTGGCACAGTAATAACCTTGGTTGTCATTATTTCACTAACCTTCATAGTATATGATAAAACGCGTCTTTTTTTGTTTAAATCTTAGGCCTAATGACTTTTTCTTTATTATAGTGGAAATTTGCATAAAAATAAAGCTTGCTTGTAAGATAAATAACTGATCTGATTGGCGATAATTAATCTCTGAATAAAATACCTTCTTTAGAATAAATTTTTGTAGCTATGAATATTACGATGATTGAGCAGATTAATAGTGAAACAATAGTGGTAATTATATGGCTGACATCATACACGCCAATCAGCACTTCTTTGAATAACATAATGGCATTGACCACCGGAATGGCAAAAAACCAGGTTTCCGGTTTAAAATTTGGCAAAGTATTTACCAGCACTGTGGGCAGGATAACTACTAAATACGAAGGCCCAATATAGCTCTGAGCTTCTTTATAGCTTTTGGCAAAAATTGAAATAGACAATTGCATAGCAGAAAACATCAGGACTAATAATATACTGATGCCAAACATGATTAAGACGGCATTTAAATCAATGGAAAAATTTAATTCTCCGGAGACGCCCGTGCCTGCCCCAAAGTCACCAAAACCAAATATTGAAATAGCCGCATACAAACTGCTCAAGGCAACCACTACTGATATTAAAGCAGTTGTGGAAACTGCTAAAAACTTTCCAAATACAATATCAAGACGCTTAACCGGAGTCAGTAAAAGCGATTCAAGCGTTTTTCTTTCCTTTTCCCCGGCGGAAACGTCAACTGCAGTATATTGTCCGCCTATTACTGACCACAAAATTATAAATAATGGCAGTAAAAAACCTAATCCAAATCCACCCACTTCTTTTTCTGTTGCTACGTCTTCCGGCTGTATTACTACGCTATTCAAAATACTGGCTTCAATTCCCTGTTCAGAAAAGCGTCCGGCTAAAACTAAATTATTATAACTGGTTACCCCCTCAGCAATACGGCTTACAGCAGTAGAAGAATCAGTATTAATGGAATTACGCACTATAACAATTTCAATTTTTCCCTGGGTCTCAATCAGCTGGTTAAAATTGTCCGGGATAATAATGCCAGCCAGATATTCATCATTTTTTACAGCTTCCTGGATATTGCCGTTGAAATCAACTGTGGTTATTTTTTCATGCTGATCCATGACTTGCATAAAGGCAGGTGCTGCATCAATATTTTCTACGGCTACTTGTACAATCTGCTCCTCAGCTTTTTCCACCTGAGCTTCTATAAACCACCCCATGCCGATAATTATCAAAGGCATCAGGAACATCGGCAAAATAATCATCGCCATCAGGGTACGCCGATCACGGATGGTGTCTTTTAATTCTTTTTTCCAAATTGTAATTATATTTTTCATCTTTATAACTCTTTAAGTATGTCCCTTAAGTCAGAAATTTCATGGTCCGGCTTTATGTTTAGGTGATGCTTGGTATTAAAGATATTGCGAAAAAAATAAGTTATAGCACCTACTGCCTGGCCTGCTTTGATATCACTTTCACGATCCCCTATCTTAATTACCTTATTAAAATGCTTACCCTCTAAATACTGCTGAATAGTCTTAGCTTTTTTTTCCTGAATATCAATTTTTTCACGGGGCTCGCTATGAGTATCCAGTCCAATATAATCATCAAAATATTCGTCAACATTTACCAGCCGAGTAAAAAATCTAATATGCTCTGGCGAAGTATTTGATAATAATAAATTTGAATGTCCCGCGTCCTGAATTGCTTTTAAAACTATAGCTGCATGATCATTAGGCTTAATATACTTTTCAACAATGCGATCTTTAGTCTGAATAGCTATGGCCTGTTGCCACATTTCCTGCCAAATCTGGTCATTGCCGCTCGGAAACATATATTTGAAATAATCAACCCAAGCGAGGCCATAAAGCCTGATTGATTCATCTAGGCTTATCTCCCGCTGAACGTCAAAATGCTTAAGGGTTTTATTGACAATTTCCTGAACAGCAAATACATTATTTTTTTCCAAAGTACCGTGGAAATCCCAGATAAATAAATAAGTGTCCATTATTTATATTTTTTAAAATATGTTTTTGTCACCACCGCTCCCAGGGCTCCGACTAATATTAAAGCATTGGTAACGATTGAATATTGTTGTAAAGATGGGATAAAAAATGCTGCTATGCCAATTAATAATACAATCAACGATGCTATTCGTATTTGCCGAATTAATTTTATCTTACTGTCACCAGTCATGCCTTTTTTTTGTTCCTGTTCTTCTTGCGGTTCGGATCTTAAATGCTTTTGCTTAATTAGCTTTAAAAAAGTATCCTCTAAATTTTGCGTATTTGTTTGTTCCTTTAAAACGGATATCTTATCAAGGGCAATAAGCTTACCCTGGTGAATTATGGCGATCCTATCACACAAACGTTCAGCATCCGGCATTTGGTGGGTTGAAAGCACGACTAATTTACCCAACTCTTTCATGCGATGCATAAAAGCAATTACTGTCTGTGAGGCAATCACATCAAGGCCGGAGGTTGGCTCGTCAAATATTATTACCTTAGGATCATGGATTACCGATCGGGCAATAGCTAATTTCTGCTTCATGCCGGTTGAATACTTGCCTGCTCGCTTAGCAGTAAAATCACTCATATCTAAAAGTTTAATCAGCTCATCAATCCTATTTTCTAAATCCTGACCCTCCAAACCATACAAATGGCCATAATATCGCAAGTTTTCTCTACCTGAAAAACGGTCATAAACACCGATGTCAGTAGTTAATACGCCGATTTGCCTCCTGACCTCGGCCGGGTGTTTATGTATATCAAAACCTCCCACCACCGCAGTGCCGCCAGTAGGGGCTAAGGTAGTGGCAATTAAGCGTATTGTAGTGGTCTTACCTGCGCCATTCGGCCCTAATAAGCCAAAAATTTCTCCTTTTGAAGCTGAAAAGCTGATATTATCAACAGCCAATACATCACCCTTTTTTCCTTTGAATTTTTTCGTTAAATTTTTAACTTCTAATAATTCCATATAATAGTTTATTTTATCAAAAAAATTCCATTTTTCCAAATGAATTGTTCTTTATGATTATCCCTGTACTTACCTAAATAATACCTGCCAGATAAAAACACCTATCATTGACGCACCTATTGCAAATTTTATCACTCCACCCGCAATAAAGCCAATGAAGCTGCCTAGGCCGGCACGTAAAGCCTGATCTTTATTCTTGCCGCCAATCAATTCAAAAACAAATGCGCCGACAAATGCGCCGACAATCAAACCGATTATTCCGCCTGAAAATAAGCCGACAACCATACCGCCAATAGCACCAATAATGCCCAGGGTTGAACCGCCCATCTTTTTAACGCCATATGTAGTTGCCAGCCAGTCAATAGTTAATGCGGCGACGGTCAGTATGGCAAAGATGCCCGCCAAATTCCAACTGATTGCCTGCCATCCATCAATTAACCCATAAATTAAAACTGCAGCCATAATCAAAGGGATGCCGGGAAGAATTGGGATTATAATTCCCGCTAAACCAACCAACATTACCAATATGGCCAAAATAAAAATAATAATTTCTCCAAAAACCATGTTTGATAAATTTAAAATGGTTTAAACGGATAATTCCTCTTCTTTAAATCATTCTGCTTAGAGACATTTTTCTTTGAAGAGACAGTCCATCCCTTTGACGAATAATTCATTAAAAACAGTATTATCCCTAAACTGGCAGCTAATAGTATGGGGAAGCCTACACCATCAGGATCTGTAAAAAAATTAATTATCTCGCTTAATAAATCTTCCATAATTATATGTTTACATGCTTGGCTTTATGACCGAATATGGAAAAAATTAATATTAAAATATATAAGAAAAATCCATACACGCAGGCAGGGATGCTGCTAAATCCAGAACCAATTACGTACATTTCATAGTACGATAAACTGCCGGCAAATAGCACCCCAATTATACTTAGAATTAATATTGTCTTAATCATTTTTTTGGCTCTAGCCTCATCTAAACCAATAACGGATAAAATACCGACTACCACAAACATTGCAAAGCCATATACGCAATTCGGCAAACCAAATATTTCTACCGGCTTTGTGCCACAGCTAATTAACGCATCCTCACAGCCAGCCTCAAATACATTATAATACGATAAATAGCCGGAAAAAATCATCCCCGCTATACTTAACAAAAGAATGATGATAAAATAATTCTTTGATTTCATGGTGATTTTTTAATTATTATATGTTTCTGCCCGGTTTTTTTAGCCGGATCATCTGTTTTTAAATAATTTTCAATTTCATGGGCTAAGCGGTTGCCTATGCCGTTTATCTTTTGCAGGCCTACCAGCCAGCTTCTTGTATATATCTGGTCAACACCCTGCTCAAGCTCATTTAGTGTTCTGGCTGCTCGTCGATAGGATAGGGCTCTGTACTTATAGCGCTCACCTTTTTTATCAAGCGCCTCAGCTTTTAATAGAAACTTTTTAGCAATTACTCCATTTACTTTATTATTAACCTGCATAAATTAAATTTTTAAAATCTGGTTTTTTACTTAATCTCACCAAGCTAATCCTAATGTTCATTCATTATACAACAAAGCTTTATTATTTTGAATCATCCTGACTTCTATCGGACAAAATGAATCAGGGATTAAAGATAAAGCGCCAAGGGCATTACCCGGACTTTCTACTCTTTCAGTCATAAGACAATCCCTATCTTCAACATGGTCCAATCCAAGCTGATGACCGAATTCATGTAAAATCGTAGAAACAATATAAATATCATGAGTAGCCCGGTTATTTTTTGTTAGTTCCCTGATGGCCTCCTGAAAAATTACAATTCCGTTTTCATGGACTGTTAAGCCGATGTTAGTCGGGTAGTCAGCTGATTTATTCATGCACATAATATACAAAACTGCCACGCCGGCTTTTGATCTATAATCTTGATGTATCTTAGCCAGCTCTCTGATTTCTTCCCTGCTATAACTGGGCTGATTTAATATATAATAATCATCCTCCTTAAAAGTTATACCGCCGGGTTTATCAATCACCCTACTGATTTCCTGAACTAACTGTTCCTGTAAATCAATATCAATATCGCAGTTTTCATAACGGTCAAACTCTATTACCAGACTGTCCATTTTTTCAGGCATCAGATAATCAGATAAGGCATCGCCATCCCAATGCAAACCTATTATTGTTCTTAAAAAGGGGTAACGTGAAAATTTGGATCTCCAGGAATCATTAAACCAGTTATCCTGGTTTTCTGAATTAGCAAAATACCTAAGAACAACGTAAGAAAAAACTACAATAATCAATATTAATAATAGAACTGTTATGAATTTTTTCATATTTGAAAACTCTCACCCGCTTCCATGGCTACCCAGTCATTCTGCTCATCATTCCATTTATAAGCCTTAAACTTGTGTGATTTTTCCGTTTCTGAATAAGTGTATTGCACTGAAGTTTGACTGCCAATCCGTCTCGAACCAATACCTTTTTTATCAAGTACGATTGGCCGGCTGATGCGTTCAAGCTTCATTTTACCTAACGGTCCGTTAAAAATAATAAACTCAACACTGCCTGGCCCTTCATCTAAATCTTTAGTCTTATTCTCCAGTACTTCAAAATCATCTTTTACGCGGCCAATGATATCTTGCCATTTATCGTCCTGCATATTATTAAACTTTAAAAAAATTAATAATTATACTTTCTCTCCTGAACTAATTATAAAATTATGAGCTTTGGCTAATATTTCTTTTGTATTAGAAAATGTAATTCTTTCCAGGGTTTGCGTATAATTTAGCCATTCAAATTTACGGTGTTCCTCAGAAATTATAATACTTTTATTCTTACATGTGGCAATAAAATAAACTGCCTGTTTATTGGAAATTTTTCCGCCGGGCAGCCTGTAAGTCCAATTATTCAACTCCCTAAACCCGGGGACAAACTCAAGGCCAGGTATGCCTGTTTCCTCGGATATTTCACGGCTGGCAGCATCATGCTCCGTTTCTCCTGGTTCAATATGACCCCTGGCAAAATCCCAATGCCCCTGAGGATACTGCAGCAATAAATATTCAATTTTATTATCCTGCTGGCAATATATTATCGCTCCGGCAGAACGCTCATCTACCATAATAATATATGTTTAAAAAAATGATTTATAGTTAATTCACTATTATTATAATACGCTACCAACATCTGATTGTCCATTAATTAAAAAAAATTGCCAACTACAAAAAACCAGAGCAGCATTAAAATACTATAATACTATTACCCTGATTTTTTAATTAAATTTTTATCTAGCTTAGAAAACTAAAAACACAACAACTACCACGATGACGATTACTGCTAAAACTACGAGCCAAGTACCCATCTTACTCTTACCAGGCTCTTTGGGCGCCTGTCCTTCAGGCTGGGCAGGTTGTTGTTGCTGCTGCGTTGGTTGATTCTCTTCCATATTTATTGCCTTTCATTTTGGTTAATGATCAACCTATATATCAATTTTAACCTAAAGTAGTTTTATTGTCTAGTTAATAAAACTACCTTCTTCCCTTTATTTTATATAACAAATATGCAGCCATAAAAAACGGCTCCTTTATTTTCCCTTCATATATCATATTTTCAACCTGTGGCTGTGAAAAAAAATCATTTTCAATAAACTCCATTGACTCAGGCTCTGCCTTAACTTTTTTCAATCCAGATGCCATATAAGCATAAAAAATTGTACCAGTGCGCGAAGGATTTGCATAAAAATTTCCTAATAATTCCCACCGGCTAGCCTGAAATCCAGCCTCCTCTTTTAATTCTTTTTTAACTGCTTGTAAAGGTGTTTCCCCTTTTTCTACCTTGCCTCCGACCGACTGATAAATTACTTGGCCTACTGGATGACGATACTCCCTGGATATTAATAATTGTCCTTTAGCATTTACTGGTAAAACAACTACGGCTTTAATCTTACGGTTTGTCAGGTAATAATTATACTTTGTTCCATCCGGCAGCAGCACCTTATCCTTAATCACAATATAATAATTATTCTCATATACTATTTTAGATGAAATCCTTTTCCATTTTTTAAGCTTGGTTTTCATATTTAACCTCCTTTAGCCATTTTAATACTTCCCGAGCTAATTCACTTATCCTCTTTTTTGATCTAAAAGTATGACCAGCGCCGGAAATTTTTACCAGCTTTTTATCACAACGCAAACGTTTATATAATTCAATAAAATCATGTTTTTGCAATAATAGCTCTTTGGTTCCATAAATCACCAGACTTGGACAAGTAATTTTCCTTAAATAATCATCCGGCCTGTACCTTATCCCATCATGATAAAATTCATAGCCAAGTCTAAATCTTTTGTTGGCAGTCTTACTCATTTTCCACATCCAGCCCATGGCCTTATAAAGCGGTAAATAAATTAATCTACTCATTTCTGCCTTGAGATCATAGAGCGGCCCTTGCAAGACTAATGCCTTAACCCTCTCATCCTGAGCAGCAACGATATAGCTAGCCATAGCACCCACAGAATATCCCATTAATGCGCAATAGTCCTGCCCGGTTTTTTCAAAAGCGTAACGCATGACTGTTTTAATATCCTGGATATACCCGCTTACAGTAAAATTTAAAAGCGAACCATCACTTTCTCCAATGCTATTTGTGGCTGTTAAACGAAAAACTGTATAACCAGCTTCGGCTAGAGCATCGCCTACCAATCTGACCTGGGATTGTTTATAGGTAACAGCTAAGCCATGGCTTAAGATAACCAATGGACCGTATTTATCCCATTTCCACTCCATAATCCCCCTGATAGTTAAGCCTCTGCGGTTTTTTATGGCAAATTTTTTCTGCATATTAAGTAATTAGATAGATGCCTAATACTATTAAAGCAATAGATATTATTTTTTGGAATATAACTTTTTTATTGACCTCCTCAGCGAACAGTGACGGCCTGAATCGTGAAATAATTAAAGCCCAGAAAAATATAAATACATACTGCACCGCAGACACTGACTCAACCAGGGCGACAAACCAAAAAGCCATGGCCACTGTAAAAATAAAATTACCAAATAAATTCAGGATTTCAGAAAAACTGCTTAAAGCCATATGCCACTTTTTTATTTGCTGATATACTTCGCGGATTTCTTTAAAGAATAATGGCACAGACAAAAGACCGATAATTCCTACCAACAATCTTTGAATGCCAAATACCTGCCAATAGTCATATGCATCCAATAGATATTTAATAATAATATAAGCTACGGCAAATCCAAAACTGCTTACGATCATTAACCATAATGCTTTACTGCGCAAGATTTGCGAAAAGCCTGACCTGGCTGATATTATTATTGATCCTAAAACAATCACTGCAATTCCAAAGTATGTTTGAAAACCAAAGAGCTCACCTAAAAAAATTGCACTCATGATAACTAAAAAAACAGTACTTAAAGCAAATAACGGAACCACTCGTGAAGCTTCTTCAATTTTTAAGGCATAAAAATAAAACAAATTACCTAAGACATATCCAACACTGCCAATTATCATCCAGACCCAGGCTGTACCACTCAAATCCCATGATATAAACGGAGCCATAATTAAACCTACGGCCAAAGAGACAAAGCTAAAAACAACGATGATAAATATTGGATTGCGTATGTATTTGCTGACTATTGCCTTGTCAATCACATTTACTCCAGACCAGATAAATCCCGCGGCTAAAGCTAATAAAAAACCTATAGTCATAAGTTACCTAATTATATCAATTTTAATCCTATCTTCTTCTCTAAATTCATAAAACTTATATGATGACCATAGCCAATCCTCTGGCTTGTTGCACAATCCGGCGCGAACCGGGTTCCAGTGTATATAATTTAATTTCTCATTCATTTTTTTATCAGAATATATATTAAAGTCGTAGAAATCGTGCTGCCAAATCCTACCTTTTACAGGTGTATGTACCGTCCCCTCATCTTTCCATTGGTAGTTTTTGGGTAGCAGGAAGCCCTCGCTTCCTGCTTTTGAATGAGGCGAAAGCGAGGGCTTTCGCCTACCCATTTTAAAATAATACTCAATTTCTTTGGCCGAATGATTTTTAATTGATTGAATTATTTTAGAAATCGTTAAATCCTTGTTAACATCCACATCCCACCACATGATTATATGCAAATGATCCGGCATCATGCAATAACCAACTAACTTGAAACCCAGCTTATTTCTATAAAAATCTATATCTTTTATTAAAATTTCGCAGTATTTATCATTCCTAAATACCTTCTGGTTTTCAAACGTCTTGGTTGTGATGAAATGAGCATAACTGGCTTCATTGAATTTAGGCAAACTCATCTATTAATATCTTTTAATAACACCGGATAAAACTCGCGGTGCAACATTGTTAAATATGACAAGGGAATAATCCCCTCCTGGTATTTTAAATAATCAATATAAATATGGCTGGCAATAGCATGCAGTATTGATTGTCCCAACAATCTTTGCTCAATGCTGGTTAACTTTCTCTGGCTTGTATATGCCTTAATAAATTCCTGGAAGTTTTGTTGATTTACTCTTCCTTTATTTATACACCACCACATAACCGTCTTGCCAATATCAATTATATACGGGCCAAAGTAAGAATTATCAAAATCCAGCACACCGGCCAGTTCCCCCTTTTTCACCAGGACATTTTCCGGCTTAATATCCACGTGAATTGGGCCAGTGGGGATATTTTTAGGTAATTGGATATTTAATAAGGTATCACGAACTACCCTAAACTGCTTTTTGAATTGCGGGGGAGTTTTTTTATACAACTTTTTATAAAATTCCCTGACTCGTGGCTTAGAAAAATCATAATAATAATCACGCTTTACTTGCAGTTTAAAACTCCTGCCTAGGACATGAAACTTACCCTGAAACTTTCCAATTTGGTTAATTAACTGGAGTGTAATTTTTTTCGGTATTTCACCTTTAATAAATTTATAAACTAGGTACGGAGTTTTATTATAAAAAGAAATATATTTTCCTGGAGCATAAGGCATCAACCGGATTACTTTTAATTCACAAATGTGGTTTAGCAGAGCCACTTCAAATTCTAATTGCCTGGCCGACCTGATAGACAACCTTAATACAAACTTCCCCCGGGATGAGGTAATTAATATCTTCTTATTAATTAAACCTAAAGGTATGACTGAAAAACTTTTCAACCCTCCCAGGTTATATTTATCACAAACTGATTTTATAAAAGATTTCTCCATGCGTCCTACTTTTTTTGCTCTCTGACCAACTGGTTTAACAACTTTTTAATTTCCTGAATTTCCAGGCTGGATTTAAAATCAACGTCATAGTCCAGCTGATCGCGAATTTCATTTTCCCTTGACTCACGATTTTGCGCCATAAGCACAAAAGTAGAAAGAAAGATAGCTTCCAATGAGACAATCAAAGTCAGGAAGATAAACGGATATGGATCCCAACTGTCTATTGTAATAACATTGAATATTATCCAGATTGAAAAAATAATTGCATGTATCCAAACAAACCAGATATTACCCACAAAATCTGAAATTTTTTGAGCTATTTTATCTGTCCTAGTTAACTTCTCCTCAAATACTTTTTTCGTTTTTCTTGGCATATGGTTTTAATTAATAATTTATTATTAAAATTAAAAAATAATTTTACTAATCCAATATCTTTCTAATAGCCGGCATAATTTTTAGTTCTTTCTTACTTCTTATAGAAAATGATTTTTCCAATTGTTTTAACATTTGAATTTTGAAAACTTTATATCAGTTTATAGTCTAATTTCCTTCTCTAGCCAAGGTATTGATTTTTTATCATGTCTCCAAAATAAGTCTTCAAATAAAATATAACCAGCAAAAACTGACCATTTGCCATATCTCCTTTTCAATTCTCTTAAAATTTTATCAGGAGATACTATTACTTTATTAAATAAAAGTCTTGAATATATTTTTTGTTCCCAGGGAGAAATAGTTCTAATTGGCTGATGTATACGCAAAATTCCAAGTAAACTATCCAAAGAAGCGGGACCAACTCCATACAGTTTTAATAATTCTCTCTCGACTTGCTCTAGAGACATCTCCCTTAACCGATATTCATTTACGTCTCCTTTCGCAAATTGCTCCGATATTTTTGTGAACATTTTTGCTCGATAACCAACTTTTAAATTCCTTAACTCTTTCTCATCCACCTTTGCTAATTTATTTGGTTTCCAGACTAGATACATTTCCTTACCATTAAATTTTATCTTCTGCCCATACTTATTTAAAAGGTTATTCATCATTTGAACTGTTCTTCTTACGATCGCATTTTGCAAAACAATAGAAATCATTATTATTTCATACAAAGATTCAAAAGACCGACTATGAGCGCCTCTCATTCTTTTGAATACCGGACGGAGGAGTGAATCCGACTTATACTGGCGATGAAAATCTGACAGATCCTCATTAAAACCATACCTGAAGTTTATATCTTTAATTAGATCCCGGATAAACTCCTTTTTCAATTCTGAAGCCGAAAAAACTGTTAACTTAATCTTTGGCTTACTAATAGTGCCAACATCCATAAATTTTATTCCCAGAATCCTATCTTTAAAACGCATAGTTTTCCAGAACTTCCCCGGTTTCCAAATTTCAATTGGAGTAGGAAAATGGGAAGGATCATAAACTGTCTTATCAAAGTTATAAGGTGCTTTCGGAACTATTTCTGTTGAACATTGCTTTTTCAAGACTATTACTTTTCTCTTGGTCATTTAATTACCAACGTTAAAAATTAATTTTACAAGTTGGAACTCACGTGCCTCATAATTTTTATAACAAATGCAACCATTCTAGAATTTTAAGTTAGAATTTTGATATTGAAATTTTGGACATTAGAAATTATTTGAGATTTAAAAATTGGGATTTGGAATTTTTCGGACTAAAATACTTTTTTCCTTTTAATTTATTAGGAAGGTATTCTTGGTGTCCTTCTTCTTCTGAATAATCATGTGAGTATTTATAATCCTTACCGTATTTTAAATCTTTCATCAAATCCGTAACAGCGTTGCGCAAGTGCAAGGGTACGGGCTCGTTCATTGTTTCTTTAACATCTTTCTTGGCATTTAACAAACCAACGTATGCCGAATTGTCCTTGGGCGCTTTACTTAAGTATACCACTCCATGCGCTAAATTAATTTGACACTCGGGATAGCCAATTAGCTTAACTGCGTTAAACACATCTAAGGCTACTTGCAATGCAATCGGATCAGCCATACCCACGTCCTCGCTGGCAAAAATCACCATACGCCTGGCAATAAACTCCGGATCCTCGCCAGCTTCCACCATTCTATTAAGCCAATAAAGAGCGCCGTCAGGATTAGAACCGCGCATGGATTTTATAAAAGCGGAAATCACGTTATAATGCTCTTCCCCTTTTTTATCATACTGCAGAGCCTTGTGCTGAAGGGCGTCTTCAACTGTTTTTAGATCTAGGTGCTTTATTCCTTTATTATCCGATTTTGTAGCCTTTACAGCTATTTCCAAGGCATTTAAAGCCGTCCTAGCGTCTCCATTTGCCCCTAGGATGAGCGTATCCAAGGCTTTGGGTAGAATTACCACTTTATAGCTTCCTAAGCCAATTTTAGTGTCTTTTAGGGCGCGCTTCAGAATCTGGCTTATTTCAGGCACTCCGTGCCTTTTTAACACAAAAACACGCGATCTGGATAGTAATGGCGCTATCACTTCAAAAGACGGATTTTCTGTAGTAGCACCAATTAATGTAATAATCCCCTTTTCCACATACGGTAAAAATGCGTCCTGTTGGGCTTTATTCCAGCGGTGAATTTCATCCACAAATAGGATTGTTCTTTCATTGTGAAGCTTGCGCCGTTCAATTGCTTCTTTAACCACGCGCCGTAAATCTGCCAAGCCGGAAGAAACCGCGCTCATGTCTTCAAAATATGACTTAGTGATGTTGGCAATAATCCGAGCTAAAGTTGTTTTGCCAGAACCTGGTGGTCCCCAAAAAATTATGGAAAAAACTTCATCATTTTCAATAGCACGCCGCAAAATTTTCCCCTTACCAATAATTTCTTCCTGGCCTACAAAATCCTCTAATCTTCCCGGCCGAATGCGGTCAGCCAAAGGCGATTCACTGGCTAATTCTTTAACCAGCTTATCATCAAACAAATCTTTTTTTTGTTTTTTAGAAATACGCATACTTTTTTCCTTTTTTCGCAAGTAACATTGAATTATATTTCGGTCCTAAAACAAAATCATTTTTATTTATTCCAATTTGCTGATAAAAATTAATAATGCGCTGACGATTACTTTTTGAATCTTTACCTTGGATTTCAATTTCCATAAAATCACCCAGCCCCTTGACTCTATCTAGTACAATTTCTAACACGCCTTTTTTAAAATATTCACGTTGTTTATCAACTACCACTTCTTTTCTGGCTTTCATTAATTTTAATATCTTATTAATGTTTTCCAAGCTACTTACCTCAATCTCAATCTCATGCGCTGCAACACTATTGAGTGCCCAGTCAAATTCAAAAAACGTTTGATGCTTATTTTTATTATGCCGCACCCGCACAACACTGCCTTTCTTTTTGTTGAACGGACGCTTGTACAAAGAATAATAAGCATCAATTTGATGCACCTTTTTTTTTGGCTTAGCACCAAGTTTTATTAACTGACGCCGTACTTTTTTGAGGTCCTTAACTTTTGCTTTAATCTCAATTTCCATATTATTTTTTTATAAAAGGATTTTCGCCATTAAATATTATCTTACTAATATTATTATTTATTTCATTAATAGATAGACCATACTTTTCACTATACAATGTGGCTACAGCGCAGAATTTTGCTTTATCCCAATCAAATCCTAGTTGTTCAGCTACTCGCCTGGTGGCCTCTTCAGAATCACCTTCAATTTCCATAAACGGCTCCAGATAAGGCCATTCATCCAATGATATTTCAGCCTTGCCCAACTGCCACACTTCTCGCTTAGTTTCCTGATATGCTTTTTCGTTACAACCAATTCCTTTTAGCAAACTAACAGCCTGATTATAATCACTAACAATTAAACATATTTCACTTTGGTTCTCGATCTTATCACCATCTACTTTTTTTAAACTTAAAGTTATCTTATCTCCCTCATCCCGCACACGCAACCAAGTTGTGTTAATATTTTCATTGCCAGGCAGATTAAATACCGTACGCTTCATTAAAAATTCAGGTTTTACTAATTCTGCTCCGGTTTTCTTTAATCGCTGACGAACTTCATCTTTTTGTACATTAGTAAATGTAGCTTCGTATTCTATTTCCATTTTACTGATTTTAATAACGGTCTATATAAATCTTCATTAGGATTAATTTTTAAGACTGGATTAGACTTGTGCGACCTTGTGTTGAACCTAACAAACGGCACATCGGTAATTATCGCCAACGGCGTCTGTTCTCTACCCTCTCCCATAACCACCATAGCGGCAGCGGCTAAACTATCTGCTACGTCTACCGTAGAAATTTTAAACTTTCGCTTAAATAAATCTTTGGTGCCGCGGTAATCTTTTACCGGTTCAAACCCATAATAACCAACTGCTACACCCATTACCCCACGCCGCAAAGGAACGGTATGGCTGTCAGATATTATTACACCTAACCTTTTTACTTTGTAAGCCTGGCGCAGGAACTGCCAAATTTCCTGAGCTGCTTTTTGCGGCTGGTTGGGCCAGAGGATATAATAATCGCCAGAATTTGATTCATCAATCCCAGCATTGGGAATCAGAATATTATTCTTAATAGTCAGAACAGCAGCACCTCTTGGAGTCTTGTTCCGCGGTAAAAAACGGTCAGCTTCTTTTTTAATCAGCTCATCCTTGTCCACTACTGATTTTAACACACACCTGCCTTGGTGAATGCTAACTACTTTAGAGGCAATGACTACCACGGATTTTTCAGATAAACGCTTTATACTCTTTTTTATCACCTTAAAAAGATCATTCTGCGGAGGTTTTAAAATCTTAGTTTTTATTGGCTTTATTTGCATATTTATATATTCCAATTTTACCATTTCAACATGGTCTAGAAAAGCCTGCCTTTGACAAAACTGTATTATTATGCAATATTATAAACAGCATTTCAAATTTCCGGAGGTTTTATGGAAACAGATGTATTGATCGGCAACATAGTTGACCTATCAGCAGGATCCCAAAATGATGGAACTGGCGATGGTCCTAAGGTTCTTTTCACAATTCCACAAAGCAGTGGATGCGGTGTAATCGGTACTCCCAGATTAGTCCTGGGTATGAGAGACGATTCTGTCACAGGTGAACACGGTCTTGATCAGGTATTTTGATCATTCTCGCTCTTGGAAGTCCGCACAGGCCCGCCTGGATATACATCTCGGTGGCTATTTTTTTCTGTGGAAAAACCTATTGACATTTTTAATATATAATTGTAGGATAAACAGTCGTTTGTTAAAAACCCTTTATTTCAGTCACCAATTGTGTTAATATTCCGTGGTAACGGGGCTTGCCCCGTACATTTACGGGGTGTAGCGCAGTTGGCTAGCGCGCAGCGTTCGGGACGCTGAGGTCGGGAGTTCAAGTCTCCCCACCCCGAAATTACATTTGAGTTCATTCGGCCATTCGACCGAATGACCGATCGAATGATCGGTCAAGTCCCGGCACCCCGAATATTTAATAGGTTCAAGCTTGCCCCGTAAATACGAATGGAATGAGTATTGTACGGGGTCCGGGTACCCCGACTTAGTTGCTGATAATACTGTATTCGTAAACATTTACGAGTATTATATTCTCCGCAATTTGTAAATCGTTCATCCTCAAACAAAAGGAAGGAGCAAATATGCTCTGGACCGTACCTCACAAATCTTCGCCCTAACCTCTACGCGTTTACTAACTACTTACCACAAAAAAACGCGTTGAGGAGGACAAGTATGAGTCAGTGGAATAAACTGGCAGATTTCTGCAATGGTGGTGGCACACCCGCTGGTACGTTTGAATTCCTGGTTGGCAACGGTCAAAGAAAAACTGGACGTGTTACCTCAATTAGTGGCCAAAGTGCAAAGGTCAAGCTCACGACGGGAGAAAAGCAATCATACTCACTGACAACTAAAACACGCCGCTCGAGCTAAGAATCGCTCAACAAGAATCATGACCGCCTCGGTTTATCCCTGGCGGTTCTTTTT
>Ga0180007_10001943_pt1 | contig 25833 bp, 24 predicted proteins | sample MM_PC_MetaG_FD_121122 | JGI IMG/M metagenome (GOLD analysis project Ga0180007, IMG submission 121122) | Groundwater microbial communities from the Aspo Hard Rock Laboratory (HRL) deep subsurface site, Sweden - MM_PC_MetaG | ecosystem: Environmental > Aquatic > Deep subsurface > Groundwater... | reverse complement strand
CAAGCACATTTAACATCAGGAAAACTAAAAAGAAGATGGAAAAACTATTATAAAAAATCAGTAACTTTAAATGTTTAATCTGTAAACTTTTTTTAGGACGACACACCCCTTAATATCGAAGCATTCGTTTGTCATTGATAGCGTAGTGAGAAATCTCAACAATAAAATTAATCTTGGAATATGATTTCTTAGGCTTTTAGTCCTGTCAATAAGGCATGCTTCATTTTATAATCAATTTTTCAACAAAAACTTCCTCTTTGTTTTTAAGGAACATAAAATATATCCCTGGCTTAATCCCAGAAAGGTTAATTATTGCTTTTTTTATAAAAATATTTTGACAATAAACAACCCTTCCGCTAATATCTACCAATTGAAAATGATATTGCTTAATGGCGCCTGGTAACAAAATGTTTATGTATTCATTTGCCGGATTTGGATAAATATTATAAGAAGTCTTTTCAAATTTATTAAGCCCTGTGCTGATGGTTAAAAGAATATTTACTGTTCTTGAAATACCATTAACAATTAGTGTATCTGTATAATTTTCGTAACTATTTGCTGAAACAGTGTAAGGATAGGTTCCCATTTCTAAATCAATGCTCACAGTACCGTTATCGTTGGTAATTAAAACTTGTTCGTTAATATCAATATCTGCGCCTGAAATGGCCTGGCTTTCGTTGCCCACATAAAAGGTAATTGCATACGTCGGTGTGGGAATTTTTGTCATAAAAATATTCAAGGTTTGAGGATTCCCATCCACAAAAACCGTATCCAACACTTCAATATATCCATTTGCTGATACGATAAAAGGATAGGTGCCATTTACCAGTTCCATACTTGCATATCCATTCGAATCAGTTAATATACCCTGATTGATTATCGTTATCTGAGCACCTGATATGACCTCATTTCCATCACTTATATTAAAGGCAACCATAAAAGTCGGGGGGTTGGTTGCTTCAACAAAATAACTAAGCGTATCCCAACTTTTAATTTCATTTTCAATATATAATTTTACCGGATAGATGCCTGCCAATGCATATTGATGAACAGGATTTATGTCAGTGCTTGTGAACCCATCCCCAAAATCCCATAAGCAGTAATTTGTATTTGAGCTAGAATTTGTAAAAGAAAACGTTAAGTTATTATGAGTAAAACTGAAATATGCATGGGGTTTGTGTTGTTGGTAAAAGAAGCTTATCGCTTTGTTTACGATGCTATCCCAATAAGCGTTTCCACCTGTTCCATTTATCCAGTTGCCATTAAAAACACCATAAAATTCATGACCCGCTCCTGTAACAAAATAGGTGTCCTTAGCCGAGAAATTTAATGCATCTAGTTTTTTTTGAATCTCAAAACTACCATATGTAGGGGGGAAAATAGGTACATTAAAAGGATATCCAATCCCAAAAGGAACGGTAAGATCAGTTGTTCCATGAATTAAAAAAACCGGGACACTATCATCGGCAGTAATTAAACTAGGATGTTTAATAGCTCCCCATAGGCTCATCACAGCATCTGGTTTGCCATTTTTGTCCAAATAATTTCCAATATCGTAGCTTCCCAAATCAGGTGCAGTAATTTGGTTGATAGGCGGGAAAAAATCCAGAGGATCATTAAATTGATAAGTGCCGGCTTCAGTCGGCCTTTCTGCTGCATCATCCATGTAAATGCTTTGTAATGCAATAAATCCACCCGCGCTGCTGCCTAGCATATAAACCCTGGTAGAATCTATTCCATAAGTGGATGCATTTGCACGAAGAAAGCGAACTGCAGCTCTTCCATCCTGTAAACCACGATAAACAGCGCGTGTGGTGCTGGCATCATCCAGAATATTCATGCCAAGTCGATAATCAATAGAAGCCGTAACATAACCTCTCAAAGCAAACGTATCACAAAAAGCCATCATGTCGTCATGATATTTATTTCCCAGTAAAAATGCGCCGCTATGCACAAAAATAATGGCAGGTCGTTTTGTAGCCGTGTCTTCTAAAGGCTGATAAATATCCATTCTTAAGTTTACCTTGGTAGTACTGCTTTCGTTATTATAGGTGAGGAAGAATCCAGCATTGAGTTGTGCTGCATTTGTGTAAACCACATTTTCGCTTATCCCCACATTTTCGAAAATTTTATGGGCATATCTGTAGGGTTGGGCAGATAATGAATAGACAAGTAGAGTAGCTGCAAATATTATGATTAACTTGTTCATAAATAATGAAAATCAATAATTCATGGAATCCGATTAAACCCAATGAGTAGCTAAATATAGCTAATTCTATTTGTTTTATAAATCATAAAGTAGAAAATTGAGCAACAAATTATCATAATAATTAACCATAATTAGGGGGTTATTATTAACAGCAGTATATCTGCGATAATAAAGGTTAAAATATTCAGCTTGGTTCGGTATTCAGGTCATGGCCCTGATGCTAATCAGTTTGAAGTAACAATTTTAAGGTAGGCTTTAGCTGAATGTCATCTTTACATTAAGCGAAATTGTTTTTACAATCTTTCTGCAGGATCTGATCCCATTACAATTCTCGCTCTTTAAAAGGATTACTCTAATTTATATTTTTTAACCCGCATCCTTCGAAAGGTAAACATAATAATTCCTATTATGGAAATGGAAAAGAAAAGATAAAGATCTTCTGGGAATATTTCTATAAATAGCTATTTCAATTCCTACGATTCTTTCCAAAAAAATAAAATTTCGAACGAAAAAATTGTATTTTTATTTCTTCTTTCACCATTTTTAAAAATCAGTTATGGATCCAAAACTAAAAAATTGTATTGAGGATTTTCAAAACGGTCGAATCGATCGTCGTGAATTCCTTAAGAAATCTGCAATTCTCGCAGGAGGTGCTGCAATTGTATTAACCGGAATTCCTTCAATGTCCAGAGCTCAGATCGTTTCAGAAGATGATCCTCGTTTGGAAACCGAAATGATTACCTACACGGGCGAAAGTGGAGAGATGATGGCTTATATGGCCAAACCAAAGGGTGCAGGGAAACTTCCGGCAGTAATTGTTATTCATGAAAACAGGGGATTGGTCCCACACATTAAGGATGTTACACGCCGAATGGCACTTGAAGGATTTATTGCCATTGCACCCGATGCTTTATCCCCGGTTGGAGGAACTCCGGATACAGGTGAGGATACCCGTCCTTTATTCCAGAAAATCGATTACGAAAAAACCAAAAAAGATTTCAGTGCTGCCGTGAAATATTTACAAACCAATCCGCAAACGACAGGTAAGGTAGGTTGTACCGGATTTTGTTGGGGTGGCGCCATGACCAATCATGTTGCAGTAAATTCACCTGAATTAAAAGCTGCGGTTCCTTATTATGGCAGTCAGCCTGCCATTGAAGATGTTCCCAAAATTAAAGCTTCAATGATGATACATTATGCGGGTGATGATGCACGAATCAATGCCGGAATTCCTGCTTTTGAAGAAGCGTTAAAAAATGCGGGAATTGAATACGAAATATTTATTTACGAAGGGGCGCAGCACGCCTTTAATAATGATACCAATGAAAGCCGCTATCATCCGGAAGCAGCTAAACTGGCGTGGTCAAGAACCATCGATTTTTTTAAAGAAAAACTTGGGACTTAAATTGTACACGCATTCAGCACATTGAATACATGCTTGTGTTATAGTGTACTCTTCATTAAACAGTTACTTGTTTAATTCCTTAGGAATTTCAAATAGTTCATCCTTTGGATTAACATTGAATTTTACATTTTTAAATAATCCTTTATCAATACCCTCACGTCCCTCAAAACTATATCCATCAGGGAATAAAATGCCATTATAATCTAAATAGTTTGTGATAAAGTTCTCCCATAATTTTTCCTTTGGATCTCCGCTCCAACTAACAAGCCTTCTTGTAACCAAAAAGGTTTTATCATCGACAAAATAGCTGACATTTCCACCCAGGGGTAGTTCAACATAAAGTTCATAAGCATTAGTTTCTTCAAAACTTTTAAGCCCCCTCAATTCACACGGATATTCAAAAAAAGCAGGGAATATGAGTGCAATATCAATTTCAAAATGCCTCCAGGATGCAGTATCAATCATTTCCGGAAACCGTGGATTTCCATTTTTATCATTTGTTTGCTGGGCCCAGGCCGCTTGTTTGCCATCAAAAACAATCACTCCACCACCACTTATTTCATTTCTGAAAAGATTGGGTCGTTTTACTGTCATTATATTGGGAACCTTACTTCCATGAAAATAGCTTTCAACATAAATAGATTTAATTTCGTCAGGTTTCAGCTTGCCAAACATAGCTTTCCATGCATTTTTAATAATTTCAGCCTTGGTGATTTCAATGTTTTCATTTTGACTAATTACACTTAGGGTAATACATACTAGCAGCAGCAACTGAAATATTTTTCTTGTTATCTTTGATCGTTTCATCATTATGATTTTAGTTAATTTTTTTAATAGATCCTTTATAAAACACAGGATCAATTTTGAATGGAGCAATATTATCGAATACCTTAAACTTTTACAAGATGACTAAAGTACCTTTTATGAAAATACGTACTTTAGTAACTTAAATAAATACTCGCCAGACATTATGGTAGAACCAGCAAATTTAATTATTTCGTTAATCAACTTAATTTCGCTCATTCTTGGTGGATTTTCACTTGGTATTATTTTTTGGTTAAGCAGAAGAAACAATGCTTCTTATTTAAACTACTTTTTTTTCTTTCTGGTGTGTGCTGTAACCTCTGGTTTTTGTGATTGGATCATCTTTAATTGGGTTTTGCTTCTCGTTCCCGGCATCTCTTCTACTACCGCCGATCTTATTTATCATATTTTTTGGGATTTGATTGGCCTCCCAACTGCGCTCTTTTCGGTCTATTTTTTAATCCGAACGATAAATGGGATGTTAAAACTCCACTTTAAAAAGGTGTATTATTTGGTTTTTAGTTTGTTGCTATTTATTTTCACGATACTTTCATATTTGGGGTTTTATTTCCGTTTAGAAAAAACCGAAAGTTTCATAGGGTACTTTATGATAAAAATGTACACCTATATTATTCCTGCCATTATTTTGTCATTTCTCCTTTTTGCCTATTATAAATCAATAAGATTGAAAAAAAATGAATTAGCCATAGGGAAATTCATTATTATCCTTTTCTCCGGGTTTTTTCTCTGGAATTTTCTATCAATCATTCCTGTTAGTATTGGAGTTTGGCGACACGTAATCATCTTATCATATTATCTCGCTCTTTTCATTCCCTCGATATATTTATATGTCAGGAGAGAAGATTTTAAAATCATCCCTGTAATTAATAATAACATGGATTTGGAAGAAGTATTTACAACCTATCATTTTACATCCAGAGAAAAGGAACTAGTATTTCTTTTATTGGATGGAAAAAGCAATCAGGAAATTTCGGAGAAATTATTTATTTCATTGCAAACCACTAAGAATTACGTTAGTAATATTTACAAGAAAGTGGGACTTAAAAACAGAGTTCAGTTTGTGAATTTTATCCGGCAACATCTTTAATGAAATAGAAGCTATTCATAGTGTTAACTGCCAAGTAAGAAATAGAATAAAACAAATTAGTGAAGTAAAGAATTCAACCTAGGTATTACTCCAGCTTTTTCTTTGATTGTTCATTAAATCCACTGACTTTATTCAGATAACCATGATTTTAATATTACCGACTGCAAGGGAGTTGGATTTTCCAGTCGGTTTATTTTAAATTTAACCGAATTCCTTTGATTTTCTATTGTGTTTACTTTCGTGATTTCCAGTCCGCCGTAATTTAAATATTTGTTATAATCCAACTCTTTTGTGGTATAAATATATTCAAATTCATTTTTTAGTGAAATTCCGGCTATCGATTCGCAAGCTTCCTGAAATTCGGCATCCGTAAATCCACGTTGGAGTTTTTTATAATATTGCCAGTACATTAAACTCATCACATCATCAAGTGATTTTTTGTTTTGAGTTGCATTTCGGATGGCCAGGTCTAAAAACAAACCTACAACCGGACCTTTATCATAGTAAGAAATAGTTTCTCCCTTCTTTCCAAATGGACCATCATCCCATGTATAATAACTTGATTGCGATAAGGACTGCAAAAATCTACCCGGGTTATTTTCAACTGCGTTAATATTCCCTTCGAAATCGGCTAGAAATGCCTGTTCATCTGTCAATCCGGCTCTTTTTACAATCATGTACTCGTAATATACGGTTAAGCCTTCGCTAACCCAAAGCTGGGTGGTTCTATTTCCCTTATCATAATCGAAAGGTCCAAGCTCAAAAGGCCTAATGCGTTTTACATTGTAGTGATGAAAGTATTCGTGACCTATGAAATTCATCATCCTGTTGATGTCTTCTTTGGTTTTAATCCCGTTGCCATCAAAACTAATGGTAGTATTATTAAGGTGTTCAATTCCTCCCCGACCGGGTCCGATGGCGATAAAAGTGTATTTTTTGTAAGGGATATCGTCAAATATTTCAACTGCTGCTTCAACAACTTTCTTTAGATTGGAGATAAATAATTCATGGTCAAAATCCCCAATCTTATAACCAATAAAACAATGTTCGATTCCTTTTACTGTAAATGAAGGAAGCTCTTCTAAATTCCCAATTAAAAAAGGGCTATCGTAAAGAATATCAAAATCCGGAGCTGTAAATTCGTCAGGTTCTCCAGGAACTATTTCTAATCCGGTTACTATATTCCATTGTGGATGTATTTGTTTATCAATTTTAATTGAAACCGAAGAATTAAGCATGCCATCGATGTATAAGAAATTATTTGCAGGAACAATATAGGCATGCGTACTGTCCAAAAAACTGTTGGCAACAAATTGTCTTTTAGTTGAAACATCATAGCTTAAAATAAAAAGCTTGTCCTTTTTACCTGTAATACACCATGTATTGCTGTTTATTTTATTGATTGGGATGGTTTCTCCATTTTCATCCCGGGCAGAAACATTTTCAACGTCATCGGCATAATGCATTAACTGATAATAGCCCGGCATCCAATTTGGCATTTTCAAAAAAAGCGTGTCCTGAGTCAAACCTTTTACCTGAAGTTCCATATGAAATCGATGCGAAGCTGGCTGCGGCATAGAAAGGGTATAATGTAAAGTCGGTTTATCTGATTGTGCCTGTAATGTTTGATAAAAAGCAGAAAACAGAATGAGGATGCCTAATAAAATTCTTCTTGTTTTCATCCGATTTAGAGATTTGTTATTAATAGAAATATAATTTAGTCAAATTAAATGATACTTAACTTTTCAATGATTATAATAGGTTTAATCCATTCGTTGGATATTGTATATGAGAATGGGCTTAACTAATATTTGATTTACATTAGCTTGAGTTTGAATCTTAAGAACAATATCCATTCCCTTGGTAACTTGTCCAAATGCAGCAAAACCTTGTCCATCAGGATTCCGCTTTCCATTGAAATCTAATTCAGGTTGATCGTTAATAATAATGGAAAAACTACATTGTGCTGAATTTGGCTCTGCTCTGGCCATAGAAAGTGTTCCGTTTTTATGCAACAATTTTGTTTGTTGGGTTGTTTCGATAGGTATCGGGTCAAACATTTTTTCTGCGGATATCTCATCAACCTGAATAACTTGAATCTTTATATCACGTTCAGCTTCATTTTCGGGAGTGCAAACCCTGAAAAACTTAGTATTTCTATAGAGGTCGTTGTCCACGTATCGCATAAAATTACTTACAGTAACGGGTGCCTGTTCAGGATATAGTTCAATAAAAATATCACCAAACTCAGTTTTTATAACACAGCTTATTGTTTTTTGCGAAAAACTATGAATACCTGCCAAAAATAAAATACCAAGAAGAAATAATTTTTTCATTTTTAATTATTTAGATAAAAGTTTAGCATAATTGCGCTTACAGAAAGGAATCACATTAATATGATGCAATTTCTTTATCTAAATTATTGATAATTTTTGTTTTGGAACCTTAATTGCGCAATTATTATATTGAAGTTCCTGATGTTTAGTGCAAGCAAGCTCATTTTCCATCTGAATAAAGATGAATGGCTTGTTCAAAAAACGCCCTTATATAATAAATTGAAAATTAGAAAAGTTATTAAAATCTTTCTGCTTAACTCTCCTTCCACGAAGTAGGTCTCCGACGTTGTTGGCTGTTTTTATGGTTTGGATTTGCTGCCCACGATTGTTGTCGGCTACCTCTGCTTCTAACAGTAGGTGCTGCAGGTCTCGATTGTTGTCTGGGTCTTTGCTGCCTTCCCTGCTTCGGACTTGGTTCATCCGTACCATCATCAGGAAAAGGGTGATTTTTTATAACCGGAATATTCTGTCCGGTTAATTTTTGAATATCGCGCAGAAATGCCCGCTCTTCCATATCGCAAAAAGATAGCGCAATTCCGCTGGATCCGGCCCTACCTGTTCTTCCAATTCGGTGAACATAGGTTTCCGGAATATTTGGTAAATCGTAGTTAATCACATGCGACATATCATCAATATCGATGCCTCTGGCAGCAATATCGGTTGCAACAAGTACATTGGTGATTCCTGCCTTGAAATTACTTAATGCCAATTGCCTTGCACTTTGCGATTTATTTCCGTGAATGGCCTCGGCATTTATATCCGCCTTGATAAGCTCTTTCACTATCTTATTTGCTCCGTGCTTGGTTCGTGAAAAAACTAAAACCGAATCTATTTTTTCTGTTTGAAGTAAGTGTACCAACAATTTTGGTTTTCCTTTCTTGCCCGTAAAATATACTGCTTGAACTACTTTTTCAGCAGTCGCTTGTTCGGGTGTTACGCTCACTTTTTCCGGATTTCCAAGAATCTTCCTTGATAAAGCCACGATGTCGGGTGGCATGGTTGCCGAAAAGAAAAGGGATTGTCTTTTTTCCGGTAATTTGGCAATGATCTTTTTGATATCGTGTATAAAACCCATGTCGAGCATGTGGTCGGCCTCATCTAAAACAAAATATTTAATGTCTTTTAGATTGATAAAACCCTGGTTCATCAAATCCAAAAGCCTTCCGGGAGTGGCAACAAGTATGTCAACGCCTTGGCGAAGAGCGGTTGTTTGCCCTCCTTGTTTTACCCCTCCGAAAATAACCGTATTTTTAATTCCGGTAAACTTCCCGTAAGTTGTAAAACTATCCGCAATCTGGATTGCCAGTTCGCGGGTTGGGGTGATAACAAGGGCTTTAATTTTGCGGGGACCTTTGTTTGGTTTGTTATCCAAATAGAGATGCTGTAAAATCGGAGTTGCAAAAGCTGCGGTTTTTCCTGTGCCTGTTTGGGCGCAACCCAATAAATCCTTTCCGCTGAGCAAAATCGGGATTGATTGTTCTTGTATGGGAGTTGGTTGTGTATATCCTTCAGCGCTGAGGGCTTGAAGTATAGGTTCAATTAATTCTAATTCTTTAAATGTCATGTATTTTTTTAAGTGGGGGCAAAGGTAGCTTAATTGTTTGGATATATGGAGTTTTAATATTAAGCATATACAGGATATAATCTGTTCAAGAGTTCAGAAGTTCAAAAGTTAAGGGATTTTTGTCTTTTCAAAACACTATAAAGTGGAAGAGAAGTCACTTTTATCAGTTGTTATTGTTTGAAATTTAGCATTCCTAATTTGATGTACAGGAATTAAGCAAATTATTAATTATATCGATGTTCCATATAATTAAGGACTTATTACATAACAATTCATTACTAATTTTATAAATCTGTTTAAAAATTAATGCAATATAATTTCCAATTCTTAGAACTTATCCGCAAATTTACACAAACTTAATTGGGCCCTAAATTATTCATCTGATAATCCTTGTCTCACTATAAGTATTATTAAACTAATCAAAAACAACATCGCTTATGAGAAATATTAATACACGATTTTGCCTATCTGTTTTATTTATATTCGGAATGATTGCCTTAGGCTATTCACAGACAGAACCAACCTTAGGTTGGACACAATACAGGGGGCAATACAGGGCCGGAGCATCAACCGAAAAGTTAACAGAAAAGGATTGGGTAAGCTCAAAACCTGAAATGCTGTGGAAGAAAAATATAGGTTCCGGATTTTCAGAACTTATAATTTCAGATGGCATCATATATACCATGTTTAGTGAAAAAATTGACAGTACATCAGGATTTGAGTATTTGGCTGCTTATGATGAAAAAACCGGAAATGAAATATGGAGAACCCAGGTCGATTCAATTTATATTGAAATCGATGGATGGGGCGATGGGCCAAGATCAACGCCAATCATTGATGCAGAACACATATATTGTTTGAGTGGATTGGGAAAATTTTCGGCTAGAACCAAAAAAGATGGCAAGCTAATTTGGGTACATGATTTTGTTAAGGAATTTGGTAGCACCCGACCGCGTTGGGGTTATGCATGCTCTCCAATTCTTGTCGAGAATAATGTAATGATGGAAGTTGGTGGAGTTGGTGGCAAAACATTTATGACTTTTGATAAAAGTAATGGTAATGTTATTTGGGACGATGGTGCCGGTCCGGCAGGTTATAATTCACCACTTTTAATGAGTATTGAAGGACAAAATCAATATATTTTTGTGAATGGCAGAACTTTGTCTTCGTATAATGCGAAAGGAGATACGATCTGGACCTACCAATTACCTTTTTCGATTCCAATTGCGATGCCTGTTTTGATGGCACCTAACAAATTATTTCTCTCACAAATTTCAAGTGGATTTGTCATTATACAAATTGAAAACAATAAAGTCACAGAAGTATTAAGAGGGAGTGAAATGAAAAATGACTTTATGACCAGTGTTTATCATGACGGTTATATTTATGGATATCATATTGCCGCATTGCGATGTATTTCTGCCGAAACAGGAGAAGTTAAATGGTCGAAAAGGGGCTTCGGAAAAGGAAGCCTGATTTTAGTTGATGACAAATTGATTATTTTATCGGATAAAGGTAATTTAGCAATTGCCAAAGCAAGTCCTGATGCTTATCAGGAATTGGGTTCGGTTCAGGCAATTAGTGGAAGTATCACATGGACTGCTCCTTCGTACACTGATGGTAAAGTTTATTTGAGGAATCAAACCGAAATGGCCTGCTTTAAGTTAAAATAAATCTTCAACCCTAAAAACAAGATAAAATGAGGTTCATTAAACATTACACAATCCTTATGATTATTTCCTTCTGCATTTCAATGGCTGCAAACGCCCAAAATGTTGACGACATAATTGCAAAACATATTCAAGCCCATGGAGGTGCCGAGAAATGGGATGCTATTAAATCGATGGAAATAAATGCACGCTTTACGGCTTTTAGTGAAGAGAACGAATGGTATGCAATAAAAACAAATACCGGAGCTTATTACAGCGATTTACAAATCGGGCAGCATAAAGTCAAAGAAGCCTTCAATGGAAAGTCTGGCTGGACTATCGATCCATGGCACGATTTCACATTTCCACGTTTGTTGAACAAAGTTGAAGACAATGTTTTTCAGCAAAAAGCTGAATTCTTTTCTCCTTTTTACAAATACAAAGAAAAAGGGAGGAAAGTAGAATATGCTGGTGAAGCGAAGATAGATGGCGTTGATACTTATGTTTTGAAACTAACCAGATCCAATGGATTAGTAGAAACTTGGTACCTGAATAAAGCAACTTATCTTGAGGTTAAATCAATTTCCGATTGGGTTGATTTCGGGTCGCGTGTATCGGCAGAGTCATTTTTTGATGATTTCAGGGAAGTGAACGGTTTGGTAATCCCCTTTTTTGTAGAGCGCATGTTTGGTCAACGCGACAGGATTTTGGTAATCGAAAATATTAAGCTAAATGCATCAGTCGATGAAAGTATTTTTGAAATGCCCAAAAGCAATGAAATGCAAAAGCTTGCATTTTTAGCCGGAGACTGGAATGTTAAGGTTGAAGCTCCGGGCAGAAATAATACATGGCGCACGGCTGATCAAACATCATCAAATGCTCAATTTATAGCAACAAATAATTTGCAACAAAACATCAGCGTTAGCGAGTACTACGTTCAATCAATGATTATCAACTATAGCTTTTATCAGGAGCGAAATAAATACCGACTCACGATCTATAATGGATTTTCATCGAGTAGTGATTTATATGAAGGTAATTTTGTTGATGGTGTTTTTACGGCAGACAATACCAGTGTTAAATATAATGATGCTGAATCAAATGCGGCACTTCTTCAGCTAAGCATTTATAACATTACTCCGGATGCATTTATGATGGAAATAAAGAATTCTGCTGATAAAGGGGCAACATGGAGGCCCGCCTATAAATTGAGTTACAGCAGAAAATAGTTTTATTCGTGAAACTAAATTTTTATAAGTGCTAGCGTTATAAAAATTCTAAGTTGAACGAATCCCGATACGCTGCACTATCGGGATGAATGAGACTAACCTGCTGGCCGCAGGCGGGCTTGTGGCGAAAAAATTAAATACTAATCCAATTGATACCCCGTTGCTCTGCGGTGGGGAGTTTCATTCGTTTAGTATTTGACAGATCGGATGCCTGAAAAACCTTCCCTCTTTTTGTATGGAAGGATTCCATATCCAGTAATTTTATATTCAGGATTTTATTTTTAAGATGGATTAGTTTCATTAAAATTTGTAAATTCATTTGCAAATTTTAATGAACAGATAGTCATGAGAAAAATAATACAACTTGTTTTATTTTCAGGTTTAGCAATGTTAATTGTAAGTTGCGGTAGTAATTCAAATCAAAAACCCCAACCAGTTAAGGATACTAAGTCAGATTCTATCGTAAAAGAAATCAAGGCTATTAAGAGTGACTGGAAAAAAATACATGCCCTGGATGAATTCGGAGACAAAATTGAAAGCAAATATACTTTGAATGTTCAATTTAAAGGTACGATGACGAATTCGGTAGAAACCGGTTCAAATATAACAGTGAAAATGCAAATCAAGGATTCATTAATTTATACGATGTTCTATGATTATAGCGATCTGGAAGATGAATTACCGAATGGTAAATCCATAAATTTAAAAGTTAAAATTGAAAATGGAGCGGTTTTACAAGTTAAACAGTATTTTTCCAATAACAGAATGATAGATAAGGATAAGGCCTTACTTAAATTAATGTTAACTCAGGACGTTCCTTTAAAGGTGATTGCAGATCTGAGTATGGCAGACAGCGATGCATCAACAGTTTACAGATATGATATAAGTACAGCAGGCTTAAAGGATTTGTTAAAATAGGCTAAATAATCAAGAATTATAGAAACGATGAGAAGGCTTTTTTTGTTCCTGTTTTTTATCCTTCCTTTGATCTCCATTTCACAAAATAAAGGTTTATTAACCGGAGGTTTTGAGTCTAACATTCAATGGTATTCGAAGGATCAGAATCAATTTGCCCCTGACTTTAAGGATTATTTCCGATCAAACAATTATCTAAAACTCGACTATCAATATAAAAATATTTTTGCTGGTGTTCAGTTCGAATCTTATGCCCCTGGTGCACTTTTAAATTATGATCCGAAACTGGATAAAACCTTTGGCCTGGCAACCTTTTTTCTCAAATACCAACTCGAAAACCTTGAATTAACAGCCGGATATTTTTATGAGCAATTTGGAAGTGGACTTATTTTGCGACTATGGGAAGACCGGCAATTGGGAATTAATAATGCGTTAAGAGGAGGCCGGATAAGATTCACTCCATTCAAACCGATAACACTTACCGGAATTTATGGTAATCAGCGATTGGGTTTCGAAGTTACCGAAGAAAACATTGCCGGATTGAATGCTGAAATCGGACTCAATCAACTTTTTAAACATGATTCATACTCCTTGAAATTAGGATTTAGTTATGTAGTGAGATTCCTGGTTTGGGATCGACCAACCATGGAAGCAGCCGGCACGACACATTCTTACTCATCCCGAATAAGCTTTAACAAAAACAATCTTTACTCAACGTTTGAATATGTCCGGAAAGGTGATGATGCCCTTGTTGAGCTGGGGCAAATCATCCCCGAAAAAGTATTTAAAGGAAATGCATTATTGTTAAATATGGGATATTCAAAGTCAGGACTTGGCATCAATGCAGCATTTCGCAGACTGGAGAATATGAATTTTTATTCCAGCCGCAAAGACGCAGGAAACATCTACAATCGTTCAATCATCAACTATCTGCCAAGTTTAACTAAACAGCACGACTATGGACTTGCCAATATTTATATTTACCAAACCCAATCAAAACTAAGCTTTAACCCGCTTGCCAAATCGGGTGAAATTGGTTTCCAATTTGATTTGTTTTATCAGATCAAAAAAGGAAGTGCTTTGGGAGGGAAATACGGAACCAATTTGGCCATTAACTTTTCTCGTTGGCATGGATTAAAGGCAACTTATGACATCCAAAACCGATCGTATAATTCAACATCTTTAAAATTTGGAGAAAAGTATTTTCAGGATCTTAATTTCGAGGTCAGAAAGAAATGGACCACAAAAACTTTCTCCATTTTTACCTTTATCAATTCATTTTATAATAAAAAATACATTGAAGAAACTACAGGGAAGGTTGATTTCACGATTATTGCAGCTGAAACCATCCTGAAATTAAATGCTGGCAAATCTATGAAATTTATTGTACAACATTTATGGACAAAGGATGACAAAAAGAATTGGGCAGCCTCTACTTACGAATACAATTTTTCTTCAAGATTCTCGGTATTTGTATCAGATATGTATAATTACGGCAATGATGAGGCTTTAGACAAAAAGCATTTCTACAACTTTGGCGGCAATTATTCAAAAGGCAAAGTCAGGATTTCATTGGGTTACGGCAGGCAAAGAGGAGGATTATTATGTTTGGGTGGGATTTGCAGGGTGGTACCTGAATCAACAGGGTTCACACTTACTTTAAATACTTCTTTTTAATAATTCACAGAGCATTTCGATATACTTCAACAAGTTCAGCACAAGCTTTTCACTTCTTGAAATACTCAATGCCTAATACATAATGCACCCTGAGTTGTTTCGTAGATTCAGTATCGAAGGGTGAAAGGTATCGATCATAAGTGATAAATTTGCAGGTGTTTGATTATCTCAAGTAAAATTATGTAAAGAAATTACAAAATCGAAAACAATCTTTTTCTGCAGTATAAGATTTATTTTTCGTTAGGAATTTCTGAAGCCTTGGAAGAAATTTAGAAAAATAAATCTGGTTTTTGTACGGAGTACAAAAAATACCTTAGAAAAAGCGTCCTTTCTTTTGGTCTGTTTTCTTTGGACGAGCAAAGAAAATGAACATTACAATTTTTTAATGCCTAAAACAATAAATTCATTCTCTTGACTTATTACTGTTCTTTTGTCTTAATACAAAAGAACCAAAAAGGCAAAAGATTCCGCTCCAAACCTTCCCCTCGCCTAAGGCGAGGCCACTCCCTGACATGGCAGATTTTCCTGCCTACACACAATGTTTAAAATCTTTTCGCCAAATTAGTTATTGCTATCATAGCCTTTTCATCTTTCTTGGCATCCCCAATATCGTAAGCTTCAGAAGTAACGGCTTCAATAAATTCTAATTTAAGTGAGCGAGCCATGCGTTTAAACATTTCGATGGTCAGATCACAATCTTTTTCACCCACACCGGCGGGAAGCAAAATCGCCATTTTTTTGTTGGCTAATTTATCTCCCCCGTAGTACGGGCGGAGACGGTCGAGCAATGATTTCATTTTGGCAGTGGGGGTAAACCAATAGATAGGAGTACCAAAAACAATTATATTTGCCGCATCAATTCGCTTGTACAATTCCTGCATATCATCCTCAACGATGCAGGTCAGGTTGCCACGTTTACAGCCCCTGCAATCGGTGCAGGCTTTAATCTCAAAATCATATAAAAAGCTGTAATTGGAAGTAAATTTTTCTTTATCCAGTTGCTTGTTCAGTGCTTCAGTCAATACAGCAGTATTTCCTCTTTTCCTGGGACTTCCAATAATGAATTCTACTCTTTGCATATGCAAGATTTATTCGGGGTGACACCCTGTAGTTACACACTTCGACTTCGCTCAGTGTTCCATTTAATATTTAGAAAATTGTACGACCAAAAAACAACATAACCCAGCAAACTCCCAAAAGCAGCTCCAACGATTACATCTCCCGGATAATGAACCCCTAAATAAACTCTGCTATAGCCTACCATTGCAGCCCAAAGCAAAACCAGGATCGTAAAATAACGATACTTTTTACTAAGGAACCGGATTAAAAAAACTGCGAGTCCAAAAGTATTGGAAGCATGCGAGGAAATGAAACCAAATTGTCCGCCACACTTGCCATTGATCAAATGTACCAGGCCTTCAAGTTGTGGTTCGTGACAGGGCCTTAATCGGAGGAATACATTTTTAAATAAATGCACAGATCCCTGATCGCTTAAAACAATTAAAATAATAACAGATATAAAAATACCGATCGTTTTCCATTTATAATTTTTAATGAGCAGATACAGGAAAAACAAATAGAGTGGAACCCAAATGAGTTTGTTGCTCGCCCAGAACATCAAAAAATCGAAAATGCTGTTATGGCTTCCGTTTATCGCCAAAAAAGCTTGCGTATCCCAACTTTTTATTAGCTCTAACATTATTATTTATTCGGTTGGTGCATGGTTTAACAATTTCCAAATTTCATCCTTAAGCTGGGTTAATCCCAATCCACTAATGGATGAAATAAAAATAGTTTTAATTTTTGGAAGTTCATTTTTCATTTCTTTGATCAGTTGATCATCCAGCATATCACATTTGGTAATGGCTAATAATCGTTCTTTATCCAACAATTCAGGATTGAACTGCTTTAATTCGTTTAAAAGAATTTTATATTCTTTTCGTATATCCTTAGAATCGGCCGGAACCATAAACAGTAACATCGAATTTCGTTCGATATGCCTTAAAAACCTCAATCCCAAACCCTTGCCTTCATGCGCTCCTTCAATAATTCCCGGAATATCGGCAATAACAAATGAAAGATTGCTACGATAAGAAACGATACCTAAATTAGGAACAAGCGTGGTAAAAGGGTAATCGGCAATTTCGGGTTTTGCAGCAGAAACAACAGATAAAAGCGTTGACTTTCCGGCATTCGGGAAACCGACCAAACCGACGTCGGCCAATAATTTTAGTTCAAGTATCACCCAATCTTCCAATCCGTCTTCTCCCGGCTGTGAATAACTTGGAGCCTGATTAGTAGGTGTTTTGAAATGATCATTGCCCAATCCACCTCTTCCTCCCTGAAATAAAATCATCGTCTGCGCATGCTCAGTTATTTCACCCATCACTTCTCCGGTTTCTGCATTTCGGGCAACTGTTCCAAGTGGTACTTCAATAAATTGATCCTTACCGTCGGCACCATGGCTTCGTTGTTTACCTCCACTTTCGCCATGATCGGCATGAATATGTTTGGTATAACGCAAATGCAAAAGGGTCCATAATTGTGAATTTCCTTTTAAGATAATGTGCCCTCCTCTCCCACCATCTCCCCCATCAGGGCCTCCTTTTGGAATATATTTCTCGCGTCGGAAATGAGAAGAACCCTTGCCTCCATTACCCGATCTGCAAAATATCTTTACGTAATCAACAAAATTCGAATTTCCCATCTTAATTTACAATTTTATAAATTTCAGGTAAATTCCTTGCCTGACCATCATAATCCAATCCATAGCCGATAATAAAATCATTGGGGATATTAAGCCCGATATAATCTATTTTAAAATCTTTTTGAAAAGCTGCTGGTTTAAACAACAAAGTTGCAATCTTCACATCTTCAGCTTCAAGCTGGTGAAGCAAAGGAACAGTATGCGCCATGGTAATTCCGGTATCAATAATATCTTCAACCACCACAACCGTGCGTCCCTTTAAAACCCGATCCAAGCCAATTAACTCTCGAACCGTAGAGGTAGTTTGAGTGCCAACATATGAAGATAGTTTTACAAAACTAAGTTCACAATCAATGGTAATTTTCTTAAACAGATCGGAAGCAAACATAAATGCACCATTCAAAACAACGATGAATAAAGGATTTTTGTCCTTAAGCTCAACATTTATTTGATCTGCAATATTTTGAACAGCAAGTTCAATTTGATCCGATTTGATAAACGGACTAAACTTTTTATCTTTTACCTGAATGATATCCATTACTAAAAATTATCGAACAAAGATAGCTGATAAGATATAGAATTGGAATTTAAAGTTTATTTTTGTTCTAAGTTCAACAAACCAATATAATTCATGAAAGCAAAAGTAAGCATCATTATGGGTAGTACATCCGACTTACCGGTTATGGAAAAAGCTGCCAAATTTCTGGACGAAATGGAAATCCCATTCGAATTAAACGCACTGTCGGCACATCGCACACCTGAGAAAGTGGAGGCTTTTGCTAAAAACGCCCATAAAAATGGGATACGGGTGATTATTGCTGGTGCAGGAATGGCAGCTCATTTACCCGGGGTAATTGCCGCCATGACCCCCATTCCGGTTATTGGTGTACCAATCAATGCAAGCCTGGATGGTTTGGATTCATTGTTGGCGATTGTTCAAATGCCTCCCGGTATTCCGGTTGCAACCGTAGGAATAGATGGAGCATTAAATGCTGCTATATTAGCAGCCCAGATCCTGGCAACTGATGATGAAAAATTATTTAACAAAACCGTTCAGTATAAAGAAAACCTTAAGAGCAAGATTGTAAAAGCCAATGAAGAACTGGCCGCAATCAAGTATAAATTCAAAGTTTAGTATAAATCCTTAATTACTACTTGCAAAAAGGCTCTACCGATGGTGGAGCCTTTTTTTATGGGAATTTGAGCAAAGTCAAGTTTCGAAATTTTATTAAAACGGTATCTGTATTCCCACAGTTTCATTCACCTTGGCTTCCTCAACATTTATTGCATTTTTTGAAGTCCCATTAACCACAAAGGCTACCAAACGAATATTTGCCGAATTGCTGAGATTTGAACCGGCAACCGAAAAACTAAATGCCTTTTGATAAGTACGATCAGCTTTTGAGTCGGCAGCAGGTATTGCATCCCCTAACAAATCAGTCAGGCAATAGCGTAATACATGATTGTGTTCAAAATTTGGAATTGAGCTAGTTCCTCCATAAAGCGATGTATAATTAACTTGCGTATAGGGTAATTTATCCTCCAATAGATAAACAACTAATTTCAAATCAGTTTGATCAATGAGAAATCCTACTTCTATATCAATTTTCAACTCACCATTACTTAAAGCTGAACTTATTCCAACACCAAGCAATGCTTTATTTTGTAGTTTTTTTACAACTTGATATACCCCACCGGGAGTATCTTCAGGAAATTCCCATTTCTCAGTGCGATTTATCGTGGCAGTCGGAAATGCTGAAATATCAAATGCGTTAAATAGTATGTTTTTGTCGGAAAAGTTAAATGGATCATATGCCAAACCACTTGAACAATGGATAGCTACAGGTACCATATTCACTGTTTGCGCCTCAACCATCTCGATTGCCTTGGCTAATCGGGGGCACCACCCGCACCAGGTTCCGGTATAATCTTCAACCAGGACCTTTTGCTTAAACGGTGAATCACCCAAAACCATCAAATTTAAAGTATTGCTCTTTAAATCTCCATATTTTGCATAAACTGAAAATGTACCTTTAGTTGTTGGTTGATAAGTCAACACTGAAACAGCAATCTCATTTATTATAGATGCTAAAATTTGAAGAAATGGGATTCCCAAAATTGTCTTTTAAACTAAAGGAAAAAGTATCCCCCAAATCAATAAGGGTATGATTAGTGGAAATTATTATTGAACTTATTACCTCTTCTGTTTCTTTTTTAGTACAAGAAAAAGCTGAAACCAGAATTAGAAGTGAAATTATTATTTTAAACTTGCCGATCATTATCAATTGAATTGAGTAATATTTCTGAGGCCAAAGATACATTAAAGTAGTATTTCTTCGAAGTGTAAATTATAAAACAATATCTTTGTTAGAAGGGTAATTGAAGCTAATCACCTAATAAACACGACCGCAATTACGAATGATTTTTATCACTAAATAGAAATAGATGCGAAAAATAATTCTAGTTATTTTAATAGTCATTACAAGCAATCTTTATGCACAGATCGCAATACCATCTATCAGTTTAAAAAACACACAAGGTAAACAAATTAATGTTGAAGAGCTTACCAAAGAAGGCTTGTTTATTGTAAGTTTTTGGGCAAGTTGGTGTGTGTCGTGCATTAATGAATTGGATGAGATTAATGATATTTATGATGAATGGCAGGAAAAAACCAAAGTTAAACTCATTGCTGTTTCGATAGATGATTCAAGAACTATTGACAGGGTAATTCCTTTGGTAAACGGTAAAGGATGGAATTATGAAATCTTGTTTGATACGAATCAGGATTTGAAAAGAAATTTAAATATTGGCAGCGTTCCCTATTTGATGATTGTTCACAATGGTAAGATCGTTTATCGGAATTCGGGGTATGCACCGGGACAGGAAAACGAAATATTTGAAGAATTACTTAAACTATAAGCTGATTTTAAATTTAACAAACTTTTTTAACAGCAAAAAACCAACAGGTCATCGAGGCTTTCCCGTTTACGAAGAATTTCAAATGTTTCACCTTCATCGAAATAACCAATAACTTTCGGAATTTGACGATTATTATATCTCGACCACATACTCAGGGTATACGCACCTGTGTCTTGTATGATGATGTAATCGCATTGTTAAACCGGTGGTAATATGATTTCAGTTGCAATTACATCTCCTGTAAAACATAAAGGTCCCGCAATCAAATATTTATTTTTGTCGAAACCTGTTTTAATATTTCCATGTCTGTCCAGAACAATAATCTCATAATGCCAATCATCGGGCCGATAACATTTACACAAAAACTGGCATTTTTAGCCGGGAGCTGGAATGTTAAGGTTGAAGCTCCGTGCAAAAATAATACATGGCACATGGCTGATCAAACATCATCAAATGCGGCACTTTTTCAGCTAAGCATTTATAACATTACTCCGGATGCATTTATGATGGATATAAAAAATTCTGTTGATAAAGGGGCAACTTGGAGGCCCGCTTATAAACTTACCTGCAATAGGAAATAGAAAAAGTCGGTTCGTCAGGGCTAAACAGGATCAGCTTTGTATGGATTGTAAAGACGAATCGAGATTAATAAATAAAACAATATCATCAAACCTCTTGTTCTGAAAACTTGAAAAACCAAACGAATTATCCAATTGATAGAATTAAGGATAACCGGAGCAACTATGTTATTCCCAACTTTTTAATTTTTTTGGATCAACCACTTTAATTAATGCCCGGGCTAAAACCAAAGTAGTGTCAATTAGTGGGATGTTTTTAAAATTTTTCTCCGGAAATGCAAGGGGAAACTCAGTACACCCTAAAACAATTACCTCTGCCCCTTTTTCAATTAAGAAATTACATGCAAAATATAGAATGACCAGCGATTCTTCACTAATTTTATCTGTAACAGATTTAATTCCATAAACAGGATGATAAATGGATTGATGAACTTCTTCAACCATAGTTTCCGAAACATTCAGTACTTCAAATCCGAATTTCTCAATTTGTTTGTATTGGTGGGTTTGGTAGGTTCCGGCGGTTCCAAGAATGCCAACTTTTTTAATTGTTGGAAACTGGGTTTTTAGAAATTTGCCAACCTCTTCAATCATGTGTAACAGTATTATTTCAGACTGTCTTTCTTTTAATTTTTCCACAATTACACCAAAAATATTTGTAGCATGAGCCGAATTACAAGGCAAACCAACAACAGTAGCACCCATTGATTCAAGGCTCAAAATAATATCTGCGATAGCATAAGCAGGGTTTTCTTGAATTTTTCCCTGAATATATTCTGTACGATCGCCAATTCGTTCTGATGCTGAATATAATATTTGAGAAATATGATCCTGATCTCTTCCTGCTATGGTTTGGTTTACTATTTTCCTAGAGAGATCGATACCTGCAATTGGCCCCATTCCTCCCACTATTCCAATCATTCCTTTCTTCATTTTACTGTTCTCTTGCTTAAAATATAAGGTTAAGTAATGTTTCAAATTCAGCTTCACTTGCTAAATTACGTGCTGAATAATCAACAACACCCTGATTATATCCTATTTCCTCAACATTGGTTGCATGGTTCAAGTGTTTACCATGCAAAGTCAATTTTTGGGAATAGTTCGAGAAACTAACCGAAAGAAAAATGAGAATAGAAATAATTCCTAAATTAGTACTGAACTTTTTCATTTTTAAATTATAAATTAATTTTCAATGTTTAAATTTAACATTTCCAGTTATTATTCCAACAACTTACAAACTTAATTATTTCGATTATGATCCGAACAAGTATTAAAATCCTGCTAATTTTTCTTCCTTTTTTTCTTCTTTCCTGTGATAATGAAAAGGAAACGAGAAAATTCAAAATTGGAGTCGCTACTTTCTCTCATGAAACCTGCACATTTTGTCCAGCCCCGACCGGAATTGAAGAATTTGAATACTATGGTCCTCCGCTACAAGGAGCAGAAGTTTTGGCGGCGGGTGATTATATCGAAGGGTTTGTGAATCAAGCTTCTGAATTCGAAGATTTAGAATTGATTGGTTTGACTTCCCCACGTGATTCAAAAGGAGGTTCATCAGGTAGTTGGATTACCCAGGAAGCTTTCGATAAATATACTGCTTTGATGGCCAAGGACCTTGAAGAAAAAGGATCCTTTGATGGGCTATATTTATCACTTCATGGAGCCATGGCTGTTACTGGAATTCCAAAGCCGGAAGCTGAAATCGTAAGACGACTGAGAAAAGTTGTAGGCGACATCCCAATTTTTGTCACCCTCGATTTACATGCCAATGAAGATCATGAACTAACGGATGTAGCTAATGCTGTTCTAATCATCAAGCGATATCCTCATTATGATGCCTATCTGCAAGGTGAACGCCTGGCACGCTTGATGAACCTAACCCTCAATGGTAAATACAAACCTACCATGGCCACTCGTAAACCCGGAATTATCACCCCCAGTGTTTTTCAGGGAACCGGTGTTTCGCCTGCCATGGAAATCATGGAGAAAGCACGTCGCATCGAAGAACAATATCCAGGTGTTTATGTTTCGGTAGCTTTTGGATTTGCCTATGCAGACGTTCCGGATGTGGGTGCCACGATCATGATAATTACAAATAACGATCAGGAACGTGCAGATAAAATAGCTGATGAAATGAATAATTACATCTGGATGAGAAGGTTTGAATTTGCAGGTAAAAAATTACCCAAAACCGAAGAAGGGGTTAGATTGAGTATTGAAGCTGTGAAAGAAGGAAAAACGCCTGTTATTGTTGCCGATCATAGCGACAGAACAGGAAATTCAAGCCATATTTTGGCCGAATTGATTAAGCAACATGCGAAAAACTTTTGCATGGCAACCATTTCTGATATCAAAGCAATAAACCAATTAACTGAGCAGGGAAAAAATGTAGGCGATGAAGTTGAACTTAGTATAGGAGGTTACGAAGATGAATTTGCAGGCAAACCGGTTCACATTAAAGGACAACTGGAGTATTTTGATAAATTAGGAAGATCCGACAAAGTTGCCGTTGTGAAATTTGGGGAGAACAATCGGGTTATTTTAACACCTGTGCTAAATCAAGTAACAGATGCCAGAATATTCACAACACTGGGCATCGATATTAAATCACTTGATATTATTGTTTTAAAATCGAGGGTTCATTTTAGAAGAGGGTTTTATGAAAACGGTTTAGCCGGTGCTATCATTGAAGTTGATGCTCCCGGTTTGGGACCGGCCGATCTGACAACAATTGATTATAAAAATATTCCTGACAATCTTTATCCATTATCACAAAAGAAATAAGCATTAATTTTCTTATTAAAAAGCATCTTGGATTTAAGGATCAAGATGCTTTTTAATTTCAGAATAATATTTCAAATATTATTTATTGATAATCTTCAAAACCTGCTCGATAGGAATTGCATTTACAGTATTACCTCCAAAGCCTGTAGTTGTAGTCGCCATGAATAATGAATTGTAAACAGCCTCCTGAGTAGCCTCTTCCACGGCCTGAAATAATGTTGTCATTGCGTCATTCAAAAACAATGGTGGTAAATCATACAAATTACTTTTACTATCATTAGGTATGTGGTAAGCCGTTGAAAATGCAATGGCAAAATCTCCTGATGAATTTGACATAACATTGGTTGTTTTTCCCATTCCAATGAAAGCACGTTTTGCCAACCTTTCTAAATTTCTGGTCGATAAGGGAGCATCCGTTGCTATGATAATCATGCATGATCCATCTTCCTTTTTATTGATTTTGTTACTCTTAATTTTTGTTGTTACAGGTTCTCCATTGATGTAAAGTTCCCGTCCAAAATTAGATTGTAGTAACACTCCAACCGTATATTGTTTTCCATCAATGGCAATCGTTTTTCTGGAAGCCGACCCAATACCACCTTTAAATCCGAGTGCAGTTGTTCCGGTTCCGGCACCAACACATCCTTCTTCAAATTTGCCCGAAACAGCTGACTTTATCGCCTGAATAACATGTTCGCGAGTCACATGTTGACCTCTTATATCATTTAAATACCCATCATTCGTTTCCCCGACAACCGCATTTACAGAACGTACATTCTCATTCCCTTTTTGTTCGAGCGTGTATTTAACAACAGCTTCCATAGCTGTTCCTACATTTAATGTGTTTGTCAGAATTATTGGAGTCTCTATATTGCCAAGTTCTTGAACCTGGGTATAACCTGCCAATTTCCCAAAACTGTTAAAACAATAAATTGCTGCGGGAACTTTTTCCTGAAAAATATTTCCACCATGTGGCAGAATTGCAGTAACTCCCGTTCTGATGTCCGTTCTCTCTTTCAGAGTAAGATGTCCAACTTTGACCCCCTCAACATCGGTGATCATGTTTAAGGTACCTTTTTCAAGATATCCCACTTTAATCCCAAATTCAGAAATCCTGCCTCTTGTTTGATTGCTTTGAGCAAAAACAGAAAGGTTTACCAAAACGATCAGTATAAATGAAAACGCATAATTTTTCATGATAATTGAATTATGTTCAAAGGGCAAATTAGAATAATTGTAAATATCATCGGAAGATAAGGATTTATTTAATAATTGAAAATATGGGCAGTTGAAAAAATACCAAACAAGAATACAACTTAATTGGAATGATTGAATTTTTATTAGGAACTCAATGCTTCGCGAAGGCTGACCAATTTATGTTTCTTTTCATCCCATAAACGATAACGCATTGAACGGATACTTGGCCAAAAAGTAAGTGGTTCTTTCTGGAAAATTGGATTTTCACGGATGCATTTTTCGAGATTGTAATTTGGTATTTTGGGACTTAGATGGTGGAGGTGATGAAAGCCAATATTGCCCGAGAACCACTGTAATATTTTAGGGAGCTTCAGGTACGAACTGCCTTCCATGGCAATTATTTTGTAATCCCAATTTTCGTCACGTTCCCAAATTACATCCTCAAATTGATGTTGTAAATAAAACAACCAAACACCTGCCACCGAAGCAAAATATAATATCGGAATCTGAATAAGAAGAAAGGTTTTTAATCCTATTAATAGTGAGATAAGAATCACGCCTAAAATAAGACCAATGGTAGTAAGGTGTGTGTATAATTTGGATTTAAAGGATTGGGTTTTGTTCGGAAAACGCATAGCAATTGTAAACAAAAAGAAAGGGGCTATAAGAAAGATTATTATCGGGTTACGATAGATTCGGTAGTAAATTCTTTTACCGAGAGAGTAACTCTTATATTCCTCAACCGTAATAGTTTT